>Ga0316220_1002311_pt1 | contig 17923 bp, 17 predicted proteins | sample TBH18005metaG_FD_203632 | JGI IMG/M metagenome (GOLD analysis project Ga0316220, IMG submission 203632) | Freshwater microbial communities from Trout Bog Lake, Wisconsin, USA - TBH18005 | ecosystem: Environmental > Aquatic > Freshwater > Lake > Hypolimnion/Profundal zone | place: USA: Wisconsin...
GGCTGTGCCGACCATTGAGATTCATCTATCCAATATCCATGCACGGGAAGAGTTCCGGCACAAATCCATGATTGCGTCTGTTTGTCGGGGGCAGATTTGCGGGTTCGGCAAAAAATCTTATATTTTAGGATTAGAGGCTTCGGTTTACGTTAACGCAAACAATAAATAGCTATTTTTTGCAAATAATAGGATGATAACTTTTTCAAAATTGACCTTGACCTTTATTCTCGAGATTAATAACATTTGGCCATCAAATATTTGAGATGGCAATTCAACCTCATTTTTTTGATTTATAAGCCCGAATTTTTCACAAATAAAAAACCTTTAACGAAAACGCACTGTGGAACTTAAAGATATCAAGGCCATCATTGACTTGATGAAAAAAAACTCGATCACGGAGTTTGAATTGGAGCAACAAGACTCCAAACTCAGGCTTAAACGAGGATTGAGTGGAGGATTGCCAGCGGTTCAATTCGATGATTCCCAACCAATGATGTCAACATTGACTGCTCAGCCGGCAGCGGTGGCTCCAATGACAATTCCTGCTGCGCCAGTGGCAGCACCCACGGGCGAAGTGGATATTAAATCACCAATGATTGGAACGCTATATCGTTCACCCTCGCCGGAAGCGGCACCTTATGTGGATGTAGGCACGGAAGTGGGCGCAGAAACCGTTGTTTGCATCATCGAGGCGATGAAGGTGATGAATGAAATCAAAGCCGAAGTCAAAGGTGTGGTCACCCAGATTTTGGTCGAAAACGGTAAACCGGTCGAATTCGGCCAGCCGTTGTTCAAGGTTCGCCCGACTTGAGGCGGGTCACAAACCTCCATTCTTTCAATTCCAATGTTTGAAAAAGTTTTGGTCGCCAACCGCGGAGAAATTGCCGTCCGCATCATCCGCGCCTGCAAAGAACTGAACATCCGCACCGTGGCGGTGTATTCCGAGGTGGATGCGAACTCGATGCACGTGCAGATGGCCGACGAGGCGATTTGCATTGGCAAGGCCGCTTCATCGGAAAGTTATCTGCGGATTGACCGCATCATCAGCGCCGCGGAAATTGCCGACGTGGATGCGATCCATCCCGGCTACGGGTTTTTGTCGGAAAACTCGCATTTCGCCGAAGTTTGCGAGAGTTGCAACATCCGGTTCATCGGGCCAAGTCCGCGCGCCATGAATGCGTTGAGCGACAAGGCGGTCAGCCGCGCGCTGGCCAAAAAAGCCGGGGTGGAAACCCCGCCGGGTTCCGAGGGCACGGTGGACAATGAGAAAGACGCGCTGGCCAATGCCAAGCGCATCGGCTATCCGGTGATGATCAAGGCCGTCGCCGGCGGCGGTGGGCGCGGGATGCGCATCGCCCACAACGATATTTCGCTCGTCAAAGGCTATCACACGGCCCGCAGCGAGGCGGAAAAATGCTTCGGCAATTCTGGCGTCTACATCGAGAAATTCATCGAGAATCCGCACCACATTGAGATCCAGATCCTAGGCGACAACAAGGGCAAAATCATCCACCTCGGCGAGCGCGACTGCTCGGTGCAGCGCCGGAACCAGAAGTTGATTGAGGAAGCCCCGTCGCCGCTGCTCGAATATAAGTTCAAGAAGCTGCGTGACAAGATTGGCAAGGCGGCCATCCGCATTGCCGAGGCCGCCCACTACACCAACGCCGGCACGGTGGAATTTATCGTGGATGACCAGGGCAATTATTACTTTCTCGAAGTCAACAAGCGCATTCAGGTCGAGCATCCCGTCACGGAGGAAGTCACCGGCGTTGACCTGGTGCGGGCGCAGCTGGAAATCGCGATGGGCGAGCCGCTGAAGTATTCACAGAGCGACATCCAATTGAAAGGCCACGCCATTGAGTGCCGCATCAACGCCGAGGATCCATTTGGCGATTTCCGGCCCAGCCCCGGCCGCATCGAAATGTATTACCAGCCCGGCGGCCGCGGGGTGCGGATGGACACCCATGCCTATGCCGGCTATACGATCCCGCCGACCTACGACTCGATGATCGGCAAATTGATCGTCAAGGGCGGCGACCGGCGCGTGGCGATTGACCGCATGAACCGCGCGTTGAACGAGTTTCTCATCACTGGCATCAAGACGACCATTTCCTTTCAGCAGGCGATCATGCAGGACCCGAACTTTCGGCGCGGCGTTTATTCGACGAATTTTGTCGAGCAGCTCCTCGGCGGCGCGCGGCGCGAATTGATCGAGGAAAAAACCTGATTGACTTGGGCCGCGCTTTTGCTAAAAAAATCATTGTCTCGTTCAAAGAACGAACGGGGTGTCAGTCCGACAGAATGGTCCGTGAACAGCAAAAGCAAACGACATTCAGTGATCCTGCCGACGCAGTCCTCCTCCCGGTTTTTGAGCGTTTTCTATTATGAGCCAAGCTAGATTATTCGTAGGCAACCTGTCCTTCCAGACGGGTGAAAACGACCTCCAGGATTACTTCGCGCAGGCGGGCGCGGTAACTTCCGTCAACCTCATGCTGGACAAGATGACCGGCCGCTCGCGCGGCTTCGCGTTCGTCGAATTCGCCACGCCCGAAGAGGCGCAGAAGGCCATCGAGCAGTTTCACGACAAGGATTTTCAGGGCCGTAAAATCACGGTCAACGTCGCGCGCCCGCGCGAAGAACGCCCGCCGCGCGGCGACCGATTTGACCGGGGGGAGCGGCGCGAACGCTATTAAACGAACTTCCGCCAAGCCGGACGGACCGCCATCCGTCCGGCTTTTTGCTTGAGAATTAAATTTGACAGCCTTTTCATCCAGCATATCTTGAACGGTAAACATTATGGCTGACATACCTCCGTCCAATCCTGCGCCAACACCGGCGCCCGGCAGTCCGGTGCAATCATTCAAAACCGAAACCGGCGCGGTGCAGCCGCCCAAAAAAGAAACCGGCAAGGTGCAGCCGAAAAAGGAGACCGTCCGCATCAATTTGCCGCCGCGGCCGACCGCCGCGCCGACCATCAAGCTGCCCACGCTGCCGCCCGGCGGTCCCACGGGGGCATCCAGCCCGGCTCCGATCTCCGCCGCCGCCGCGCCCGCGTTGAAAAAAGCCGCGCCCGCCGCGCCCGCCGTCGGGCAACGTCCGGCGCCCACGGCCCCACGGCCCGCCGTCGCGCCGGCCATCAAGCCGCTCGACAAAATTTTGATCTACGCCGTTGCCGTTGCCTGCCTCGCCGCCGCCGGTGCCGCGGTCTGGGTTTTGGTGACGGTGAAAAACGTGGTCGAAAAATTTACCAGCTAATCTATGGCCTCACCGTTGATCGTCACGCTCACGCAGGACAACTTTGAAGCCGAGGCGCTGAAGTCCGGCACGCCGGTGCTGGTGGATTTCTGGGCCGAATGGTGCGGCCCGTGCAAAATGATCGCCCCGGTGCTGGACGAGCTCGCCACCGAATTTCAGGGCAAGGTCAAGATTGGCAAGGTCAACATTGACGAACATCAGGGTCTCGCCGCGCAATTTGGCGTCCGCGCGATCCCGACGCTCCTGCTCATCAAAAACGGCCAGGTCGCCGAGCAGATGGTCGGGGCCAAGAGCAAGCGCGATTTGAAGGCCAGCCTCGACCGCGCGACGGCGTGACGTCCGCCGGACGTTCATGGCTCTGATTCTCACGCCCGGCCAGTTCACGCAACGCGCGGAATTTTACCACCAGCTCGCGCAGCTCACCTCGGCCGGCATCGGCCTCATTCAAGCGCTGGAACAGCTTCAGCGAAATCCGCCCAACCGTTCCTTCCGCGAACCGCTCCGGCTCCAGCTCGAAAAAATCAAGGCCGGCGGCACCTTCACCGATTCGCTGCTGGCCACCAGCGGCTGGCTCCCGCCATTCGACATCGCCCTCATTGAGGCCGGCGAACGCAGCGGACGCATTGACGACTGTTTCCGGCTGCTGGCGGAGTATTATCACGAACGCGCCCGCATCACCAAGCAGGCCCTGTCGCAACTGGTTTATCCCGTCGGCCTGGTTCACGTCGCCGCCCTGGTTTTTTTGATCATCGTCCCGTTCGCCGGCTCGCAGTTCAACGCCAGCCTGCCCCTGCTTTTTCTTAAAGCCGCGCTGGTGCTCGCGCCGGTTTATCTCGGCGCGGCCCTGATGATTTATGCGTTTCAAAGCCGGCACGGCCAAAGCTGGCGGTCGCTGATGGAAAAACTGCTGGGCTTCGTCCCCCTGCTCGGGAAGGCGCGGCGGTTTCTGGCGCTGGCGCGGCTCGCGCTGGCGCTCGAGGCGCTCATCAGCGCCGGCGTGAACATTGTCCAGGCCTGGGAAATCGCCGCGAACGCCTGCGGCTCGCCGGCCTTGTGCCGCGCCATTCTCGCGTGGAAGCCGCAGGTGGCGGCCGGAACCACGCCGGCCGACGCCGTGGGCGACTGCCGTCTGTTTCCGGAAATGTTCGCCAACTTTTATCGCAGCGGCGAAGTCAGCGGCAAGCTGGATGAGGCGCTCCACCGTTTGCACCGATATTACCACGAGGAAGGCTCGCGCAAACTTCAGGCCTTCGCCGAATGGACGCCGCGGCTTATTTACGGCCTCATTGCCTGCATTATTGGCTACGAAATCATTCGTTTTTACTCCTCCCTCTACGGGCCGCACAGCGACCTTTCCAACCTCTTGAACGGATTTTGATTTCGCGGCGCGCCGGAAACTGGGATTTTTACGCCATGACTTTGAATGAAATTTTGACGGACGAAAAGCTGCGCCAGCAGGAATTTCCCGTCGCCGGCGGCAAAATCTTTCTCGGTCACGCCGGCGTCTGCGCGCTGCCGCGCCGCGTCGCCCAGGCGATGATTGACTGCGCCAACGGCGGCACACTCGGCGACCATGAGGCTTTCGTCATGCACCGGATTGCGGACGCGCGGCAGGCCGGCGCGAAACTGCTGAACTGCTCGCCGGACGAGGTGTCGCTCGTCGGCCCGACGTCGCTGGGGTTGAGCTTTGTCGCCGCCGGCTTGAATTTTCGCAAGGGCGACAACATCCTGATCTACCACGACGATTATCCGTCCAATGTTTACCCGTGGATGGCCCTCGCGGCAAAGGGCGTGAAAGTCCGGCTGATGAACGTCCGGCACCTCGGCGTCATCCGCCCGGTGGACGTGATGGGGCAGGTGGACGAGGACACCCGGCTCGTCGCGCTCGCCTCGAACCACTTCATCAGCGGCCACCGGCTGGAGCACGACGTCATCGGCAAATTTCTGCGCGAGCGCGGAATTCTGTTCTGCCTCGACGCCATCCAGACGCTCGGCGCGCTTCCGACGACGGTGGAGCACGTGGATTTTCTCGCCGCCGACGCGCACAAATGGCTGCTCGGCCCGTGCGGCGCGGGGCTGCTCTACGTCAAAAAGGATTTGCAGGAGAAATTGAACCCGCCGGTTTACGGCTGGCACAACGTGCGCAACCCGGATTTTGTCGCGCAGGAAACCATCGAATTCCGCCAGGGCGCGGCGAAATTTGAAGCCGGCACGCACAATCTCGTCGGCCTGGTCGGCCTGCTCGCGGCGATGGAACTGGCGCTGGAAATCGGCGTGGACAACATCGCCGCCGAGCTGCTCCGCAAGCGCGCCTGGCTGGTGCCGGCGTTGCAGGCCAAAGGCTGCACCGTGCTGAACGCGAAACCCAAGCCGGAGAACGCCAGCGGCATCACGTCCTTTTTTGTGCCGGGAAAAAACCTCGCGGAACTGAACCAGAAGCTGGCCGCCGCCGGCGTCGTCGCGTCCTTGCGCACCGACCGGCAGGGACAAAATTATCTCCGGCTCTCGCCGCACTTTTACAACACCGACGCCGAACTGCGGCGCGTGGTCGAGCTGCTTTAATTTTCCCGCTGGCTGAATTCGCGGATCATGGCGCGCCACCACGGCGCCAGTTTTTCCTCCGGCCGCACCCACGCCTGCTGGTGCAGCCACACCAGCACGCGCTGGTCGGCCATCACGGTGATGCGCTCGGACGGCTTGAGTTTGTCGGGCCCGCCGGCCAGCAGTTTCTCGCCCAGCTCGCGCGCCGCGTCCGTGCCCGCGCCGATGCGGGTGAAATGCTCGGCATAGACCGGGTTGAGCTCCTTTTCGCGCAGCAGCGTGACGTGGATGGCGTTCACATACGGGTCCAGCACGACGGCGGCCAGGCCGGCGTGCGGCCGGCAGCGGTTGTTTTCATATTCTTCCTCGGTCAATTCATGGATCGCCATGCGCGAACGCAGCGAGACCAGCTCCATCGGCGGCCGGGTTTCCTCCGGCGTCAGAAAAAGCCCGGCGCTTTTGGCGCGCGCGCCGAGGCTGCGGCGGCTGGTCAGCACGCTCAACGGCACGGAAAAAACCATGCCGGCCAGCACCGGCGTGAACCACCAGAACAAGCCGGGATCGAGCTTCCAGGTGAACCAGCCCCACAGGACGCCGATGAGCGTGTGGCCCCAGTGCCGCCGCGCCGCGTAGAGCCAGCTCGTGCCGTCGGCGGCGCGGTTCTGCGTGGCCCAGCCGACGCTGATGCCGGCGAGGTTGGTCAGGACGAACCGCGTGTGCCAGAGCATCAGCAGCGGCGCGTGCAGCGTGGAGAAAATGGTTTCGCCGACGACGCCGGCGGCGGCGTTGAGGAGCCCGCCGAACTGCTTGCGGCGCGGCCAGTCATGGGCCAGTTCAATGAGCGAGAGAAATTTTGGCAGCATGATGACCACCATGCAGACCACGAAAACCAGAAACGCGTGCGCGGTGCCGCTCCAGTCCTTGAGATACGGGTTGAACGATCCCACAGTGATGTCGGACAGGCCGGTGAATTTCTGCACGCAGTAAATCCATTCGAACGTGATGAGGAACGCGAGCCAGAGCGGGCTGGCGACGTAGCCGAAAATGCCGAGGATCAGGTGCATCCGGCTCACGCCGCGCAGGCCCTTGGCGAACAGCACGAGGCCGTGCTGCAAATTGCCCTGGCACCAGCGGCGTTCGCGCTGGGCATTCTCGATGAGCGCCTGCGGGGCCTCCTCGTAGCTGCCTTCGAGATCGTAGGCGAGCCAGACGGTCCAGTTTTCGCGGAGCATCAGCGCGGCCTCGACGAAGTCGTGCGAGAGGATCTGGCCGCCGAAGGGCTTGCGGCCGGGCAGTTGCGGCAGGTCGCAGAACTGCATGAACGGCTCGGTGCGGATGATGGCGTTGTGGCCCCAGTAGTTGCCGAAATCGAGCGCCCAATAATTCAGGCCGGCGATGAACACCGGCGCGTAGAGGCGGTTGGCAAACTGCTGAATGCGGCCGAAGAGCGACTCGGCGTTCACCAGCGCCGGCACGGTCTGGATCAGGCCGACGGTGGGATGGACTTCCATCAGCTTCACCAGGTCCACCAGGGTTTCGCCGCGCATCACGCTGTCGGCGTCGCAGCAGACGAAGTAGCGGTAGCGCTTGCCCCAGGTGTTGAGGAAGTCGCGGACGTTGCCGCTCTTGCGCGCCTCGTTGAACAGCCGGCGGCGGTAATAAATTTTTCCCAGCGCGTCCAGGTCGCGGACGAGCTCCGACCAGCGCGCCTCCTCCTCCACCCAGCGGTCGGGATTCGTCGAGTCGCTCAGGATGAAAAAATCGAACCGGTCCAGCTGGCCGGTGCGTTCGAGCGATTCGTAGGTGGCGCGCAGGCCTTCGAGCACGCGGACGGAGTCCTCGTTGTAGATCGGGAAGATGATGGCGGTGCTGACGCCGTCAATGTTCTGCTCCTTGAATGGCTTCAGCGCGGTGAGGCGGCGGTTGGTGCCGAAGATGCGGATGAAAAAACCATACACGCCGTGCATGCAGCCGATGGCCGTGAGCAGGAACAAGATGATGAACAGCACCAGCAGCACCGTGCGCGACGCGCTCCAGCCGGTGCGCCAGAGCAGGTCGGCAAACAGCATCGCGACAAGGCCGGTCAGCAGCACCGCCGAGGAAAAAAACAGGAACAGCCGCCAGCCGCGCCGGAGACGCGGGGCGGAGACGTCGGCAATGGTGGGTTGGCCGCTCATTTTATTTGAACCAGTCAAGCAGCAGTTGGAAATGGTCCTGAAAATAGTCCCGCACCGTTTTGAACCCGCCGTGGGTCAGCCAGAAGACGGCGACCAGCAGCAGCGCGAAGCCGGTCCACGCCACCGCCATGCGGACGTAAGGCAGTTTGCCAAAGTTCGTCAGCGTCGTGATGGGGCCGAGGTCGAGCGGGCGCGGCGTCATTTTCGAAAGCTGAAAATCCGGGCCGGCGCGGAAGAAGCTCTCTCGCATCGCCTCGATGAATTCCACCGGCCACGGGCCGGGCCGGAGAAACTGGTCCTGCCATTTGCCCGGCATGTCCGCGAGCAGCAGCGCCAGCCGGCCGCGGGTCGAGAGCGTGTGTTCGCTGCCGACGGGCGAGGTCTGCAGCACCTCCGCGAACCAGTCGGTCACGATGCGGTCCATCTCCTCGGCGGCCAGCTCGGTGGCGGAGCGCTCCGGCTCGGCGGGCGCGCGGCGCTGGGCGCGTTCGAGGACGCGGAGGACGAGCTGCCCGAGCAGGGGCTTGTTGCGGATGCGCAGCGCGTGGAAATAGTTTTCCACCTTCACGTAGGCCGCGTTCCACTCCTCCAGTGAACGTCCCGCGATTTCGCCGGAGACGTCCGGCAGAATTTTCAGGGCGGGCTCCATTGGTAAACCCAGGTTTCGCCGACAACCTTGGCGCCCTGCTGCAGCGAGCAGCGCAGGTCAATCGCCTCGTGGCTGCCTTCCTTCGGCTTCATTTTCAAGATCACGCGCCAGGTGCCGAGGTAATTGTTGCGCAGCACCAGCGTGTCCACGATGGTCGCGCCCGCGCTGCAGTTGGCGATGGCCACCGGCGGCTTGTCCTCGGGGATCGCATCCAGCTGCGGCCCGTCAAAATCAATGACGAACTGCCGCGCGCCAAATTGCGCGTCCGGCCCGATGCGCGTGGCGACCACGCGGTTGTCCGAGCGCTTCAAATCCGCGTCGCCGCCCTCCCAGTGCAGCGTGTAGCCGAAGCGGAACGGCGTGAGCGGCGCGGGTTTGTTTTTCGGGTCCCAGAAGGCGACGATGTTGTCCAGGCCTTCGTAGGTCGTGCTCAATTCGACGAGGTGCAGGTCGCCGTCGCCCCAGTTGCCTTCCGGCTCCACCCAGACGCTGGGCACCTGGTGGTAGACGTTGAACATGTCCTGATACGCGGCGAAATTCCGCTCCCGCTGGAGCAGGCCAAAGCCCTTGATGCCGGGCGCGTGAAAAACCTGGTGCCGGGTCGCCGGCGGATTGTCCAGCGGCCGCCAGAAGGTTTCCCCGTTGCCCATGTGGACGAGCAGGCCGTCGCTGTCGTGGACCTCCGGCCGGTAGTCGTCAAACTTGCGCTCCGTGTCCTTGCCGAACCAGAACATGCTCGTCAGCGGCGCGAGGCCGATGGTCTTGACGGGCTTCCGGTTTTTGTCCACGGCGGCGACGGTGTTCGTCTCGCGGAAATACAAAACGGCGCGGATACTTACGGTGGTCGTCTCGCCGGGGCGGATGAAAAACTCATACGCGCCGGTGCAGCTCACGCTGTCGAGAATCGCGTAAAGCAGCAGCTCCGAATCATCATGGTGCGGCTTGCCCAGCCACCAGTCGGTGAAGATGGGGAATTCCTCGCCGCGGTCGCCTTCTCCGGAATCCAGCGCCAGGCCGCGCGCGGATTCGCCGTAGCGCAGGTTCCGGCCGAGCAGCCGGAAATAGCTCGCGCCGAGAAACGCGCCGAGTTCATCGAGCTGGTTGGTCTTGTTCAGCGCGTAGAGCAGGCGGAAGCCGGCATAGCCGGTCTTGGTCGGGATCTGGCCGGCGATGTCCAGCTTGCCGTAGTCAAAAAAATCCTGCACGAAGCGGATGGGCTGGACGTGGGTGAGCGTGAATTCGTAGATGTGCACCGGTTCCTGGTAAAGGTAGCCGGGATGAAAAAATTCCACGAGGAACGGCTCGTGGCTCGAGGCCCACAGCGCGCGGTCGCGGCGGAAACGGATTTCGCGGTATTTGTCGTAGTCGAGATTATCCTGCCGCAGCACCTTCGGCAGGTCGGCGCGCGGCGAATGAAACGGCGACCTGGCGCGTTCCAGCGCGCGCTGCGCCACGTAGTCCAGGTTCACCTCGGCGGATTCCGCGCCGGATCCGACCGACGCGGTCAGCAAGCATCCCATGATCACCAACAGGCCACAGAGTCGAAACATCTTGGAACAAGGAATAACCAAACCGCCTGAATTTGCAAGCGCGACGCGGCCGGCGGCGGAACGAAGGCGGAAAAATTGTCAATCCAAAGTTTGCCGGCGGCGTCTGATCAGTAAATTTCCCAGCAGGCGGATTCGGCGTCGGCTGCAAATGCGGCGATGGACCCGGCCTGGCCGCGCAGAAGCTTTGCAATGAAGGCGGTGGGCTGGTTGCCGCACCGGAGCCAGATGATCTTTGGAGGCGGTCCATAATGCGCCGCCATGTCGGCAAAGTCGGAATCCTGGGTGACAATGACAAAACCATTGGCCTTGGCAAACTGCCAGATGGCGGAGTCATCCGCCTGATCCAGCCCCAAAAGTCTGACTTGATTGGAGCCGGGAAAAAAACCGGCGAGCTGGTCGCACAGTTTGAAGCTCAAGTTCTGGTCGAACAAAAGCTTCATGCGGCGGTCAACACGCGGCGTTCACGGTCGGCGGCATAAGCGAGACAGGCGCGGATGTCATCCTCGGTGAGTTCGGGATAGTCGCCCAGAATTTCCGCGTGCGACATCCCGGTGGCCAGCCAGCCCAGCACATCCGCCACCGCAATCCGCATCCGCCGGACGCACGGCCGACCGCCCCGCTTGCCGGGTTCAATGGTGATGATATTTTGATAGTTCATACGCTGGTTTCACTTTAAGGCTTTTCCGCTTTTTGGCAAATGTTGTCTGCGGGCGAATTTAATCCAGCGTCTGCCGGTAGCGCTTGACCGCCAGAGCCAGCATCACGGCCACGAACAGCGCAATCGGCCACAAATCCGGCCCACATTCCGCAATTCCATTTCCCTTGAGCAAAATGCCGCGCACGATGCGCAGGAAATGCGTCAGCGGCAGGCATTCGCCAAGGTTCTGCGCCCAGCCGGGCATCCCGCAGAACGGAAACATGTAGCCGGACAGCAGCAGCGACGGCAGGAAAAAGAAGAACGCCATCTGCACCGCCTGCAGCTGGTTTTTGGCGATGGTCGAAAACGTGATGCCCACCGCGAGGTTCGCCACGATGAACAAAAGCGTCAGCGTCACCAGCAGCGGCACGCTGCCGATGAAGGGCACGTCGAACAGGAATTTCGCCGCCAGCAGCACCAGCGCCACCTGCACATAGCCGACCAGGATGTAGGGGATGATCTTGCCGATGATGACTTCGCCCGGATGCACCGGCGTGGAGAGCAGGTTTTCCATCGTGCCGCGCTCGCGTTCGCGCGTGATGGCCAGGCCGGTGATGATGATCATCGTCATCGTCAGCATCACGCCGATGAGGCCGGGCACGATGTTGTATTGGCTGATGCTTTCGGGGTTGTAATGCTGGTGGGTGACGAGGTTGAACGGCGGCGCGGAGGCGCGCAGCCGCGCGAGCGGCCCGGTGAGGTCGCGGTTGACGACGGTGGTGGCGAGCTGGCTCACCGCCGCCTGCGCAAAGCCGACGGCGGACGGGTCGGTGGCGTCGGCTTCGAGCAGCAGCTCCGGTTTTTCACCGCGCACCAGCTGGCGCGAAAAATCCACCGGCACGGTCACGGCGAATTGAACCTTTCCTTCCGCGAGCCAGTTCTGGATTTCCGCCGCGCTGTGCGCCTCGCGCGCGAGGTCGAAATAGCTGCTGTTGCGCAGGCCCCAGACGAGGGTGCGCGCGAACGGGCTGTGGTCCGCCGCGTAAACCGCCGTGGGCAGGTGTTTGGGGTTCGAGTTGATGGCGTAGCCGAACAGGACGAGCTGCACCATCGGGATGCCGACCATCATGCCGAACGTCAGCCGGTCGCGCCGCATCTGGATGAACTCCTTCAGCACGATGGCCCAAAGCCGCCGCCAGTTGAACGCGTAGCGGCTCATGAAAAATTATCCTTCGCGGTTTCCATCAGGCTGATGAACACGTCCTCCAAGCCGGACTCGATTTTCGTCCAGCGATGCGCGTTGGCCTGAAACGGCGCGAGGCTCGCGCGCAATCTTTCCGCGTCGCGCCCGCTGACGTGCAGCGTCATCCCGAACGCCACCACCTGTTCCACGCCCGGCAGCCCGCGGATTTTGTCCGCCAGCGCCGGCAGATTTTCGCCGGCGACCTCCCACGTCGTCAGTCCGGCGGCCTTCACGACCTCGGGCACCGTGCCGTGGGCCAGCAGATTGCCATACGCGATGTAGCCGAGCCGGTGGCAGCGCGACGCCTCGTCCATGTAATGCGTGGTGATGAGCAGCGTCAATCCCGCCGCGGCCAGCCTGTGGATCTCCTCCCAGAAATCGCGCCGCGCCTTCGGGTCCACGCCGGCCGTCGGCTCGTCGAGCAGCAGCAGTTGCGGCTCGTGGATCAGGCACGCGGCGAGCGCCAGCCGCTGCTTCCAGCCGCCGGAAAGCGTGCCGGCCAGCTGCGTGCGCCGTTCCACCATGCCGAGGCGCTCAAGGCTTTTTTCCACGGCGACCTGGCGCTGCGGCAGTTCATAAAGCCGCGCGATGAAATCGAGGTTTTCCTCGAGGGTCAAATCTTCGTAGAAGGAAAATTTCTGCGTCATGTAGCCGACGCGTTTTTTGATCTCGGCGGAGTCGCGGCGGAAATCCAGGCCCAGGCAGCTGCCTTCGCCGGCGTCGGGCTGGAGCAAACCGCAGAGCATCCGCAGAAACGTCGTCTTGCCGCTGCCGTTCGGGCCGAGGAAGCCGTAAATCTCGCCGGGCCGCACCCGCATGGCGATGTCGTTGACGACCGTGCGCGCGCCGAATTTTTTCGTGACGCCGCGCACGTCAATGGCGTAGGTGGGAGTCATTGCCCAGGAAAACATGCAACATTCATTTATTTCAACTCCACGTCCACTGGCTGGCCGGGACGCAGTTGCGCCGTGTCGGCCGGGGAAAATTTCGCCTCGATCATGAACACCAGTTCCGCCCGCGTCTCGCGGCTGTAAATCACTGGCGGCGTGTATTCGGCCTGCGTGGAAATGTAGTTCACCGTGGCGCTCACCGCCCGCGCCGCGCCGTCGGCTTTCACGGAAACGGTGGTGCCGGTTTTGATCTGCGGCAGTTTTTCCTGCGGCACGAAGAAGCGCACCTTCAGGTTTTCCGGCGGCAGCAGCGCCACGACCGGATTGCCCGCCGCCACGAATTCGCCCGGCCGGTAAAGCGTATCATGCACCGCGGCGTTTGCCGGCGCGAACTGCTGCTTCTGGTCGAACGCCCATTTCGCCTTGTCCAACGCGGCGGCTTGCGCCGCCGCCGCCGCCTGCGCGGCGCAGATGGCGTCTTCGCGGCCACCGAGTTGGGCGGTGGCGAGATTCGCCGCGAGCTGGTTCACCTGCGCCTGGCCGGCGTCGTTTTGCGCGCGGGCCTGGTCCAGTTCCTCCTTGGAAACCACGTCGGAACCGCCGAGCTGTTCGCGCCGCGCGAGCTCGGCGGCGGCCAGTTTCAAATCCGCCCGCGCCCGCTCCAGCTGCGCCGCGAGCGCCGCGATTTCCGTCGGGCGCTGGCCTTTCTGCAAATCCGCCAGCTGTGCCTGCGCCTGCGCCAGGTTTTTCTCCGCCTGCGTCACGGCGGCGGCTTCGGCCTGCCGCTCCAGTTCAAACAGCAGTTGTCCGGCCTTGACCGAATCACCGCGCGCCACCGCCAGGCGGGTGAGCGCGCCGGCCAGCGGCGCGGCGACATAGACGTATTCGCCCTCGATATAGCCTTGGAAACTGTCGGGGGAATTTTTCGCGCAACCGGCCGGCAGCGCGGCGGCGGACACGGCGAGAATGAGGCTTAAAAAGTTTTTCATGCGACCGTGCCCCGACGTTAGCACACCGGTGAATTTTTACGAGGGAAACGATTCATTCGACTTTCAACCTACCGAATGGTAGGATGAAAGCAGTTTATGAAAAAACTGACGCTGCTTTCGCTGTTGCTCGGCTTCACTTTGGTGGCCGCCGCCGCCGGCACCAACGCCCCGGCATGGCTCACGCGCCCGCTGTCGCTGGCCGACGCGCTGAACACCGCGCTGGCGCAGAACGCCACGATTCTCAAGGCCAACAACGACCTGGAAGCCGCGCACGGCATCGTCGTGCAGACGCGCGCGGTGGCGCTGCCGCAGGTGAACGCCGGCGGCAAGTATCAGGACAACGAGCTGACGCTGGTTCAGAATTTCCCCGGCGTGGCGGCGCCGCACCAGGACTGGAACGCTGGCGTCCAGATTTCGCAGACGATTTATTCCGGCGGCAAGCTCGTCGCCGCCGTCCGCGCCGCCGGCGCGACCCAGCAGCAGGCCGTCGCCGTCTACCAGACGGCGGTGGCGGACACGCTGCTGCAGGTGCGGCTGGCCTATTACGACGTGCTGCTCGCCGCGCAGCAGATCACCGTGCGCGAGGCATCGGTGAAATTATTGCAGAAGGAGCTTGAAGACCAGCAGCACCGCTACGACGCCGGCACCGTGCCGCATTTCAACGTCCTGCGCGCGGAAGTCGCCGTGGCCAACGAGCGGCCCGCGTTCATCCAGGCCAAAAATAATTATCGCATCGCCAAAAACAACCTGGCGAACCTGCTCGGCTACAATCTGCCGCGCGAAATCTGGGAGGACATCCCGCTCAACCTCACCGACGGCCTCGACCCCGCGCCGTTCGCCGTGAACCTGCCCGACGCCATCCAGCAGGCGCTCACCCGCCGGACGGAGCTCACCGCCGCGCGCAAAAACATCGAACTGCAAAAATTGAACATCACCAGCGCCAAGTCCGGCTACCAGCCCGCCGTGTCCGTGTTTGCCGGTTACAACTGGATGAATTCCTCCTTCAGCACCGACGTGGGCGACAAACTGGATGGCTGGAACGCCGGCGTGCAGATGAACTGGAGCATTTTCGACGGCGCGCTCACCGCCGGCAAGGTCACGCAGGCCAAGGCGCTTTACGCCAAATCCCAGACCGACCTCGCCGACCAGTCCCGCCAGATCGAACTCGCCGTGCGCACGGCCTATTCCGATTTTATCCAGGCGAAGGAAACCCTGGAATCGCAGTTGAAAGTGCAGGAACAAGCCGATGAAGCCTTGCGCGAGGCGAACGCCCGCGCCGCTGCCGGCACCGGCACGCAGCTCGATGTGCTGGACGCCGAGACCGCGCTCACGCAGGCGCGCACGACGCAAATCACGGCGCAGCACGATTACGCCGCCGCCCGCGCCCGGTTGGAACGCGCCATCGGCGCCGACCTCGCGCCGGCGAAATGAAGCGCCGGCCCCGCCGCCAATAAAAAAGCGCCGGCGAACCGGCGCTGGGAAGCGAGAGCGGTGATCAGCCTTGCGGGCGGATTTTTTTCCAGAGCCACGCGAACGGATCGTAAAATTCATCCACCACACGTTCCTTCAGCGGAATGATCGCGTTGTCGGTGATGGTGATGTGTTCGGGGCAGACCTTGGTGCAGCACTTGGTGATGTTGCAGAAGCCGATGCCCTGCGCCTGCTTGAGTTCCGGCAGGCGGTTCTCGGTGTCGAGCGGGTGCATCTCTAGCGCGGCGGTATAGACGAGGAAGCGCGGACCGATGAATTCGTCGTGCTTGTGGTGGTCGCGTAAAACGTGGCAGACATCCTGGCAGAGGAAGCATTCGATGCATTTGCGGAATTCCTGCACGCGGTCCACGTCTTCCTGCATCATGCGCCAGGTGCCGTCGGCGGCATCGGGCTTGCGCGGGTTGAATTTTTTGATCTTGGTCTTGACGCGAAAATTCCAGGAGACATCCGTCGCCAGATCGCGGATGCTCGGGAACGCCCGCATCGGCTCGATGGTGATGGGCTTGCTGGTGTCGAGCGTGTCCATGCGCGTCATGCACATGAGCTTGGGCATGCCGTTGACTTCCGCCGAGCAGGAGCCGCATTTACCGGCCTTGCAGTTCCAGCGCACGGCGAGGTCATTGGCCTGCGTCGCTTGGATCTTGTGGACGACGTCGAGGACCACGAGGCCTTCGGTGATCTCCGTGGTGTAATCCACGAACTTGCCGCCGGTCGCGTCGCCGCGCCAGATTCTAAAGGTGACAGTCTTGTTGTTCATTTCATCTCCTCGATGACTTGTTTCAAATCTTCCCGCATCGCCGGAATCGGTTCGCGCCGCAGTTTCATGGAGCCGTCCGCCGCCTTGGAAACGACGTTGTTGTATTTGGCCGCCGCCGGGTCCTTGTCCGGGAAATCCTCGCGGAAATGACCGCCGCGGCTTTCCTTGCGCTCAAGCGCGCACAGCGTAATGGCCTCGGAAACGGTGAGCAGATGCTTGAGGTCAATGGCCGTGTGCCAGCCGGGGTTGTATTCGCAATGGCCCTGCACGGCGACCTTCGCGGCGCGGGCCTTGAGCTTCTGGATGCCGTCAATGGCCTCTTCCATTTCGTTTTGCAGCCGGACGATGCCGACGTTCTTCTGCATCATGTTCTGCAGGTCGTATTGCACCTGATACGGTCCTTCGGTGGTGCCGCCGGCGGCGCGCTCGAACGGCGCCACGGCTTCCTTGTAGGCGTTTTCGATCTCGGCGTCGCTGACGGAAATGTTCGGATTCGCCTTCGCGTATTTCGCGGCGTATTCGCCGGCGCGCTGGCCGAAGACGATGAGGTCGGAAAGCGAGTTGCCGCCGAGGCGATTGGCGCCGTGCAGGCCGGCGGCGCATTCGCCCGCCGCGAACAAACCGGGAATGTTTGTCGCCTGCGACTCGGCGTCCACGCGGATGCCGCCCATCGCGTAATGCGTTGTCGGGCCGATTTCCATCGGCTCTTTGGTGATGTCGAGGTTCGCCAGCTGCATGAACTGGTGATACATCGAAGGCAGCTTGCGCTTGATGTGCTCGGCGGAGTTCGGAATTTTTTCCTTGATCCACGAGATGTCGAGGAACACGCCGCCATGCGGGCTGCCGCGGCCGGCCTTCACTTCGCGGTTGATGCAGCGGGCCACGTGGTCGCGCGTCAGCAGCTCCGGCGGACGCTTGGCGTTCTTGTCGTTCTGCGTGTAGCGCCAGCCTTCTTCGGGATCGGTCGAGGTCTGCGACTTGTAATTTTCGGGGATGTCGTCATACATGAAGCGCTTGCCGTCCTTGTTGCGCAGCACGCCGCCTTCACCGCGCACGCTTTCCGTCACAAGAATACCCATGACGCTCGGCGGCCAGATCATGCCGGTCGGGTGAAACTGGATGAATTCCATGTCGAGCAGTTCCGCGCCGGCATGGTATGCGAGGGAAACGCCGTCGCCGGTGCCTTCCCAGGAATTGCTGGTGACCTTGTAGGCCCGGCCCAGGCCGCCGGTGCAAAGCACCACCGCCTTCGCCTTGAAAACGCGGAAACGGCCGCGCTCGCGGTCGTAACCGAACGCGCCGACCACCCGGCCGCCGTCTTTCAACAGCGAGACCACGGTGTATTCCATGAACACCGTGATGCCCTGATGAATACCGTGATCCTGCAAGGTGCGGATCAGTTCCAAACCCGTGCGGTCGCCGACGTGCGCCAGGCGCGGATAACGATGGCCGCCGAAATTTCGCTGCGAAATTTTTCCTTCCTTGGTGCGGTCGAACACCGCGCCCCAGGCTTCGAGTTCATGCACCCGCGCCGGCGCTTCCTTGGCGTGCAGTTCGGCCATGCGCCAGTTGTTGACGTATTGGCCGCCGCGCATGGTGTCGGCGAAATGGACCTTCCAGTTGTCGCGGTCGTCCACGTTGCCCATCGCCGCCGCCATGCCGCCCTCGGCCATGACGGTATGCGCCTTGCCGAGGAGCGATTTGCAGATCAGGCCGACTTTGACGCCGCCCGCCGACGATTCAA
>Ga0316220_1002317_pt1 | contig 17877 bp, 13 predicted proteins | sample TBH18005metaG_FD_203632 | JGI IMG/M metagenome (GOLD analysis project Ga0316220, IMG submission 203632) | Freshwater microbial communities from Trout Bog Lake, Wisconsin, USA - TBH18005 | ecosystem: Environmental > Aquatic > Freshwater > Lake > Hypolimnion/Profundal zone | place: USA: Wisconsin...
ACACCAAATGAGTACTTTAGATGCGAAAGGGCATCCTCGGCAGTGCACACATGGTCTGACCTTGCGAGCCAGAGGCTAATCTACCGCTATACCAAATCCCCACGGCGGCTCGTATAGTGGAAGTCTCTGTATTGAGACTCATATTTCCCGCCATTGGGCAGCTTAAGCGCATTGGAGTTCTGATAAAAATGAACCGCCGCTCGTTGATTGAACAATCCCTATTTTCTGCCGGAGCTGCCCTATCGAGCCATCTCCTGGGCCCCCTTGCCGCCGGCACTTCCACCACGCCAGAAGCATCGCTTACCACTGGACGCGTGCGCGGTTGCATCGACCGGCAGATCTGCTCATTCAAGGGCATTCCCTATGGCGCGGATACAGCTCCGCGCCGCTTTATGGCTCCTATTGCCCCCTTGCCCTGGACCGGCATCCGGGAGGCTGCCGCCTTCGGCTCCAGAGCCCCGCAAAGCTCCGGCCACGGAGGCGGCAATCACGGGTATCACCTCCCCCCTGAACTAGGCCCCATCGGTGAGGACTGCCTTTGCTTAAATGTATGGACCCCCGCCATGCGCGATGGCCGCAAACGCCCCGTCATGGTCTACATTCACGGAGGCGCATACAGCAGCGGATCTGCCAACAACACTCTTTACGACGGAGTGAACCTTTGTCGGCGCGGCGACGTGGTCGTCGTCACCTTGAATCACCGCCTGAATCTGTTCGGCTATTTGTACCTGGCGGATCTTGCGCCAGGATTCGAGGACTCCGGCAATGCCGGCATGCTTGACCTGGTTCTCGCGCTCAGGTGGGTGCAAGATAACATTGAAGAGTTCGGCGGCGACCCGAAACGCGTCCTCATCTTCGGCCAGTCCGGCGGCGGCGCCAAATGCGCCACGCTCATGGCCATGCCTTCCGCACGAGGGCTCTTTCACCGCGTGATTACGATGAGCGGCCAGCAGATTACCGCTTCCCGCCCCGAGACAGCAACAACACGCAGCCTTGCTGTGCTGGCTGCGCTGAACCTTCCAGCCAGCCGCATCAGTGAACTGCGGAGCCTGCCACTGGAACAGTTGATGCTGGCCTCGCACGCTGTAAGCTACTACGGCCCCGTTAAAGACGGCCGCTCCCTGTTGCGTGACCCCTTCGATCCAGATGCTCCACCGCTCTCAGCCGACATTCCCATGATTCTTGGCAACACGCACGATGAGACCCGCTACCTGATTGGCGGCAGCGATCCAACTACGTTTTCGCTCACATGGGAGACCTTGCCGGCCAAGCTCGCACAACATGGGCAGTTCCTCGGCAGCCTCGATCATGAGGAGGTGATTCGCCAGTATCGCCGCCTGTATCCGGCCTTTTCTCCCACGGATGTCTTCTTTGCAATTACGACGGCATCCCGCTCCTGGCGCGGACAATTGATTGAGGCGGAGCGCCGTGCGGCCCAACCCGCCGCAGCCAACCACACCTGGGCGTATGAGTTGGATTGGTTCAGCCCCATTGACGAAGGCCAGTGGAGAGCGCCGCACATGCTGGATATCCCTCTGGCATTGAACAATGTGGAAGTTGCAGACGGCATGACAGGTGACGGACCGGAGGCTAGATGGCTGGCAGATCTGATGAGCGACACATGGATCGCCTTTGCACGAAACGGCAACCCCAACCATGCGCGCCTTCCGCGGTGGACTCCTTACGACCTGGCCAAAAGGCGAACTATGAGTTTCAGCACACATTCACGCCTGGTGTCAGACCCGAGGGGCGCGGAACGCCGGCTGGTTGAACAGGTTCCCTACACGCAGCCCGGAACCTGACCTGCGCTGTACGCCCTCAAAAGAAGGCCCGCTATTTTTCTGGCGGGCTCTTTTCGTTGAAATGAAGAAAGGTGAAATTGAATTATGAAGCCCTTTGTCAGGCGGGTCGCTATCGACTCTCTGCCCGCACACCCTTTGGCTTCGGCGTGACTGGAGCAGCTTTGCGGTCCGGGGGACGTTCCATGCCCTGGGATGCCTGGGCCATCCGCAGGTGCTCCTCCATGAGCTTGCGCGCTTCCAAAGGCTTTCGGGCGCGAATCGAACGGTAAATCTCGCGATGCATCTCGGCAGATTCGCGCATGTCAATGGAGCGCTCAACCGTCTTGCGGCGCTTGTCATAGAGGGCCGAAGTGATGGTCTCGATAACCGCCGCCATGATCGGATTGCCGGAGGCCTGCGAAATGATGCGGTGAAAGAGCAGGTCATGTATCAGATAGTCTGATGGGCTGCCCATGGAGGCGAACATCTCTGCAACCTCTTCGGCCAGCGCGGCGTGGTGTTCTTCCTTGCCGCGCTCCGCTGCCAAGGCCGCAATATTACTCTCCAGAATGATGCGGGCCTCGAACATCTGCCACGTCTGAAAGCCGTGGAGCGCGCCCATCAACCCCAAAGAGGCCTTGCCAAACTCCGGTGGTCCATCGGCAACAAAGGTTCCAACCCCATGCCGGACTTTCATCACGCCCATGGCAGCAAGGTAGCCGATGCCGGTCCGCAGGCTGGCGCGGCTGATCTTTAATGTTCGTGCAAATTCACGTTCTGGGGGGATCTTGTCGCCGGGTTGCAGGGTTCCATTCTCAATGAGGGAGCGTATGTGGTTAACCACTTGCATGGTACGGTGGGTATCGGGCTCGTCTTGCTTCAACCGCGGCATATTCGGCAGCCACCTTCCTCTGATTCGTTCAAATCCGGGCAAAATGAGCTTAACACTGCAGGCGTACATCCGCTCTAAATTCTATTCATTGACGAGAATTCCACAACCCATTCCGCGTGTGTATACTGGTGGTCTGACCTCCACGCAGGCCGGATCTTAACGCTACTCAGCCGAGAGGTAGAATAACAGCCATGCTGCTCCACGATGATCGTTTGTTCCCAGCAGAGGCCGGCGCGCTAAAAATTGCCAAGGCCCTGTATTCGCAGATTCGCAACCTTCCCATCGTCAGCCCGCACGGGCACACTCAAGCGGGCTGGTTTGCAAAGAACGAGCCTTTCCCTGACCCGGCAACCCTGTTTGTGCAGCCTGATCATTACGTATTCCGCATGCTCTACAGCCAGGGCGTATCGCTGGACGACTTGGGCATCGGACAGCCTCAAATCAAGGACCCGCGCAAGGTATGGCGCATCTTCGCCAAGCACTATTACCTGTTTCGCGGAACCCCCACGCGCGTATGGCTCGACTTTTCGTTCCAAGAGCTTTTTGGCCTTGAGGAGCGGCTCACAGAAAAGACAGCCGACCTCTATTTCGACACCATCGCCGCCAAGCTGAGCACTCCGGAGTTTCTGCCCCGCGCTCTTTTTGAGCGCTTCAATATGGAAGTGCTGGCCACCACCGATTCACCTCTAGACACATTGGACGACATCAAAGCGATTCGCGCGTCGGGTTGGAAGGCAAAAATAGTGCCTACATTCCGTCCCGACCCGGTAGTGGATCCTGAGTTTGCCGGATTTGGCGGATTGATTGCCAAAATGGGTGAGCAGACCGGTGAGGATACCTCCTCCTGGACTGGCTACCTGAACGCACTGCGCAAGGCAAGGGTCCGCTTCCGCGAGCAGGGTTGCACGGCGACCGACCACGGACACCCGACTGCACGGACTGCAGACCTTCCCAGGGCAGAGGCGGAACAATTGTTCGCGCAGGTGCTCAGTGGCAGGGCAGACAAGCAGCAGCAGGAGCTTTTCCGGGCGCAAATGCTCACTGAGATGGCCCAGATGAGCGTGGAAGACGGCTTGGTGATGCAGATTCACCCAGGTAGCGTGCGCAACCACAACCGCAAGATCTATGAGAAGTATGGGCGCGACATGGGAGCGGACATCCCCAGCCCAACCGAGTACGTGAACGCCCTCAGGCCACTGCTGGACCGTTTCGGCACCGAGCCTAATCTGACCATTATTTTGTTCACTTTAGACGAGTCAACGTTCAGCCGCGAGCTGGCGCCATTGGCTGGTCATTATCCCTGCTTGCGCCTTGGTCCCCCATGGTGGTTTCATGACAGTCCAGAGGGCATGATGCGTTTCCGTGAAACCGCAACGGAAACGGCGGGCTTTTACAATACCGTAGGTTTCAACGACGACACCAGGGCATTCCTCTCCATTCCGGCACGGCACGACGTGGCGCGGCGCATTGATTGTGCGTTCCTCGCCAGGCTCGTTTCCGAACACCGGTTGGACGAGGATGAAGCGTTTGAAGTGGCGCACGAATTGACCTACGGCTTGGTAAAGAAAGCCTATCGCCTGTAAGGAGACGGTATGGATGGCAGCAAGGCGCAAAGCGCCCAGGCCGAGTGTGAAATCCCAATCGGCACAAAGTTAGGTAACGTACGCTGGACGATTTGCGCCATGCTCTTCGTCGCCACAACCATCAACTACATGGACCGGCAGGTGTTGGCGCTGCTGAAGCCCACCCTCATGCAAACCGTTGCCCATGGTGGCATCGGCATGACGGAAGAGAGCTATGGCACTGTGGTGGCCTTTTTTACTCTTTTCTATGCCATCGGCCTGCTTTTCGCGGGCCGCTTTGTTGACAAGGTCGGCACGCGCATCGGCTACATGGTCATCATGGCTCTCTGGAGCCTCTCGGCTATGGGCCACTCGCTGGTTAACTCGGTCCTCCAGCTTGGCATTGCCCGCTCCTGCCTCGGCATCGGCGAGTCAGGCAACTTCCCCGCCGCCAACAAGACAAATGCCGAGTGGTTCCCGCAGAAGGAACGCTCCCTTTCATTCGGGATCTTCAACTGCGGTGCCAATGTCGGCGTCATCCTTGCCACGCTCATCGTGCCCTTCGTCAAGAACCGGTTCGGCTGGCACGCCGCTTTTCTCGTCACCGGCTTCTTCTCCGCGTCATGGATTGTGTTGTGGTTCATCCGGTACCACAAGCCCGCTGAACACCCCGCCCTCTCCGCCGGTGAACTTGCCTACATCAACCAGGACCCACCTGAAAAGCGCGGCCCCACTACCCCATGGTTGAAGCTTCTCGGCATCCGACAGACTTGGGCGTATGCCATCCCCAAGTTCCTGACCGATCCAATCTGGTGGTTCTATCTCTATTGGCTCCCGGGCTACTTCACTGACAAGTTCAGTCTCAGCCTGGTCGGCCTGGGGATGCCGATCCTCATCGTCTATAATGCCTCGGCCGTGGGAAGCATCTATGGTGGTTATCTGCCCGCCTCCTTCATCCGCATGGGCCTGACACCGCAGCGCGCCCGTTTGACAGCCATGCTCGTATGCGCCTCCCTTGTCGTTCCGGTCTTTCTCATCAACTACCTTCACGCGGATAGCTTCGGCAAGTGGGCTGCCGTCGGACTGCTCAGCCTGGCTGCCGCCGCCCACCAGGGATGGTCTGCCAACCTCTTCACCACGGCATCGGATATGTTCCCGCGCAGCGCCGTCGGATCGGTTACCAGCGTCGGTTCCTTGACAGGTGCGTTGGGTGGCTTCCTCTTTGCCAAACTGGCCGGGCATGTCCTGCAGATTTCGGGCAGCTACTCCATCCTCTTCATCATTGCTGCGAGCGTTTACCTCCTCTCGATGCTCATCACAGTCGCGCTCGCTCCCGGACTGAAGAAAGCGGAGTCTGTCATATGAGTCTTTACTGCGCCACGGGAAGTCCCGAAACCGATCTGTCTCCACAGCAGTTGAACGACCTGCTGACGGAAAGCCTGGCCAAGCTCGGCGAACGGAATCGTGTGCTTGCCGTGCCGCCCGACCAAAGCCGCGAGCACTCCCACGCCGGCGAACTGACGCGCTATGCGTGGCAGTACTACGGCGACAAGCTTAAGGCAATCCTTCCTGCCATCGGGACGCATACACCCATGCGCCCCGATCAGATTGAACACATGTTCGCCGGGGTGCCACAAGATCTGTTCCGCGTCCACAACTGGCGGACAGATGTGGAGACCCTCGGCGAGGTCCCTGCCGAGTTCATTCGCGAGCAGTCGGAGGGCAAGTTGAACTATGCCTGGCCGGCTCAGGTAAACAAGCTCATCTCGCAGGGCGGTTTTGACCTGATCCTCTCCATTGGCCAGGTAGTGCCGCATGAAGTCATCGGCATGGCCAACTACACCAAGAACATTGTGGTGGGCACGGGAGGACGAGAGGGGATCAACCGTAGCCACTACTTGGGCGCGGTCTATGGCATGGAGCGCATCATGGGCCGTGCCTTGAACCCTGTTCGAAATGTCTTTAATTACGCATCCGATCATTTCCTTCGCCATCTGCCTATCGTCTACGTGCATACGGTGGTGGGCCGCGGCGCGGACGGAGGGTTGGCCGTACGCGGCTTGTTTATCGGCGACGATATCGAGTGCTTCCAATTGGCCGCTGAATTAAGCCTCAAGGTCAACTTTGAAATTGTTGAAAAGCAAATCACCAAGGCCGTCGTGTATCTCGATCCGCATGAGTTTCATTCCACATGGATCGGCAACAAGGCTGTCTATCGCACCCGTATGGCGCTGGCTGACGGCGCAGAACTGATTATCCTGGCGCCCGGAGTCAAAGAGTTCGGCGAAGACCCCGGCATAGACAAGCTCATTCGCAAATACGGCTATCGTGGCACTCCTGCAACGCTGAAAGCGGTCAATGACAATCCGGAATTGGCCGGCGACTTGAGTGCAGCCGCGCACCTTATTCACGCCTCGTCTGAAGGACGCTTCAAGATCACCTGGTGTCCCGGTCAACTTAGCCGGGAAGAAGTTGAAGGCGTCGGCTACGGCTTTGGCGATCTAAAAACCATGCTCGCACTTTACGATCCCGCAAAACTCCACCACGGCTATAACCAAGTGGACGGCGAAGAAATTTTCTTCATCGCTAATCCGGGATTGGGCCTGTGGGCTCATCGCAGTCGACTCTAAGATAGGACCAATATGGCAAATTCAGGTTTGATTCTCAGCAAATATTCCATCGGAACCGGGGACAGATTTTCACACCAGGCCAAAGCCCAGTTGCAGGCCTGCGTAAAGGCGCTTGAGAGCGGCATCGTGGTCGTTCCCGTGTGGAACAAATCCAACCGCGAGCACACCATCATCGGTTCGGAGCCCTCGTCTGCACGGCAGGCAGCCGATGCAGCTGTGAAGGCTCTGGGCTGGAAGCAGCCCTATTTCTGCGACGCCGATCACATCACGCTTCAAACCGTCGGCCGCTTTATCGACTCGTGCGATTTCTTCACGCTCGATGTCGCCGATTTTATCGGTCAGCCAGCCCAGGAAGCCGATGTTGAAATCTTCGTGAACCGGCATCCGGAGCTTCTGGGCAGCATCAAGCTTGAAGGCACCGATGAGATCTTCGAAATCACGCCGCAGAGTCTCCGTGAGGCAGCACAGAAATTTCTTGGCGCTGTCAAAAAGGCCGGCGAAGTCTACCGCAAGATCGAGAGCGTCAAAGGCGCGGGCAACTTCATCCCCGAAGTTTCGATGGATGAAACCGACCGCGCGCAGAGCCCGGTGGAACTGCTCATCATTCTCGCGGCTATCGCCGATGAAGGCATACCGGTCCAGACCATCGCTCCCAAGTTCAGCGGCCGCTTTAACAAGGGCGTAGATTATGTGGGAGATGTTGCGCAGTTCGAACGCGAGTTTGCACTCGATGTCGCTGCCATCGCCTACGCCGTAAAAACCTTTGGACTTCCTGCGAACCTCAAGCTGAGCGTGCACTCAGGCAGCGACAAGTTCTCCATCTATCCGGCGATACACGACACCATCAAGCGCTTCGACGCTGGCGTGCACTTGAAGACTGCCGGCACTACGTGGCTTGAGGAGTTGATCGGTCTAGCCGAGGCAGGTGGCGATGGCCTCGCGCTGGCCAAGGAAATTTACGCTGAAGCCTTCGCACACTGCGATGAACTCTGTGCGCCCTATGCGACGGTCATTGATATTGACCCGGCAAAGCTCCCCGCGCCAAGCGATGTTCGAAACTGGACTTCAGAGCAGTACACTTCCGCATTGCGCCATGTGCCCGGAGCCGCAGCATACAACAGCAGTCTTCGTCAGTTGCTCCATGTTGGCTTCAAGGTTGCCGCAAAGATGGGACGCCGCTACCTTGACCTGCTTGAAGCCAACGAGCCAGTGATCGCCCGCAACGTGACGGAGAATCTTTATGACCGCCACATTGTTCCCGTCTTTCTGGGCCGGAAGGCTTAACCCGGTTTTAACTGCGCAACTGCGCCAGGTAGATCTGCCAAACTTTTGAACGGAGAATTCATGACTACTCAGCTTCTTAGCCTCGAAGGAAAAATCGCCGTTGTAACCGGAGGGACCTCCGGAATCGGCCGCGCCTTGAGCCTCGGCCTCGCCGATGCGGGCGCAAACGTAATTGCCACCGCTCGCCGTCAGCAACAGGTAGACGAAACCGCTGCGGAGATTGAAGCCCGCGGACGCAAGACCCTCCGCCTGCCTTCGGATGTGGGTGATCGTGCCTCGCTGGAAGCATTGCTCGCCGCCGCGCTCCAGACCTTCGGCAAGATCGACATTCTGGTCAACTGCGCGGGCATCATCAAGCGCAGGCCAACGCTTGAAGTCACTGAAGAAGAGTGGAACGGAATTATCAACACGAACCTCACCGGAACCCTTCGCGCCTGCCAGGTCTTTGGCAAACATATGATTGACAATGGCTACGGCCGTATCATCAATATCTCATCCCTGAACGCCTACGCTGCGCTCACTGAGGTGGCCGCCTACGCTGCCAGCAAGGCTGGCGTTGCCTCCCTCACTCGTTCGCTCGCCGTCGAGTGGGCAAAAAAGGGCGTCACAGTCAACGCCATCGCTCCGGGTGTCTTCCGCACAGCTCTCAATGCTGAACTGCTCGACAAGTCGGCGCGCGGGCAGGAACTGCTCATGCGCACGCCTATGGGCCGCTTCGGAAAGACCGAAGAATTGATAGGAGCTGCAATCTACCTTGCCTCTGACAGTGCTTCCTTCGTGACCGGACAGACCATCGTCGTTGATGGCGGCTTCCTGGCGAGCGGCGTCAACCAGTAGTCGCTGCATTTGTTCCAGCTACACAAAGAGGCTGCGCCCAACGGCGCAGCCTCTTTGTGTTCTTGCTTATTAGATCTACCTCAGTGAGACCTTTGCGCCCACCAGCTTCTCTATCGCATCTCCCTTTTCTGCGTGGACAACCACGCCCTCCCCGGATACACCCGCATAGCCAATCGATAGTCCCGTCTCCGCGCTGATCTTTACGTTGCGCAGCACCACTCCGGCAACAGGCGCCTCCGGCAGGCCAACAATCGCACCAGCCGACGCGCTTCCCGTAGCGATTACATTCTCAAGCACAATGTCGTGGAAGTGAGGCGTGAGGCGCGTAACCGGTTGCGCCGCCTCCCCTTCCGCTGGCATAACCTTGGGATAGTATTCGCTGATGATTACTGCATTCTTCACGTCTTTCATTTGAATATCGCGAAACACAAAGTGTCCCACATCGTTGCCGCGATCGCGATTTGCCTTCACGCGAATTCCGTTATCCGTGCCTTCAAAGCGAATGCGCTCTGCTCGGATGTTGCGCGCGCCGCCCGCGATTTCACTGCCTATCGACAGGCCGTGTCCATGCAGAAACGTGCAATCGGTTATCGTAATGTCGCGGCTTGGATCGTCCGGCCCCGGAGAATTAATCGCTCCCGACTTGATTGCGATATCATCGTCTCCCACATCAGCAAGCACATGGTCGATCACTACATTCGAAGAAGAAAACGGATCGACGGCATCTGTATTTGGAGAGTGCGCCGGAGCCAGTACCTTGATGTTGTGAATGACCACATCATCGCAGTAGTACGGAACCAGTTGCCACATCGGCGAGTTCTGGATCGTAACGCCCTCCACGCGAACGTGCTTGCAATGATCGAAAACAACCAGCCTCGGCCGCGGATGGTCGTTGCCCATGACGCCGGCATTCTTGACCTTACGCGCCATCTCCCACCAGGTCTCGCCCGTGCCGTCAATAACGCCTTCCCCAGTGATCGCGACATTGGTAGCATTCGTTGCACTCACCAGCGCCTGCAAACCGGGCTCGCGAAACTCCGTCTTTGCGGGATAATCCGCGTGATCCGTGGAGCCCAGCAGCGTTGCGCCTTTGTCCAGTTGCAGGGTGATATTGCTCTTGAGCACAATAGGCGCACTCAGATATGTTCCAGCACTTAGCTGGACCGTGCCGCCTCCTTGCCGCTCGCATGTGTCAATGGCGGTTTGAATCGCAACTGTATCCTTTGTAATCCCATTCCCCTTGGCGCCATAGGTATGCGGATTGCAGTTGGGAGATGCGTGGAGCGCAATTGCTGAAGCGGACACAAAAACAAGGGCCACGGCCAGGCTGGAAAGCCGACGCTGAAATAGAACAATCTCACGAATCACTGAAATCTCCCGGGTACTAAAGGTTCGTCTGCCACCCATAATACGCCAGACGAGCCAAGTGGTCCTACCACAAGTTTGTGTTCTTTCTAGCGCTTCCGCCGTAATTGCACAATGGCACGGCCGCAACTCAAGTGCGGGATGCCTCGCCTTCGTTCATCGGGAGGCGCACTATAAACCGTGTGCTTCCCGGCTCTGATTTCAATTCGATGCTACCCCCGAACTTCTGCGTCACGATGCGGTGAACAATCTCGAGGCCCAGCCCGGTTCCCGCTCCCTGCGGCTTGGTGGTAAAAAACGCTTCAAAGATATGCGGACGCACCTCATCCGCAATCCCCGCGCCGTGATCCGTAATACTTACTGCCAGCCAACCCGGCCCGGCCCCAGTGCTGGCTTCATTCCAGGTTGCAATCTCGATGTGCCCTTTCTCGGGCGAAGCGTCCATGGCGTTATCGATCAGGTTGGTCCAAACTTGGCTCAGCGCAGCTCCATGGGTACAAATCACGGAAGGGCTGGCGTGGAATCCCTTATCCACCGTTATCTGCTTGATACGCAGCTTATGTCCCAGAATCGTGAGGGTGCTTTGCAAGCTGTCATGCACATCCAGTTCTCTGTTCGACGACCGTTCGTCGTATGCAAATTTCTTCACCGCCACAACCAGGTCAGAGACGCGCGTAATACTTTCTTCGATGGCGCGCACCAGCGTAACACTGGATACCAGCGCCTCAAGCCAATTCAGCGCATCAGAGAAGCTGGCGCCATCGAAAGTATCGCGTGCGCAAGCCAACTCGTCTTCCTTCAGGCCGATGCCAACCAGCGCGGGCGCAATTGCAAAGGCATTCTCAACGCCCGCCGACTCCAGGTACGCTGCCATTAACTCTTCCGCATCTGACTGCTCCACGCTGCTCATGGCTGGGCAATGGCATCCGCCCATCGTTTGATCGAGCAGGCTGTTCAGGCATTCAATTTGTGCCTGCGTCTTGGGTTGAGCCCCCCATCGCAGGCTCAGGTGCTGCAGGCGCATCATGTTTTCGCGCAGTTGCGAAGCAGCGCGCTTGGCCGCAGAACCGGGATTGTGCAACTCGTGCATCAGTCCCGCCGCCAGAGTTCCCAGCGAAACAAGCTTCTCGCGATGCAGTGCCTCCACCTGGTAGGCCTGCAGGCGTTGCGCCATATCCGCCAGCACCACCTTCCGCGCCTCCGGGCAACTGGCCAGCAGGGTCCAAAAATCCTCTTCGGAGAAGCGAACCAGCAGCGAATCTTGCACCGCTACAATGGCAAAATGTGCATAGGCCCTTCCGGTAAGGAGTGGTGCCTCACCAAACCCCTCGCCTGTGCGTGCAAATCCTACCGTGGTTTGCGAGCCGTCCGGTTCCGGGCGATCTGCGCGAATCTCCCCAGAGAGCACCAGCCAGTAGGAGCGCAGCGGCGTCCCGGATGCAACCAATTCAGCACCCGCGCTCGCCGTAATGCGATCAACCATCCTCACGCCGCTGAGTAACTCCACAAGCTCCGCGGCGCAAGTGCCTGCAAAGGGCCGTGTGTGGTGCAGGGCATCTGCAACCTCGCGCAATGGGACCGACTCGATCATCATTTGGGGTCCGCCCAGACTCATGGTTGCCTTCTGCCCCTCCACTTAAAACCCCGCTAGGTACTGGTGAACAAACTGCACCGCGATGGAACCCTCACCCACTGCCGAGGCCACACGCTTCACGGATCCGTGCCGCACATCGCCAGCCACAAAAACTCCTGGTACGCTCGTCTCAAGCAGAAACGGCTCGCGCGGCTCACGCCAGACACTCGGCAATTTCCCTTCAATACGCAGATCTGGCCCGGCCAGCAAAAACCCATTTTCATCGCGCAAAATCGTCGCGGGGACCCACGCCGTTCCTGGTGCTGCACCAATAAACACAAAGAGCGACGAAGCGGGCACCCGGTACTCCCCCTGCGGACCGATCAGCCGCAGCGACTCCAGATGCTCCTCGCCAAATGCCTCAAGTACCTGCGTTCGCGACTTCAACTCAATATTGGATGTGCCCTCGATCTCGTCGATTAAATATTTTGACATTGTGGCTGAAAGTCCCTCGCCGCGAACCAGCATCATCACCTTGCATGCGTACTTGGCAAAGTGCAAAGCAGCTTGGCCAGCCGAGTTGGCGCCTCCCACCACGTAGACCTCTTCGTCCTTGCAGGCCGCCGCCTCAACCAGCGCCGCGCCATAGTAAATGCCTCGTCCAGTGAGCCGCCCCGCGCCTGGAATATTGAGCTTGCGGTATTGAACCCCGGGAGCAAGCAGCACCGTATGGCTGGAGATCTCCCGCCCATCCCCCAACTGCACAAAGCGGTATTGCCCGTCGATGCGAAGCCCGGTCGCCTGCTGCGTCACAAACTCAGCGCCAAAGCGCGTCGCCTGGGTATGTGCGCGCCGTCCAAGCTCTGCTCCGGTTACCCCCGAGGGGAAGCCAAGATAGTTTTCGATCTTTGATGAGGAGCCAGCCTGGCCCCCCGGTGCCTCTGGCTCAATGACCACTGTCCGCAACCCTTCGCTGGCGCCATACACAGCGGCTGCAAGGCCCGCCGGCCCCGCGCCCACCACGACTAGGTCATAAAAGTCCTGCGCCGCCTGGATACTGAGTCCAACGCGCTGCGCCAGTGCCTCCGGCTCCGGCTCCACAAGAACACCGCCATTGCCAAACAGCACCACTGGCAACCGGGCAGGATCAAGCTGCCTGTCCTGCAACATTTTCATGGCATCTGGGCTTCCCGCTATATCGAGCCACCGATACGGAACATGGTTCCGGGAAAGAAAGTTGCGCACCTTGTGGTCTTTAAGAGACCAGCGGTGGCCAATAACCAGTACCCCCTCAAAGATCGGCTTGTAGCCAGCTTGCCAGTCATCCAGCAGATCGTTAAGCACCGGGTAGAGCTTCTCTTCTGGTGGGTCCCAAGGCTTGTTGAGGTAATAGTGGATATGTGCGGAATTGATGGCGCGAATAGCCACCTCGGTATCCGCGTAGGCCGTGAGCAGAACGCGGCGCGCCTCGGGATAAACCAATCGCGCATGCTCCAGAAACTCCACACCAGACATGCCAGGCATGCGCTGGTCACTCATCATAAGCGCCACTGGTTCCTGACGCGCCTTCAGTTGGGCGAGCGTGTCGAGCGCACCTTGTCCGCTGGTTGCGCGCATCACACGATATGCAGCCCCGTACTGACGGCGCAGGTCCTGCACCACTGCTTCCAAAACGCTCGCATCGTCGTCAACAGTCAACAAAATCGGCCTGGCCATATCCCCTCAGTCCTGCTTCTAAGCCCAACCAGCCCGCCGGGATCACCTGCTCCCATGTCCCTCCGGTTGGACTCTTCTTCGATCCCTGCATCAACAGATCGCAATTTCTTTTGTGGTAAGATTGCTCCGTCTCTGATTTCCCCAGTTCAGTTGATTACCAAAGGCACCCGGAAGATTCGGACTGTAGCAAATACAGACAGCCGAAAGATTCTTGCCGGTTTGCCGATAGGGCCGCAAGGGCACAAATATTACACCGGGCTCAAGTAATCGCGTATGGCCGATGTCGCAGGGCTTGGCCAAAGCAGCTGTACAGAATTCAAGCGGGAATATGAACGAATGAGGCGTACGTGATGAACAAGATTATCCTGGCCGATTCGCAGGCTATATTTCGAGCAGGCACGGCCAAGGTGTTGGCCATGGACGAAGACTTCCGCATCATTGCCCAATGTGCGGATTTGGATCGCTTGTACCACGCCGTCTCCACCTTCCCCGGTGCCATCGTCCTGTTTGCCGCTTCGCTCCGGCCAGACTTAGCCCGCCTCCGCACGCTCATTGAGACCATGGGTAGCCGTGGTATCGTTATCGCCGAAAACAGCGAAATCTCCCGCACTTATCTCCAGCAGGGCTTTCGAGGCGTGGTCTTTCGCAACGTCACCGGCCCGGCCTTGGTAGAGTGTGCGCACCGCGTGGCCGCCGGCGATACTTGGCAGCCCCCCCAACTTATGCAGCAGGATTCGCCCGAAGAAGATATGGTGGGCACCCGCGTTCGTGACCGCCTCACCCCCAAGGAAATGCGCATCGTAGCCCTTATCGTGCAGGGCTGCAAAAATCGAGAGATCGCCCTCCGGCTCAAGACCACCGAGCAGGTTATCAAAAACTACCTCCGGTCCATTTACGACAAAACCGGTGTCGGTGACCGCTTGGAGTTGGCACTGTTTACCATCCACCACCGCGTCTTGGCGCTCGCCGCTGCTGAAGTTGGCAGCAAGCTTGAAGCCGAGCAGTCTGACTCGTCGTCTGCCGTAGCATAGCGGCTACAACAGACTACAGTTTTTCTGCTACGCTCTTGGACTGCGTGAACAGAAGCAGATAATCGGACCCGCCTGCCTTCGAATCCGTGCCACTCATATTGAAACCGCCGAAGGGGTGTACCCCTACCATCGCCCCGGTACACTTGCGATTGAAGTAGAGGTTGCCAACGTGGAACTCACGCCGGGCAATGTTCAGTTTTTCCCTGTCGGTAGAGTAGATCGCCCCGGTCAGTCCGTACTCCGTATTGTTGGCTACCTTGAGGCCTTCCTCGAAATTCGACACCTTGATCACCGCCAGCACCGGTCCAAAAATCTCTTCCTGCGCCAGCACACCATTCGGTTGAATCTCCGAGAAGACTGTCGGCTCAAGAAAGTAGCCGCCTTCGGCAGTTTGGGGCGCATGACCGCCCGCGATCAGTTTCCCTTCCTTCTTGCCCATCTCGATGTACTGCAGCATTGAGCCCAGGGCAGCCTTGTTAACAACCGGGCCCAGATTGTGGTTCTCAACTGGGTCTCCCAGCGTCAGTTTTGCCACCCGCTCCCGCACCCGTTCGATAAACACATCGTAGACAGATGCTTCGACAATGGCGCGCGAACACGCTGAACACTTTTGGCCGCTATAGCCAAAAGCTGAGGCAATAACTCCATCCGCGGCGAGATCCAGATCGGCATCGGCGCAAACCAGTATCGAGTCTTTGCCGCCCATTTCTAGAATCGTCCGCTTGATCCAAATCTGCCCCTGCCGCGTCTTTGCCGCGCGCTCGTGGATCTCAAGGCCCACAGCCTTTGAGCCGGTGAAAGAGATGAACCGTGTCTTGGGATGCTCGACGATGGCGTTCCCAAAACTCGCTCCCGAACCGGGGCAGAAGTTGACCACGCCATCAGGCATGCCCGCTTCCTCAAGAACTTCAATGAATTTGGCGGCGATCGTCGGCGCATCGCTTGAAGGCTTCAGGACAACCGTGTTTCCGGTAACAATCGATGCCGCCGTCATCCCGGCCATGATTGCAAACGGGAAGTTCCACGGCGGAATCACTGCTCCCACACCCAGCGGAATGTAGTGGAGTTCGTTGCGCTCGCCAGGAAACTGGATCGGCGTTACAGCCTTGGCCAGCCTCAGCGCCTCGCGCGCATAGAACTCAAGAAAGTCGATGGTCTCGCCCACATCGGCATCGGCCTCGGCCCAGTTCTTTCCTACTTCATAGGTGAGCCAGGCGCGAAACTCGAAACTGCGCTGCCGAATGATCGCAGCGGCATTCAAAAGCAGAGATGCCCTGGTCTCAACCGCGGTTCTGCTCCAACTCTCGAATGCGTGCAGCGCTGCGGCCATGGCCTGTTCGGCATGCTCGGCCCCAGCCTTCTGGTGTACTCCGACCATCTGGGATGGCCGCGCCGGATTGGTTGAGCGAATCTTGTCTGTCGTCTTGAGGCGATGTCCGCCAATAACAAGGTCGTACTCACGGCCCAGTTGGGAGGCAACTGCATCGAGCGCACTCTGCATCGAGCGCGCAATCTCTGCAACTTTGAAGTCAACAAAAGGCTCATTCACAAACTCGCCCTGCGGCGAGCAAGGCTGGATCGAGGGGAATTCATAAGAGATAGCCATAGCAGATATAGTTTAGCCCCATGCGGAGCGGCGGCTGCCAAACTTCCCGCATGCACGAATCCAGTGGCCTTCCCATTACCGTGCTTCTGCTCGTACCAATCCTGCGCTGCTGTAGCTTCGAACCCTGCTGGGAAGGGTTACTGCAGCACCAGGGAGTTCCGGCCACAAATAGCCGAACAGCCGTTTGACGCACACAAATTTACATCGGCGCGGAGACGATTTTTAAAAATTGATTTGGCGAAAGCCAGGAATCAACCATACAAAGCGATCTTGGCTACTCACCCGAATTACTGTCAGTCATCCGCGTTGCCCAACTTAAGCAGTTGTCGGGCGTCTCGTATCACCACCGCTTCTCGACGCGGCAATACAAAGCCCAACTCTGCCCACCTTGAAAGCAACCGGCTGATGGTAAACAGCGTTGTACCCGTCATCTGAGCAAGTTCCTCGCGAGAGAGCGAAACCTCAATTCCACCTGCAGATTCCTTGCCCACATGCTTCAGCAGCCGCAGTAAAGCGAGAGCAACTCGCTTCGCTACCTTTTCGGTGGCCACCTCGCGGAATCGTTCCTCGAGTTCATTCAGACGGTCAGCCAGAATCTGGCTGATATTTCGCCGGATCTGGGGGTATTCCTCCAGCAGTTTCTGCAGTCTTGTATATTCCCAGGTCAATGCCCTGCACTGCTCTATCGCACGCGCAGAGCAAGTGTGGCTGCAAGACGCGGCATCGGCAGGCACTCCCACCGCATCGCCCGATCCATTCATCCACAGGATGACCTCATTCCCGTTCGGACTGAGTTGTGTACTCTTCACACTCCCCGACTGGATGAACACAATGTTGCGGACAGGCTGCCCCTGCATGAAAAGAAGTTCGTCGCGCGCAAAGGTGCGCGCCTTGCCGCACGAGGCAATTTCCATGCATTCGCGCTCAGTCAGGCCGGTGAAGAGAGCGGATGCACACATTAGAACAACGCGCTCCGCCAGGTTTGAATCGATCTTGGTTGGCCACCCAGGGCCTTGATTTGGAACCGACAAACGTGCTGTCGCCATGAACCCCCTCCAGGGCAAGTGGATCGTACTGCGCTTCAGTGTCTTAAGGCATATCCCCCTGTCAGACACGCTCTCACTTCATGGCTTATCGCGTGGCGGGAAATGTCCACCGCGGCGCCCATTTGGGTCGATTGAAACGTTGTATTTGTGCCTACCAGGCGGTCATTGTCCATAATTGAATCCACAAAACCGGAGCAGTTGAAAGCCCAGCTACGAAATATGTGGCCCAATTGCGTGCTGGTCACTTCAGCGGGGAGAGAATTGTGACCAATTACTGCATAAAACACTTGCCAATTTCATGTCAACAAATTTCTTGCCTGCTTTTTTGGCCCAGCTTCACATTCGCCACCTCTGCTGAAGACTCTTCTCTATCCCCAACAACTGGAACAGGTAGTCCTCACCCCGGAACCGCAGGGTTGGGCATGAAGGCACATTACCGGAGGCCTATCTCCTTCACTTTGCTCAAAAGCAAAGACGCCCATTTTCAATTCGCGGGATGATTTGACAGCTTCCAGTTGGCTGGATGGGGAAGACTGATTTCCTGAAACTCCAGC
>Ga0316220_1002325_pt1 | contig 17818 bp, 34 predicted proteins | sample TBH18005metaG_FD_203632 | JGI IMG/M metagenome (GOLD analysis project Ga0316220, IMG submission 203632) | Freshwater microbial communities from Trout Bog Lake, Wisconsin, USA - TBH18005 | ecosystem: Environmental > Aquatic > Freshwater > Lake > Hypolimnion/Profundal zone | place: USA: Wisconsin...
TTATTCAAAAAGGGCTTGACGCCCTTTTTGTTTGAGTGTATTATATACTTAATGCGTTAGAAGCTACACGACTAGCAGCGGTCTCTAAAGCCGAAGACAGTGGGTTTGAATCCCACCTAACGCACCATATGAGCGTGTAGCAGAGTGTCACATGCGCACCGCGGCAAGCGGTGAGAGAAAGGGTTAAAATCCATTCGCGCTCTCCATATACTAAATATTGTTTTAAGAGAAATAAAATGGATATCAAATTAGATAGCAAATTCATTGCTAAAGCAATTGAAAAGAAAATTGAAAAGATGTTACGTAAAGAAATCAAAAAATTTCGTAGAGATACGAAAGCTATTAGAAAACAAAAACAAGGAGAGTAATAAAATGTTATAGATTGAGTATAGTTGTAAAGACGTAGTTTTTCACTTCAACAAAAAACACCTAGAGGATCCAAGTGTTCCTATGTGGTGTATCAAAAGTCATGGTGTTACATTTTATGTAAATCATGTATCAGCAGAAATTCCCTGGACTACTAAAGAAACTCCAGACAATCCGTCGACAAAGGGTAGTATCAAGTTTAAAAACTGTAAGTTAAGTATTGACCGCGATAACAATGCCACACTTAGTAAGTTGCGTATCATAGATCGACGTTTACCGCATCCGTTTATTGCCAATCGTATTATTGCCAGCAATGGTGGCAAGTTCCATACGGCACTGTTAGCTGGTGAATATCAGCACAGCGAGATCAAACATGTTCATGGTGGCTGTGGTAGTAGCTTTATTATCTGTGACTTAACAGATAAAAACGAAGCACTATTAGCCGCTCTTAAATATGCTGGTCAATTTCGCTTGTTAGTACCTAACGAAAAATATTACTTTGATTATGCCAGCGGTCAAGAAATTTGGGAGTACGAAGATGAGGATCTAGACGATGATGACGATAACTATTAAACATAATGAGCTACGTGAGTTTCAGCAGATCATCAAGGATAATAATGTCAAGCATGGGCCGTTTCGTAAAAGTTATCGTGGATATACTATAGATATTTTGGAACCTGGTCCAACTGAAACTTACTTTAGATTAAAGTATGCAGATTTATCCAATTGAGGTTGACAGATATGAGTGTTTCTGTTAAAGTAATACAGTTAACACTCGTATCATAACTTATATAAGGACTTAAACATGTTTGATTCAATTGAAATTCGTAAAGTAGCAAATGGTTTTGTTGTTCTGTTAAACACAGAAGATGACAATTTAGAATATGTATTCGATACTCCACGTAAAGCTATTAAATTCATCAAAGAATACGTAGATGCTAAAGTAACAACATCGGCATAATTTTTGGCTCGAAACTAGCAAAAATAAATACGTTATAGCAGTAAATTCAACAAATAATGGAGTAATCAATGTCAAAAACCGTTCTAGTGACTGGTGGTGCTGGATTCATCGCACATCATGTTATTGAAAATTTATTAAGAAATACAGATTGGAATATCGTTAGTTTAGATCGTCTAGACTTCAGTGGTAACCTAAATCGCTTAAGTGATATGATGGCAGATTTTGATGCCAGTACACGTAAGCGTGTTAAAGTAGTATTCCATGACCTAAGAGCAGAATTAAATCCAATGGTTGCTCGTGACATTGGTGATGTAAACTATGTTCTACACTTGGCCGCAGGATCACACGTTGACCGCAGTATCGAATTCCCAATGGAATTTGTTTGGGACAACGTAGTTGGTACAGGTCACATCTTAGAGTTTGCTCGTAAATTACCTAATCTAGAGCGTTTCATTTACTTTTCAACAGATGAAGTATTTGGACCAGCACCACTTGGTGTTAACTATGGTGAACGTGATCGTTATAATAGTTCAAATCCATACTCAGCTACTAAAGCTGGTGGTGAAGAGCTAGCTGTAGCGTTTGAAAACACTTATAAAATGCCGATCTATATCACACATACAATGAATGTGTTTGGCCAACGCCAACACCCAGAGAAGTTTATTCCTATGTGTATTCGTAAAGTAAATGACGGTGACACTATTACTATCCACAGTGATGCTACCAAGACAGTTCCGGGTAGTCGTTTCTATATCCATGCGGCAGACGTAGCAGATGCTATGTTCTTCTTGTTAGGTCTAGACGCAACTACACTAGCACCGGATTATGGTGATGCTAAATGTCCTAAGTTTAACCTTGTGGGCAAGCAAGAAATTAATAACTTACAACTAGCTCAGATCATTGCTGATGCGCAAGGAAAAGAATTGAAGTACGAAATGGTTGACTTCCATAGCTCACGCCCAGGACATGACCTACGTTATGCTCTCAGCGGTGACTACATGCGCAGTTTAGGTTGGGAACCTAAGGTTAGTTTAACAGACCGTATTGGTGAAGTAGTACAATGGACACTGGCCAATGAACGCTGGTTACGTTGCGAATAAGGACAACTATGAAAAACATCGTATTATTAACATCAGCAGTTTATACTAACTATGGAATTTATAATCCACAAGAACGTATTCAACAGACATTAGCAACTGCTAAAAGTGCCAAACAATATATTCCTGGTGCTGTGGTTATTCTAGTAGACAACAGTAAAGTTGATGTACAGAACGACACTAGCCCAGAGTTCGAGGAACTAATTGATCTAGTAGACTACTATATCGACAACAGTGACGATGCTGATATTCAATACTTCCACAACAATGTAAGTAACTATGATATTGGCAAGAACGCCATGGAAGCTATGGGTCTAATGAAAGCATTAACTTATATTGCCAGTGATGACACAATGAAAGCAGAAGTTGCTGATGCCGATCGTATTTTCAAATTAAGTGGACGTTACCAAGTAACAGACAAATTTGACATTGCTCAATTTGACAATGCTAATACCAAAGACAAGTATGTGTTTAAACAAGCACAACCTGCTTGGATTAATCCGCAAGATACCGGAGTAACTACCTTGTTACAAACACGTCTATGGTCATTTACTCCTGGATTGTTGTTACAAACTATGGAAATTTATAAAAGCATTATTGAAAACATGATTGCCTTATTCAATCAAGGCAAGTATATAGACAACGAACATTCAATGAGCAAGTTCATCCCTAAGGATCAATTAGTTGAACTAGAAACAGTTGGACTTCAAGGTAATATTGCTCCTAACGGGATGATGGTAATTGACTAAGAATGTTTTAGTTATAGGTGGCGCTGGCTATATTGGGTCTAGATTAAGACAAGTACTAGCACAGGACTACACTGTTGAAAGTGTAGACTGCTGCTGGTATAATCATGACGAGCATGGTCTTAGAATAGACTATCACAAACTAACACAAGAATACTTAGAAAAGTTTAGCGCAGTGGTCCTACTTGCGGGGCATAGCAGTGTGGCTAGCTGTGTTGGTGCTATTCAGAGTCCTTGGTTAAACAATGTTACTAACTTTACTGATCTAGCGGCTAAACTAAGTTGGAAGAACATCCCCTTAATCTATGCCAGTTCAGCTAGCGTATATGGTAACAGTCTACCTGGACAATTGTTTGTAGAATCTAATAAACGATTTATTCCTGTAAACAACTATGATATTACCAAATACACACTTGATCTAGAAGCACAGGTAGCTATCAACCATGGGCAAATGATCATGGGTCTACGCTTTGGCACAGTAAATGGTTGGGCACCTAACCTACGTGCTGATGTTATGATCAACGCTATGTATGACAGTGCTAGGTCACAGGGTAAGATTACTGTAACTAACAAGCACATCAATCGCGCTCTACTAGGTATAGAAGATCTATGCCGCGGCATTTGTCACTGTATAGAACGTCCAGTTGCTGGCATCTACAACATGGCTAGTTTTAACGCTAGTGTAGGTGAGATTGCCACTACAGTAGCCGAACAATTAAATATTCCACTAGTAGATCGAGGCAATACTGCTAATGCCTATGACTTTGGGCTAGACACAACCTTATTTCAACAGACATTTGGCTTTACATTCACCGAAACACCTAGTACAATAGTTAATAGCCTTAAAGAACGATATGCGGAGTCACACATTGAACGCCGCGACAATTATATGATATATCAATGGGAACCCGAGAATGACTATCGAAAACGCTAAAGAATTAACAGAATGCCTGTGCTGTGGTAGCACAGACTTAGAACTTACACTGGACCTAGGTGAACAACCAATGGCCAATAGTTTCTTAGAAACAGAAGAAGAATCTGAATTAACTTTTCCATTGCGGTTAAATCGTTGTAAAGAATGTTATCACTTACAGTTAAGTCATGCTGTTAATCCAGATCTGTTGTTTAAAAACTACCTATATGTAAGTGGCACAAGCCAAACCCTACGTGACTACTTTGATTGGTTTGCTAACTATACCATTGAAGAATTTACACGCGGTAATGATCGTAAGCCTACTACAGTCTTGGACATTGCCTGTAATGATGGTAGCCAACTAAACAGTTTCAAAGCACAAGGGCTAGCTACTTATGGTATTGATCCAGCCAGCAACTTATTTGAACTTAGTTCAGCTAATCATAACGTGATCTGTGATTACTTTACTGAACAGTATGTACAGACTTACAAAGACAAGAACATTGACATTATCACAGCTCAAAATGTGTTTGCGCACAACAGCTATCCATTGGAATTCTTACAACAATGTAAGAGCATTATGAACGACAGTAGTTTACTGTTTATTCAAACTAGTCAAGCTGAGATGGTCAAGAACAATGAGTTTGATACTATCTATCATGAGCACCTAAGTTTCTTTAATGTCAACAGCATGAACGCACTAGCAGAACGTGCTGGATTGAAATTAGTTAATGTTGCTAAGACTCCAATCCACGGTACTAGCTATGTGTTTATTTTCAGCACAGTAGATCCAGACACTTACTATGGTGTAGGTAAAATGCTAGCAGATGAAATGGCTGATGGTCTATTAAAAGAAGAAACCTATGTTGAATATGCTAACAAAGCACAACAGGTAGTTAAAGATCTTAAAGACACTATTGCTGCATATCGCACAGAAGGTTATACTATTATTGGGTATGGTGCGGCAGCCAAAGGCATGACCTTACTTAACTATGGTAATATTACATTAGATGTTATTATTGATGACAATCCTTTGAAACAAGGACGCTTTAGTCCAGGTATGCATATTCCTGTAGAATCAATTGACTTCTTAGATAATGTAGACGATCTTAATGTGGCATTTGTTCCATTGGCTTGGAACTTCTTTGATGAGATCAAGAGCAAAATCAAAACCAAACGTGATCGCAAAGAAGATGCGTTCATTCGTTACTTTCCAACTATAAGTGTAGAATAATGACTAAGACCTTACTGTGTCATTTTTACAACGAGGAATACATGTTACCATGGTTCCTCAATCACCACAAGCAGATCTTTGATCATGGCATAATGATTGACTATCATAGTACTGATCGTAGTCGTGAGATTATTCAAGAGCTTTGCCCAACTTGGGACATCGTAACCAGTCGTAACCCAAACTTTCAAGCAGACACTATTGATACAGAAGTAAATGATATCGAAGCAGGTATCGAAGGTTGGAAGATTTGTCTTAACGTAACAGAACAGTTAATTGGTGATTATAGTATTCTAGATGATCAACCTAGACAACTATTAGTACCAAGTATCTTTATGGTAGACTGCGACCGTGATAGAGCTGTGACACATGACAGACCATTATATGAACAAAAGTTTGATGGGTTCTTGTTCAGCGACAGTCCACAGAACTTCTTAGAACGCCGTAGTCGCAGCCTACACAATGTTCCTGTACACTATCCAGCTAACAGCACAGTAGAATGTATGGCCCCAGGTCGTCATTGGAATAGTTATAACACCGATCAACTAGTGACCTTATACTATGGTTGGTGCCCGTTCGATGCGGGACAACTAGCACGTAAACTACAGATACAGACACAGATACCCTTAATTGATCGTCAGCTAAACCGCGGATTTCATCATATAACAAATAAAGAAACACTAACATACAGACTTGAGAATGAGTTTATTCCTCGAGCAAGAAATATATCAAAGGAACTAGCGTATTATGTCAACAAACACAAAGATCTTTCAAATATATTATAAGCCAGAATTAATAGCACACTGCGATCCTGACTTTGTACCACTAGACAACACTGCTAACCCCCATCCAGAACTACGTGAGTGGGACGTTTGGAATCGCAATCACGAAGATATACTAGCTCAAGACTTAGATTATTGGGGTTATGTCAGCTGGAAGTTCAAAGAGAAAACTAACCTAACAGGTCGCCAAGCATTGGATTGGATCACTGCTAATCCAGGTCATGACGTTTATTTGTTTAATCCCTGTATCATCAATGAAGCCTGCTTTGCCAACAGTTGGGAACAGGGTGACATACATCATCCTAATATATCAACCATTGGTAATAAATTCCTAACTAAACTAGGCTATAATGATATTGACGTTAAGAGTATGATTTTAGATCGTAATAGTACAGTGTTTGCTAATTTTGTAATAGGCAACAAGAAGTTTTGGACAGAGTTTATGGCATTTAGCCGTAAGCTGTTTACAGAAGCAGATAAAGATAGTATATTTAAAGATGAAGTATTTGGTGCTGGCCGCAGTAACTATGCGCATGATCGAACCCTGCCAAACTTTACATTTTTAATTGAAAGATTAATTCCTACATTTTTAGAATTAGAAGGATTTGGCAGTTTAGGCTACAAGTATACACCCGATACTCTTTCGATAAAATATCAGCCGTATATTGACGAAATCATGTCACTTTCAGACCTAAAAGTGGCAATAAACAAGTACAATAGTGACGAATTATACGACATTTGGAACTACTATAGACATAAATTTTTAAGTCAAAACCAAGGAATCTTGGGGTTAGAGTAATTATCCCAAATAACTCACAGTTAAGTATGTACTAAAAGGTGAAAATCTCGGCATACATACTTAACGTTCGGAGGAATCAGAATGACACAAACCACAGAGAAGTATTACTGTGCGGGGCGAGCATGCGATAAACGCGATACATGCCACAGACACACTAGCAGCATGTCGGTAAATAACGCAGACTTTAACGATTACGATTTAGTAATGGTTAGAGAATTACCAAAGCCCTGTCAATTTTTCATAGACCGCAATCAAGCAACAGGTCTAGCACCAGCAAACTAAATCAACAAGCAATAGACAACACTAACAGGAGGTAAAGTATGCGAATACTCGTAACCTGGGCAATAATGTCCTTAGCAGTTCTACAGTGCGGTACAGCACTAGCAAAACAGCCACATGTAGACAATCAACTACTATGTTTGGCTAAAAACATCTACTACGAAGCTGGATTAGAAACCCGTGACGGAATGATAGCAGTAGCACAAGTTACTATTAACCGTGCAGGTACTGGAAACTTTCCAGGAACTGTTTGCGGAGTAGTTAATCAAAAAACACAGGTAGTTGTACAACAACAAGATAGACCTGTAACTAAAACAATATGTCAGTTTTCCTGGGTATGTAGTCCGCCAGCTGGCGTTCGTTATGTAAGTGATAGATGGAATGAAAGTCTAGCAGTGGCCACTGAAGTTATGTATAATGGTCTACGCTTGGATAATGATGTTATGGCACAAGCCTTATATTTCCATAATACCAGCGTAAATCCGGGCTGGCGACTACTAAAAATTGCTCGTATAGGCAATCACGTTTTCTACACTGACCGCCAGGTCTTGACAAATCGATAAAAAGGCTGTATAGTAATAAATAATCGTGCGAAGGACACAATTCTTCGCACATTTATTTTTATAAAGGCGACACAAAATGTCAGAAGACTTATTAGTAGAACAAGCAGTTCCACAACATCCATATCAAGAAACTCAAGAAAAACCATTTGTTTGTAACCCAGAAGATAAAGAGTGTGTAGCTCGTTTGGTACAAGCATTTAGTGATTGCGATTAATCATAATTAAAAAATACCGTTGACCTTGGTCGATAAATACTGTAAAATGTATTATCAATTAGGGGTCAATGATGACTGTAGATTTTCAAACACTTGAACAATGTCATGTTGTTCACAAACCTTGGGGTACCGAAACATGGTTACAAGGGGGTAGTGATGTATACCCATTCGCACTAAAAGAACTCATCCTTAAAGCTGGTTTTGTAACTAGCCTACAGGTACACCAATTCAAATCAGAATCAATTCATTTACATGTAGGCAAGGGTGCTTTAGCTTATCATCCTAAGCCTTTTGACTGTGAGCGTTATCTAGCTGGTGGTTATACCGCAGAAGATATCGAGCATATTAAAAGTCAATTGATTGTACAACCATTAGAACCAGGCGCAGTATTTCATACTCCTCCTTGTACAATACATCGTATGATTGCCTACGATGATCTACACTATACAGAAGCCAGTACCACACAACTTGATGACGTGATCCGTTTAGAAGATTCAGCTAACAGAGGACACGGAAGGATCGATTCAGAGCATGTCTAAAAAACCATTAACAGTACTAATCCTAGCGGCAGGCTATGGTCGCCGTATGGGTCCATTCAGTCGTATGATACCCAAAGCACTAGTGCCATACGATAACAAACCTCTAGTCAGTCACATCATGAGCAAGTTTGATCGGGGTACTAAGTTTGTTATTGCCTGTGGTCATATGGGACAATTGATCAAAGACTATGTCAGTGAAGTACACAAGGATAAGAATGTAACCTTTGTTGACATTGACAACTACGCAGAAGGCGACACAGGTCCAGCAACTACAATTCAAATGTGCGCTGAACATATCCGCGGTGGGTTTATGTGGTTAAGTTGCGATACCCTATTTGACTTTGATTACAAGGATAAACTGGATCACAACTGGATTGGTGTATGTCCTGTAGATTCAACTATCAGCCAGGATTATTGCTGGATTGAACGCGAAGCAGATACTATTATCAAAGTACACAATAAACAAACTAGTAAAACGGCTGTGGATGCTTTTATTGGCCTAATGTATGCTGCCAATGATGACTATTTAGATAACTTAATTTCTCTACGTGCCAACGAAACACCAGAGGGCTTTTCGGGATTAGATCTAAAAGCACACACTGTTCGTGGGTGGAAAGACTTTGGTACCTATGACAAGTGGAAAGAGCTTAGTGCCGAACTAGTTGATGTAAGTTTTCCAAAACCAGATGAACTGTTCTATTCAGACAATCGCCAGATCATTAAATTCTGGCCTAACCCCAAAGCGGCAGAAAAACGTGTGGAACGTGCCCTTTGTAATACAGCGGCTATGCCCACTAACATTCGCAGTCGTGGTCCATTCCTAATACATGATTTTGCTGATGGCGATATTGTATACAATCAATATACTCCGGACCTATTTGGCAAAATGCTACATTGGTGTAAAACCACACTGTGGATTAATCCGCCTGCTTCTGAAGAAGCTGACATTGATCATATGTTAGTGTCTCGTAAGTTCTACTATGAAAAAACCATGGAACGTGTTGACATGTTCCGTGCCAAATATCCCAATTGGTCGGAACCTTGTGTGGTAAACGGTGTTGAAGTGGATACCATTAATCACTATTTAGATCAAATTGATTGGGCTTACCTGTGTACAGAAAATTCATGGAAATATATCCACGGTGACTTACATTTTGACAATACAATTTATGATCCTAACACAGGCAAATTCACTGCCATTGATTGGCGCACTGACTTTGGTGGCGAGCTATATGGCGACCAGTATTATGATCTAGCAAAAATGCTAGGTGGTCTATGGTTAAGCTACAAAGATGTTAAGTTTGAACGATTTGGCTATACAGAAAAGAATGACTATGCTACACTTGAAATACCTAGCATTAAAAACGCCAAACAGTATGAAACAATTTTACAAGATTGGGCAGTTAAACAAGGACTTGATTGGAAGAAGGTTAAACTACTTGTGCCGATTATCTACTTGAACATGAGCCCACTACACGAAGCACCATTTGACAAGTTCTTAGTAGCACTAGCACAGCTACACTTTAGCAAGGTATTGAATTAATGTATAAAAGATTTATATTAGATGTAGATGGCGTGTTAAACGATGGCATGCTGTACTGGGGTGTAGATGGTAAGCCATTTAAGGCCTTTGGTAACTATGATCACGATGGCCTAAAATTATTACGTAGTCATTTAGATATTGAATTTGTGTCAGCTGATGAAAACGGTTTTGATATTACATATAATCGCATAGTTGAACATATGAAGTTTCCTTTGACCATGGTTAAAGAAAAAGATCGATTAAACTTTGTATTAAGCAAAGGTGATCCAAGTGAAACTATATTCATGGGTGATGGTCCTTATGATGCTAAGATCATGCCACATGTAGGACTAAGTTTTGCTCCAGCACAGGCCTGGAGAACTGCTATCAATGCTGCTACGTATGTAACACGTCGTGAAGGTGGCAAAGGTGCTGTTATGGATGCTTGCGTTATTATTATGGATAAGATGGGGATTGAACATGGATTTTAGACTAGGATTTGGGCCAATGAGCCGAGAAGCAATCAAGGCAATTTGTACATATACAAATGATACAAGTCGACCACTGATGATAATTGCTAGCCGTAATCAAATTGATGCGGACAGTGGTTATGTAATGACAACTCCGGAGTTGCGTACATTATTAGATACACTGCCAACAGACAAAGTTTGGGTATGTCGTGACCATTGTGGTCCATACTTCCTAGACACTGAAAAGAAACTATCTCTAAAGAAAGCCATTGAAGCAACTAAGAAAACTATTGCCTACGATATCGAACAAGGTTTTGATCTAATACACATCGACACCAGTCGTGTAGATGATACTTATAAGATTGCTGAAGAACTATTTAAATTTGCTCACAAGTTAAATCCCGCAGTTAAATTTGAATTTGGCACAGAGGAAAATGTAGGAGTTGCGGCAGGTGCTATCAAATACAAAGCTGATGTGGCCTTTGCTAAGAACATGCCTAACATTGAATTCGTAGTAGCACAAACAGGTAGCCTATGTCATGAAGATCACCAAGCAGGTCATTTTGAAATCGACACAGTGCGTGAACTTGTAAAGGTTGCCAACGATAATGGTGTTAAATTAAAAGAACACAATGCTGATTATTTGTCAGCTGATGAAATTAAAATACGCCGTGCTACAGGTGTACATGCCATGAACATTGCTCCACAGCTAGGAGTAGTACAGACTAAATTGCTAAAAGAACTAACCTTAGCACGCATTGGTGAAAAAGAATGGAATGCCTTTGCTCGTGTTGTGTTGGCCAGTGGTCGTTGGGCTAAATGGACAGACAGCACCGAGGATGATCAAAAGGTCATTGTTGCTGGACACTATTGTTTTAATACACCAGAGTATCGCAACATCTTACACAAACTTGAACAGCATGCTGAATGGGATCATGAAATCCAAGCAGCACTGTGGCAGGTATTTTCTACATATACAACTAATTTACAATTCTAATGATAGTACTATTTAACGTTAAGATCACAGATGTGCGCATGGGTTATCCATACCGTCGCGGCCAATGGATGCCCAACCCGGAACGGTTTGATGTGTTTCGATATTGCCTAGCCAGTCATGTAGTGTTAGAGCCACTAGTTTCTAAGTTTGTCTTTTGTGTTACACTCGCACCTGAGTTAGCACATAGACAAGCCGAGCTAGACGAATATTTACATACTCTATTTCCAGCTGAAAAGTTAGAAATAGTTTGGCGACGCTGTGATCATGGCCGCGATTGGCGAGTGATATGCGATCGTTATCTAAACGACCCCGATGAACTTGTATGGTTAGCATGTAATGATGATCATATATTCGTTGACAGTAGTTTAGATACGGTCGCAAGTGCCATTAAACATCTTCAAGCAGATCCAGATCCTAATGCTATTATGTACTATAGTCATTGGCCTGAACAGATGCGTATGGCTCTACATCAAGGTGGCGAGCTTACCGATGATGGAGACTTTGTCAAGTATCCTTGGGAAAACTTTGACGGCATTATGGTTCTCAAAGCTGGGCGTCTAAGCAAGTATTGGGAACGAGACTATGGTGATGCGCAGATGTTCAAAGTTGACTACTTAGGCGCACATCATGGATATACATGTCCAGGTCCTGTGTATGCTCCTACTAGAGAACTAGTACGTCACTATGAAGGTTATAGTCATGTCAACGATAACATGCCGCAGACTTTAGAGAACATTGTACCTCCACTGTTCATACCTCCTGGCTTCTTTGACAACACAATGAAGATACGTATTGGTTTCAATGACCGTCGTGACGACTGGACTAACTTCAACCCAGCGGCAGAGTGGCTGTACAATAGTAAACCTGTAGGCACAGACTATCGCTGGGTAGAAGAAGACATTCCCCTATTCTGGCGAGATCGTATTCAAGCAACAGCTACTAACACGGCAGTTGATACTCAAGCACTATACCAAGCACGTGACACAGCGTTCTTACTATCAACTCATGTACCAATGCGTTGTTTTAACATTGAGTTTGATTTCCAAACCAAACCACCAAAAGAGTGGTTTACTAAACACTTATTAGCCGAGTAAATTTTACTTGACTTATTAACTAGACTCGTGTATAATAGCACTTGTTTAGTTAATAAGGTAACGCTATATGGCCCTAGAAGTCCTCAAAGAAGTAACAGAATGGGCAGTTGATTACCGCCAGCCAAACCACACATACCTGATGAAGGGCGAGCGTGCCATTGGTTATCAACGTTGGGGTGAAGGTGCTCCTATCTATTATACCACAAAACAAAAGCTAGACAAACGTGGTCGTAAATTTATTAAAGTTCCCTTGAAAGAAAGTGTGTTTAAAGAGGTTGACATTTTGGTAAAATGACTGTATACTAGCGTTTAACAATTAAGGAGCAATTATGAGTTTCTGGGCACCACAAACTAATAAAGAATCTAAAGCACTAAGCAGGCTAATAGAAGATCCTACAGAATTTGCTAAGATCTCAGAACGTAGAAAAGATCTGAATCTATTAGCAGAATTAGCAAAACTTCATGACACAATGCGAGATGCTTTTGCTGATCCTATCCAAGCACAAGCACATTACACAAACGTAGTTTGTTTGTACCATGACATGGGTGTAGTAGCTGCCTGCGATAAATTAGCAGAGAAATACCAAGTTGATGCTTGGTGGTGTTATGGATCAACTAACCCGTTTAGTCATTGACATTTTATCAAACTGAGTGTATAATGCTACACATACACTAACAACACAGGAAGAATAATATGTTCGAAACTTGCGTAAAACAGTATGTTTTAATTACATTAAACAGCATCAAAGTTAAAGCAGAATTCTTCTCAGGCACCTTGTTTGTTCGCACTATTACAGAGCAAGAAGCAACAGCAGTTCTACACGTTCTAATTGAAAAAGTAGGCGCTGTGGAGATGAACGCAATTGGCGACACTGGCGAATACGCTTACGATTTTATCTAAAAAGAGGTTGACAAGCACAGGCAGAGGTGCTATAATTACGAAACAATAACAAAGGAGCATTAGACAATGACTGGTTTTGTAAAAATTAAAAATGGTAGTTATCGTAATCAAACAATTACTAACGAAGTATTTCCTCTAGTAAAACAATTTCAATTAGGTAGCAAAGGTGGTTTTATCACAGTAGACGGCACTGGTCGTTTTGGTAAAGATAAAATACGTGTTACTATTGCTAGTCCTACAGAGTATGAACTGGTAGACGCAACAGAATACACAGGTGAAGTAGCAACACAAAACAACACACACGCTGAACAGTCAGATGAGGAACGTATTGCTGAAATTGGCGAGCGTTTTGAAATCTTAGACAGCATGACAAAAGCTGTGCTCAATGGTGACATTCGTGCTATGATTGTAAGTGGCCCTCCAGGTGTGGGTAAATCATTTACAGTAGAAGGTCAAATTGAACGTGCTAACCTATTCCAAAACATTGCCAACGCAAAACCTAAACATACTGTGGTAAAAGGTAGTGCTAGTGCTATTGGCTTGTATAAAGTGTTGTATGAATACAGCGATGAAGGCTCAGTGGTGGTGTTCGACGATTGTGACAGCATACTTTTTGATGATGTTAGTTTGAACTTGCTCAAAGGCGCATTAGACAGTGGCAAGTCACGTAAGATCAGCTGGTTATCAGAAAGCCGTGTGCTTAAGAATGAAGACATTCCTAACAGTTTCCAATTTAAAGGCAGTGTAATTTTCATCACTAACTTGAAGTTTGACGCAGTTAAGTCAACACGTTTGAAAGATCACTTAGAAGCACTACAAAGTCGCTGTCACTATTTAGATTTGACCTTAGACACTATGCGTGACAAAGTGCTACGTATTCGTCAGATTGCTAAAACAGGGCAGTTGTTTGAAGAAATGGGCATTGGTGAAATTGGACAAGAAATCATCATTGACTTCTTAGACACAAACAAAAACAAGTTCCGTGAAATGAGCCTGCGTATGGCAATTAAGGTAGCACAGCTATACAAGAGTTTTCCACAAAACTGGGAAGCATTAGCACGCACAACTTGTATGAAAGTAGGTGCTTAATACTAATAACATAAACTAAAGAAAGGAGCAGGCAGTATGACAACTAAAGTTTATATTGTAAAAGGATTAGACTGGACAGGCTACGGGCATCACCGTATCGTGGGTTATTATGCTAGTCTTGCTCTGGCTAAAACAGCATTGGCAGCGGCTAAGGTAAACCCACCGTATCCAGAAACTGAAGAATATGTGCTTGAAGCACACACAGTAATTACTGAATAAGGAGTAGGCAAATGATGATAATCAGCTTAGTTGTATTGTTAGCGGTAGCATTAGCAGCCCCAGGGTTGCTAATCTACCAACTTAATAAAAAGATGTATAACAATCTCGCTGTGTTTCAAGAACAACTTAAGGAGCAACGTGGTGGAAAAAATTAAACAGTATTTCAAATATGTTAACCAATGGAATGTAATCTTTTACGCACTGGTATTTTCTCAAATAGCTCTTGGATGGGAACACGGGCAGTATGATTGGGGTAATCTATGGGGGGTTGGCTTAATTTGGACCTTGTACCTATTAGGTTACAACAGTCTAGATCGTGAGTTGGAAATTAACCTAGACAAAGCCAAAGAAGCGATTGCTCAAGATGCGACATCGCAAGCGTAGAGTCCTAGAGGGTCGCTGGTTTAACTTAAACAGTGTAACCAGCCCTACCACAGGTCGTAAGCACTATGAAATTAGTATTAATGCTCATAGACTAAGTGGCATGACTAACTACACATTAGAAGACATGCGTAAACACTTTGACCCGGCTGGTAATCGGGGCCTGCGTTATGGTACCAAATGGAAGTATAATAATCGTGAAACAGCAGAGACTTTGTTGACCATGGCAATATTAAAATTTGGAGCCTAACATGGGTGCGTTTTATCAGAAGTGGCGTAAATTATTTTTATTCTTTACCATTGCTAACATAGTAATTGTTGTGCTACAATTAGCATTTGCCTGGGGACATTGGTCCAAACATGAGTGGTGGGGCCTGGCATTAAGCGTATTCTTTGGTGGAGTCAATGCTGTGTGTGCTGTCCATCAATACCGTCAATGGCGTAGAGTTATACAGGAAGAAAAAGATTTTATGTGGGCTACTTTAAGCACCGAAGGCATACAATGAAATTACTATTAGCAATGATTTATAATTTAATTCTACTAGGTGGCACCGCTTGGCTAGTAGGATGGCAAGGATGGAGTGCGTGGTGGTTTCTATTCACTGTGTTCTTTTTAGCAAGCGGTCGAGATTAAGGAGTAATATATGTCACAAATTACAAAACAAATTTTATTCATTGCAGCAGGCATCGTTGTTGTTGGTGTAGTGGGCATTTGGAATCCAACAGCTCAACGCCTATTAGGCATGTTGGCGTTTGGTTGGATGCTAGCCGACATTGCCCGTGATGTATTTCCAGAGAAGAAATAATGGATAACATCGAACTTCGTTGGATATGGCACATTGGCGCCAAGACCCTACAGTATCGAACTCTGACTAAAAAAGTTTGGTCAGATTGGCAAACAGTTCCGTTAGTGGATGGAGTATAACATGGAAATGAAATGGATGTGGATTACTGTAATGGCCATGATGTTGGGTATGTATGCGGGTTTAGCCTTAGAAGAACACTACAAGACTGAATGCCGCATCGTTGCTCTACAAGCAGGTAAAAATTCTACTGACATTGCCGCAATCTGTAAATAGTTAAGGTCGCTTTAAGCACCACTGAGTGAAGTGAGCAATACCCATTTCTTTTCTGTCAGAAACTCTACAAACGACTTTTGGTTTGGCTTTACCTTTCTTTGCTTCACTTAATTTTTGTTTTACTTCAAAAGGCAGTGGTCCTAAAACCCTGCCTTTATTCTTGCCCATAAGAGATGCTTTTCGTTTAGCACGAGTTTCTTCAGATTGTTTTATACCCATCATATGAGGTCTGGGTCCTACATTCTTTCCTCGCATTTTTCTAGATTGGGCATCACGCATTTCTTGAGTTCTAACTTTTCCCTTATTAGCGGCAGATAGTTTAGCACAGTAGTCGGGTGTGCGAACTACTCCTACAGCACCCTCGCCGCCCTCTGACATATTTCTTAATATACCAGTGCCTAAGTCCTGTCTACCAAACCAAGATATCATTCTGCGTTCAAGAGCAAACGCACCTATTTCAGTTAGGTTTTGTTCTAATATAATAATTTTGGTACGATCGTGTGGCACAGGTACTCTATGATTTTTACTGTAAGCGCGATCGCCTTTGCCCTTGCCTATATAATAAGGTGTGCCAGCTTTGGCTGTAGTGGAATCTTTTGATCTGATGTAGGCGTAGACGTAATAAATATTCATGCTGACATAGTCCTTTTATGTTAGAGTAGTTGGATGTTGACGCATCGCGAACTACACTATTATTTATGCTTTTTGAGTAAAATTGGACTAAATATTATTATGAAAACACTACGCGAACACATTCAAATGATACACGATTCTGAGCAAGCACCGGAACAATCCAATGTCTGGGTGGGTACGGTATTGCGTGAATCCTATCAAGAAGCCAAAGTCAGAATTGAAGCAAACTCTAAAGAAGAAGCAGAAGAAATCCTATCTCAGATGGAGATTCCCGCTGATCAATTTCAAGAATATAATTGGGATGAAAGAAACCGCTGGGTCGAACCCAGCAGTGTCAAATAAACTACTTAAACACTAAAGGACCCGATGGGTCCTTTTATTTTCTCTTGACTTTCTGGGCAAGAGAAAGTATAATGTTATACATAACCTAATAAAAGGACCCAGCAAAATGAACAAGAAGATTGAACAACTTGCCGAGCAGGCTGGCTGGATTGATGAAAATCAATTTTCCTCATATAATAAAATTTATCAGTGGCAAGAATTTGACAAAGCAAAGTTTGCTGACTTGTTAATACAGGATATATTAGGCTGTTATCAAGCCATTGATAATGGTTGTAAAGTAGAAGGCACTGCTAACTTCGTCAAAGCTGTGCTAAAACGCTATAAGGGTAAGAAATAATTAGTTATTTCATTGTGTATGTTTCTCTTGACAGGTTGATTAAATGAATGTAAAATATGATATATAATAAAGTGAAATCGACTATGCCAAGCGACATCCAAATCAATCAATCAGCGGAAGTATTACCTATCAGTGTAGTTGCTGGTACTATCAACTTATTCGACGATCAGATTGACCTATACGGTCGAAACAAAGCTAAAATTAATATTGACCAACTTGCTGACCGTCCAAAACGTGATAGTAAACTAATCTTAGTAACAGCCA
>Ga0316220_1002329_pt1 | contig 17794 bp, 17 predicted proteins | sample TBH18005metaG_FD_203632 | JGI IMG/M metagenome (GOLD analysis project Ga0316220, IMG submission 203632) | Freshwater microbial communities from Trout Bog Lake, Wisconsin, USA - TBH18005 | ecosystem: Environmental > Aquatic > Freshwater > Lake > Hypolimnion/Profundal zone | place: USA: Wisconsin...
TTTGTAGTTGCTTGTTAGTTGCTACTTGAAATAGTTACTTGCACTAGCAACTTGCAACACGTGAGACAAATGAGAAGCCATGAACAGCAACTACGACAGGCAACTTTAATTCACAGCAACTCCTTTTTCTTCTTCTGCAACTTCTACACCAAGCAACAAGCTACAAGGCGACTAAGCAACGCGCAACTTGATAACGGAGAACGAGAACATGAAAGACAGAGAAATTGCAGTACGGGGTTTTATTAATGAGAAGTTCGGCAGCACCTACGGCAAGGGGTTATTTCACCGCGCCATCTATAACGGATCAGTAGAACTACGCGATCCATATACTAAATACTTAATCGATTTATTTGAATACCAGCGTTGGGATAACACGGCCAGATCAGAAGACCAACTTAAATGGTCAAAACAACTGGCTGAAGCTGACATTAAAAGTGCACCAGAGGCTTTGGTGTCATGGATACAACACTACGACCCCATCAGTAAGTCAAAAATAATGGTTGATGGGGTTTGTGTCTATCTACCAAATAGCCAAGAGCTTTACCTCAATATCAATGATCCAGCGCATGACGTCGTCAATGAATGGACATTACACACCAAGCACTGCACGAAGACCGGCTCAAACAAGCCGATTTTTATAGCCAGCAATTCGGATCTTGGCGCTTTTTTAGTTTAAGCACTAGCAGATAAGATAAACACGACTGTTACTTAAGTAACGGTTGTGAAGTAAGGCTTTATTGAGGGCTTACATTTGTATTAGGTTGGGGTAAGTCTAATCGACTTTGAATGTGACTAACCATCTTTGATACACTTTCATTAGCGTTAGATACTTGCAATTGTGTATTCGGATGATTTAATGGCCAAACGCGCAACAATTCATCCGCAAATGCCTGGCCGATATTTTCTATCCCAGTGAAGTTGAGTTCAACTTCACTGAAACTGTCAAAACGTGCCGCTACTCGCTTAGCTTGAGAACGTGAGATTAAGCTGCCTTCTAATTCAGCTAATGATAAGAAAAATCTTGTTTTGTAAAATGTCATTTCATTGGCATCACAAAATAAATTAAACACTTCTTTTGCAGTCGTCAGGCTATTGTTTTCAATAGACATGCTAATGCGCGTACCTTTTCTTGCACTGATACTTTTGACGTGGCATTCGTTTTTTGTGAACGTGACGGACAGACTGCCAGATTCAATGGAAAATTCGTCAAACATCTTACTACTAAAGAATAAGCCTTCTCCGCTGTGTGCCGATGGGGCAACAGTGAGTTTGCCTTTGACTAACTCAATGAGTGCATGTATTTCGCTGTCAAAATGAAAGTATGCACAAAGCCTGGCAAAGATACCGATACCATCATCTGAAATCTCAAGCTTAGTCTCAGTAGCAGATTGCGATGCTTTTATTGAAACATGCTGGCAGTCAGAATGATCAATGACGTTATTTAATACCTCAGTGAAGCCGTACTCACAAACGCCAGTCACATTAGCGGGCAGGGCAAGTTCAGGTTTAACAAGCTGCACCCAAACCTTAAATTCATCTTTAATTTCTTCACGCTTAAATTCACGTTCTATTTGCATGATGGCTCCGCTCATTTCTTGACAGCATTAAAAGTATGTCTATTTAAATAATTATACTATGCCTTACATGTGAGGCTTGCTGATAAATCGATCGCATCGGTTATTACATCAATGAAAATTTAAAAAGTATAAATAGTACAAACAGTCAGGTTAAGAAAAGTAACATTTCCTTTACCAAAACTGTAAGTCATTGAATCTTGGAAGGTCTAGCCAGCAATCTTTTCGGTCGCTCTTTTGAGATAAAGAAAACACAATATACGTGTACTTTTATTAACCAAAAGGAGTAGAAAATGGCACAAGCCAAAACATTCACACAAGCAGAACTAGATCAAGTACTGCGCTTCGTGAGCACTAAAAAATACGCAACAAGGGATCGTGTCATGATCCTCACCAGTTTCTGGTCAGGAATGCGCGTGAAGGAGATTTCACAGCTTAAGATGGCCGACGTCATTAATGAAGATGACACCATAAAATCCGAAATACGCTTGAGTGCCGCCCAAACTAAAGGTGAGCAAGGGCGCTTAGTGTTTATTCCAAACAAGCTACGCGATGAATTAGCGGCTTATCTTAAAACACGCAAAATCAAAAATGCTGATATTCCATTCTTTCATACGGATAAACGACTTGGGTTTAGCGCGAACGGTTTATGCCAGTGGTTCTTTTGGACCTACCGCAGAGCTGGCATTAACGGCGCAAGCAGCCATTCAGGAAGAAGAACGATGATTACACAATTGGCAAATAAAGGGGTAGGGGTGCGCGTACTGGCAAGCCTTGCGGGCCATAAATCCATTATGGTTACGCAAAAATACATAGATGTTAACGATGACATGAAGCGGCAGGCCATAGAATTATTATAATTGCCGCTATTATCAATACGATTTAGTATAGGTATCATTGATGAATTCTTAAGATCAAGGCTAGCATGACTAAATCCGAGTTAATTGCACTAATTGCTAAGCACTTTCCTAAATTGGTCGCCAAAGACGCTGAGTTATCAGTAAAAGTGATTATTGATGCTATGTCTGACAATCTTGCTATTGGTGAGCGCATCGAGATTCGAGGCTTTGGAAGTTTTAGTTTAAATTATAGGCCACCACGTTTGGGCCGCAATCCTAAAACAGGTTCTAAAGTCCAAGTACCTGAGAAATATGTACCACACTTTAAGGCAGGTAAAGAGTTACGTGAACTAGTGGATTTTAGCTAAGCACCAAATAGACGTTGCTAATGCAGCAATCGAACTTATTAAATGGATTAACTAACTATGAATACAAGAGATATTCGCTTATCAACAGATTCTGATCTAGCAGGTTCCTATGCAGCGATGCAACGGGTAGGCAAATCCGTAATAGATTTAGCCATTCAGACCAATACAGCAATTATCACTATGGTTGATGGTAAAGTTGTTCGCATTACGGCAGATGAGCTAATTAAACATCGCGAAGCTGCCGCTAATGCGGGGAGATGCTTAATGAGTTTACCTGTCGACGAGTCATTTTAACTTACTTGCCAATATCCTTGAAGGCGTTAATCTCAGCAATTATCTTTTCATAACCGTTCTGGTCATTGATATCAAGTGGCAGCTGGCTCGTTAAAAATGTATATTCGCGCGCCACGGCGCTTTGGTTAAACCAATCACCATTGGCAATAGCTGCATTCATTTCTTTGCTCTGCGCAACACTCCAACGTACATGTGGCTTAACTTCAGCGCATGACAGGTAACGCCCAACTTCAACGTTGGCAATAATCTTTTCTGATTTCTTCTTCTTTTGACTCACTAGCGCCCTTGTGCGGTTTTGCTTATCAAGTCTAGTGTCTAAGCTATCATGGTTTTGTAACACCGCAGACGGACTAATATGAATAGCACTGCCAATCTCATAAGACTTCATTTTAGCAAGCCGCTGACTGCTTGATGGGTCAATTTGGTTTATACAATCCACTACACGTGCAAGCAAGGCTATCTGGTAAATAATAGGGATTTGTTTACGTTCATTTGTTTTGGTTTTAAGTAGTACGTGTTTAGCACTTGATTGAAACTGACGTGCAATGGCAGGGTAGAGGTGAATTAAAGTAAGTACTTGATCTAAGATCTCTTGGTCTGACATGTATAGCGGAATTTCTAATAGTGCGTGCTGATCACGTTCAATCATCAGTAATTGAGATTGAATAGTGATGTCGCAGACTTTAGGCGGCCTAGTCATTTCTGCAAACACCAACTCAGCCTTTTGCTGCCACCACTCATTAAATGTGTTGTATTGAAATACATTGCCAAAGGTATGCCATACCGTACACATCCGTAAATCTTGACATCGCCCTTCCTCATGGCATAGCCACCAATAATCTTTACTTAAACGTAAAAAAGCGATCCACCAGAGGTATTCGCTTTTACATGCGAAACTTATTTCCGATTTTTTGCTTGGGTATGATGAGCTTGAAAGCCCCGTGTACCAACGATTCATGAGCAACTCTTAATTTTCTATTAATTTGTCGCCTACATCCGACAAATTAATACTTTATTTTTATAAGCTATCACCGTGACATTAGCTTTCGATGTCATTTATTCATTAATTAGGAGATAAAAAATGGAAACGCAATCAACAGCACAACTTAAACCAAGCGGCAAAATAACCATACCGCCTAACGGACAAGTCATCATTGATGGAGCGCAAACTAGTGAAGATCAATATGACAATGATCAATATGATATGGATGATTTTGAATTTGCTAAAATCTTTACGCCGCAACTGAATATGGAGCTTACGCCTGTAGCCTCAGCTGAAATGTCAGATAAGATAGATCAGTTAATGGCAAAAGGCAGAACATTAAGCTCATTAAATGACAGGTATGTGGATACCTTTATTGTTAAAGGTAATGACGAGCTGTATGAGTTGCTTGGATCAATTTATGGATTTATGCTCACCGTCAACGAATCTCCATTTCGTGACCACATCCTTAAACGTATGCGTGAGAATTTATTGGATGCGCATGAAATAAAGTTACAAGATAATGCAACGATAGAAGCCACAGTCGTGCGTTATATCGTGCCAAAAGACCGCCAAACTGCATTTAATTATGCACGTGTTTTAAAAGTGGCATTTATTGAAAATACTGCGGCAAAAGATTTGCCTGGCTACATTAAAGGCCGTGGAGGTATTTCTAAAGTACAAGATACTCTTGTTAACGAGGCGGCTGCTCTTGAAGAAGGTAAAGCAGTAAAACGTAAACTTTCTTTGTATAAGAAAATATTAGCGGCAAAAACAAAGATACCTAACAACCCTATCTCGATCAAAAAGGGAAAGTTACTTAATCTTGTGCCTTATGCTGCAAAGCCAGCGATGTATAGTTTTGCAGTGATGGGTAATTGCGGTGGTGAGGACTATATTGTGCATCAAGTAGTACTTTTGCCCTATGCAGTCGGTGAGCAGTGGTTGAACTATATTAGCAATGCATCAATAGCTTCAAATGATTTAGATGCCGCACAAGATAAACTTGATCAAATGAGAGCCAAGCTTGGTATTACCTCTGGTTATGGTATGGAGCCAGGTGATAAAGGATACCAACCGTTTGTAATGACACCTAAAGATTCCGAGACTGCCGAAGAAGTAGCCCTTACTACCGCTGTCATTGATGATTCCAATGATTTTGAAACACCTGAAGAAGCTGCTGAAAGAGTTGCACTTGAACATCCTTAAATAGCATTTTGGATAAGTCACTATAACCGCCTTCGGGCGGTTTTTTAATATTCACTGGTCAGCATCACTACCCAATACTCGCCTGACCACACCCCATACAGCCTAATGCTATCTAACGGAAAATCTGTGTATTCGACATATTGCTTAGCCAACTGATTGCCATTGCCATCATCAATAACAATATTCGCTCCGAAGTTATTTTTGGTTAAGATTAGGCAGGTGAAGTATTCTTTGGCTGGATCAACCTCGATAAGATGCGATGCATATAAATCCATTAGCCAATAACAACTTGCCGTCTCGGCTAGATAATGCGCACCTTCAGTTAATACAGTTTTTGGGGAAATTCGCACATATTTAGTCGTGCCAGTGAAGTAGGAGAGGGCGTTTTTTAGTTCACGTGCTAGTGCCTGATCTGTCATTTTCTGTGCTCAACGTTGTTATGTTGATACAAGTATTTGATCTTTTAACGCAATGGACAACCGAAATCTGCCTCATTAAAGTCATCTTGGCGTAAGTAATTTGTGATAGACCGCTTACTGGAAGGGCGATTCAGCGGCTGTCAGGCAGAAATGGGCCGATTCTGTTGAAAAACTCTGATTTATTTGCAGCGATTAGTAGGTTTTTATTTGGATTTTAGTGCGGCATGAAGTTTTTCTTAATTCTTCATGAAATAGTCGTTAGATTTACCAACCCATCCAACTTTAACTTGGTATTTGGTTCATTTTAGGCGCTATTGGAGTCAACCACATCGCCATTCGTCGCAGATTTTGTGCGGTAGCCGCCAGTAGAAACTCGTCATGCGCACCACTAAGCCCTCGTAATCGCAATTTATCTAGTTTTAATATGCGTTTTAAGTGCGCAAACAGCATCTCAACTTTCTTACGCTCTCTGAATGATTGCTTGTATGCCTCAGTTTTGAAGATAGCCCGCGCCACATCACGCGCAGGTTCATAGAGGCTACGGACCACTTTTCTGACTGGCGTATTCGGGCAACACTGCAGTTTCATTGGGCAATTAAAGCAATCCTTCTTACGTGCATGATAGATAACCGTATCGGCTTTCGTGATGTGTGAGCGCGGTTTCACAAACGGGCGCCAGTTACTTTTAAGCAGGTTCCCCTCAGGACAAATATACTCTTTGGCGACTTCATTCCATTGGAAATCACTCCGTGATAAGGTGCCGTCATTACGCTCTGACTTGTCCCAGACAGGCACATGCGGTTCAATCCCTTTATCATTAACCATCCAGTTTAACATTGTGGCTGTGCCGTAATTAGTATCGCCAACAAGCCGCGTTGGTTTAATGTCATACTTCTCTTCGACCCGATCAACCATGATCTTGGTAGCGTTTGATTCTGCTGTTTTGTTGACAGAGGAAGCTTCGACATCAACAATAATACCGGCTTCTAGATCTATGAGATAGTTGGTGCAGTATGCAAAGTAAGCTGGGCCATTCGCTGCTGTCCAACTTGAGGATGGATCTGTCAGTGAAATTGACTTTGGTATTGGGCCACATGGATTTGCAACTTCCAGTGCTGCCAGATATTCTCTGACAGGACGGGTCGCTTCTTTGGGGTTGCCCCAATCAACGACTTCCTCGCCAGGAACTGCATGTTGACGTTGGGCATCGGCTTTGATGATGCTGGCATCCGTAGCAAACCCCTCACCACGCACCATACCTTCTTTCATGCAACGTTGTAATACGGTTTCAAACAAGTAGCGAAAAGTATCGCTATCGCGAAACCGACCATGCCTGTTTTTAGAGAAGGTGGAATGGTCTGGCACTGCATCCTCTAGACCTAATCGGCAGAACCAGCGGTAGGCTAGATTAAGATGCACTTCCTCGCATAGACGGCGTTCAGAGCGAATACCAAAGCTATAGCCAATGATCAGCATCCGAATCATCAACTCTGGATCAATGGACGGCCTACCGGTGTGACTATAGAACTCGGCTAGGTACTGACGAAGTTCACTTAAATCAAGGTAATGATCAATACCACGCAATAAATGATTCTGTGGAACATGATCTTCTAGGTTAAAGGAGTAGAACAACTTGTTGTTACCACCTGAATTACAACCCATCATGATGACTTATCCTATATAAATCAATGTGTTAATTATAATTTATGCGGGAAATATTGTCTACATTTAGGAGGGTTTTTCAACAGAATCGGCCATGAGCGGACGTTCGTTGATGCCGTTAATAATTCATTTTTCACAAAATTTAGGCACATCTACATGTGCTCATCGTGAATTACACCACCTGATAAATCAACCATCTCTGGGGTGACCTGGCTGAAATTTAGCACCTTACCACCGAATTCAGAAGCGAATTTATTTGCGGCTTCTTGACTGTAGAATGCTGCTAAAGTTGGACCCATAGAACCTGTTTTCCTGCTACCCAATACATAAAATGCTTTTTTTGCATCTATCCAGTTGCCTTGAGGCTTCTCCCAGTCAGCTTTCCCCATGTCTTGAGTATAGATGGCAGTGATGTTCTTTTTTTGTTCTGGCTTAAGGTAAATTGAAAACATTTCTACCGTGTCGCAGAAAAAATCTGGCGATCCAGTAGCGTAATGAATCTGCGCCTTCGGCCCGGGGAAATCTGCCAAGGTCATGCCGTCTAGAGAGCATGATGTACCAGCAGTTATTTCTTGAACTGTCACTGGAGTTGAAGTCTGCTTGCACCCTATAAGTAATGCTAAAAGAATGATAGGCAGAGTGATTCGAGTTATTAATGTTTTATTCATTTAAACCTCCATAAAGCTATAGTTAATGGCATAACAATCCATGTGGTCATCATTGAGCCCAGCAACCATGGATTAGATAGGCTAGCTGGAAATACTGTGGCTAAGCCGTAAAATACCTTCAAATCTTCTGTGCTAAAGATATTAAGGATACGGAAGATATCTGCAGGGTTTAGCAATAATAATAACGGGAACAGTGCTTCCCCAAAACTTCCCCCTGAAAGCACTAGCATGCCAAGTAAGATTAGGTCATATACAAGCACAAAGAAGAACCATACCGCAATTGCCGCACCGCTGGCGCGAGCACGATCTTTAGATATCACCGACACCATGACCGCTAAGCTTAGAAATACCATGCCCAGCAGTATTGCGCTGAACATAAAGCCTAAGTAGTGATAAAGCGCATCTATATTTATTTGGTAAGCCAATAGTAAGCCTACTAAACCAAATCCAGATAACGTGGCACTGGCAAGGGCTGCAGATAGCCCTAAAAATTTTCCAAGTATTAACTCTAGGCGCGTAATGGGCATTGATAATAATAGATCCAGTGAGCCACGTTCTCGCTCACCAACGATGGCATCATAGCCAAGAATTAAAGCAATCAATGGGATAAGGTAGATTACTAAACTGACCAGACTGGCAATTGTAACCTCAATGTTGCGGAGTCCAACCTCACCTTGTTGAGCAGAACCAAAGTAGGCGATAGCTAAAGCGAAGGCCGTGAAGATAATGGCTACTGCAATCACCCAGCGGTTGCGGATCCGGTCACGGAATTCCTTTGCTGCAATCACTTTAATCTGTGATATTTCAATGTTCAACATATTTAGGTTCCTATACAGCATAGCCAAGAAAAACATCCTCTAGAGAGGGCTCTCTGACAATAATATCTTCTAGCTCACTTAGCATGGCTAGCCTGTGCAACACTTCCATTTTTTGTGCACGTTGACAGCGTATCTCGGCGGTAGCATCATTAAAAATGCTACTTTCAAGTATGATACCTAGCAAGGATGATTGTAAAATTCCTTGAAGGCAATGATGGCGCAGTTTGATGATAAGAGGCAAATTAACGGATTCACGCAATTCTTGCACAGTACCTAGTGCATGCAGCTTACCTGTCTTTAGTACGGCTAAACGTTGCACCCGTTCTTGAATTTCCGACAGTATATGTGAAGTAATGACTACCGTTACTCCTTGGGTATTAAGGTCATGTAGGATTTGATAAAACTCACGTATTGCTTCTGGGTCGAGTCCTGTGGTTGGCTCATCTAAGAATAAAATGCGTGGATTTCCTAACAATGCCTGGGCAAAACCAAGGCGCTGGCGCATACCTTTAGAGTACCCATCCACACGACGACTTGCTGCATGTGCTAAACCAACTTTTTCTAGCAGTAGTTGGCATTCATCCTGACTACACCCCTTGAGTGCAGCAAAGAATTTTAGCGTTTCCAGCCCGGTGAGATTGTCATAGAACACAACATTCTCTGGTAGATAGCCAATCGAACGGCGTAGCTCGCGGAATGCACTACCATGCACAGGAGTTCCATTAATAATAATCTCACCAGATGTTGGCGGGATTAACCCCAACATCATTTTAAATAACGTACTTTTACCAGCGCCATTGTGCCCAATCAACCCTATGGTTTCACCTTTTACCACGTTAAAGGTTACCCCATCTACTGCACGCACTTCACCGTAATGCTTGATGATGCTCTTGATTTCAATGACGTTTTTTTTCAAGCCAAATACTCCAATTTTTGTTAAATGGCGACATGCGTGGGTGTTTGTCGACGATGCTCGTGGCTCGTAGCAACGGGAACTGCCTTGATACTAGTCGCAGGGTCTGCACAGCGGGGCTGTTGAGCAGCAACTTGGCTGCAGGATACTTCCATGTCAAATGATCCACTAGGTCATTTGCTTCATAAGGTACATCGCCTATACCATCACCATTTCGATCCCAGCCGATGTAATTGCTCCAGTAGTTTCCAGTTTTAACCCCCCAGTATTCATCTTTACTGGCTACATATTTAATCTGCTCCCGATTGTTGATTAAGTCATTACCTTCGACCTCATTATGAATAGATCCAGCCCATAGATGCACTCCGACACGATTGGCAATAATTAGATTGTTACGTAATACATTAAACTCCGCATCATAGATAAAAAACCCACGACCATTACCAGAGACGATATTATTCTCAATTACTGAGTCAGTAATAGTGCGAAGCATGATGCCGTGGTCTGAGTTACCCCAAGCATGATTATTGCGCACGGTCTGATTGCGAACTTCCATAAGTGCCAGCCCACCGCGATTAAGATAAGACTCGTTGTTTTCCCATACATTGTAGTTAGAGTTCATGTAATGAGTGCCGTAACGAAGATGGTGTAGTCGATTACCACGGAATACTGCATGATTGGAAACGTCGACGTAGATACCGTCACGCGTAAAACTAATATGGTTGTCTATAATCTGGGCGCCACTGCTGTTATATAGTTGTACGCCATTGCCACGTTGCGCAGAAGCCAAGTCTCGCATACCGGTAATGTTGTTACCGATAACCTTAATATCTTTGACTTTTTCAATCCACAATCCAAAAAGCGTGTAGTTAATTATATTATTTTGAATAACGGCGCGATCACTACCTGGCTCTAAGTAAATGCCAGCATTTTGTGCGGTGAGATCTGAACCGCTGTTACTGATGATACAACCCTCAATAGTCACGTCGGGTGATTTTACTCGTATGACGTCAGCCACATTCCCACCATCTAAGGTCGGTCGATTTAAGCATTTAAGATGTAGTGGTTTCGTGATCACTAAGTGCGTCGGATAATAGCCGAGTTTAACTATTATGGTATCGCCTACACCTGCTTGCTGGACGACTGCAGCAATTGACTGCCCAGGCTCTATTACATACTCAGCAGCATTTCCTTGAATGCAAAACAGCAATAACCCAAGTGCTGCAAGACGATAGGCCCTATCCATTAATCCACCAATTGCAACAGACCAAGATTACGAAGCACAGAAAATAAAATAACGCCTATTAGGAGGTTTTTGAACATGACATAACAAAAAATATCCATGCGACCTGCTTGCCGATAGTTATGGTGCCACCATGGCCCATCTTTGATATATGGCTTACATTGCAGACGAATAACAATTTCATAGGCACTCCAACCTAACCACCAACCAATGACTGCACTAGAACCCAACTGCCCGTTAGCTGCCAATAGCCATGCGGTAGTGGCGGCGAGGGCCAATGCCATACCAGCACTTTCAATTGCTTTATGCTGAAGCCAGCCTTCTTTGTTCCATGGCCATAAGTGATCTATGACTTCGTGCATGAGCCACTTTATTCCTGAGGCGTGCGCATAGTCTGGGTAGCTATTGTTGACACTTGGTTTCATGTATCAACACCTTTTGTATTTATCGGTTGGATGGGAATGTAATATCCAGCAGCGCTGATGCGTGTTAACGGCAAGCCAGTCTTAATGCGCAATTTGCGCTCTTTCGATAGAGGGGGGCAAGCATGATCATCATAATAAAGCACCATACAATCCAAGCATAGCAAACATTCACGGTGATCAATGACACCAATACTGTCGATTGCTTGAGAGCCGCAACCTTTGGCGCAAGCTGCGCAGCTTGTACATTCTTGTTTACGCTTAAGCCCAAACCAGCGGAAGGTTGATGGCATCGCAAGTGCAGCTCCTAGCGGGCATAGGTATTTGCAAAATGGGCGCTCTGTGAATATGGACAAACCAAGCAAAGTAGCTGTAAATAATGTGTATGGCCAACTACGGTTTAATAGACCAACTAAAAAGGTGGTTTTAAATGGCTCAACTTCGGCTAATTTTTCCGCTAATCCCATGGAAAAAAATGAAACAGTAAGCAACACCAAAAATACGCCATATTTAAGCCATTTCAAGCGATCGTGCAATGTGCGGCTAGGCATAAACTGAAAGCGTTTCAAGCCAACTCGTTCGCCAACCTTGTACAACAATTCTGACAAAGAGCCGAATGGGCACATCCAACCGCAGAATAGTCCGCGTCCCCATACAAAAACAGTGGCAATAATGAATATCCAAAAAATAAAGATAAATGGATCCGATAGAAATAGCTCCCACTTCCAGTGAAATAGTATGGAGTGAAACCAAGTAAGCACTTGCGTAATAGAAGGCTGCGCCATCAAACCAAATCCGACGAAGCCTATACTGGCTATCCAGATTGTGTACTTGGGGATCGAGACCCAGCGCTTATCTTTATGGTTGCTACGGCGCACTAAACTGTCACGATTAGCGTAGATGGAAGCGGTGAGGATTAGAATGAAAATAAAGGCAGTAATTTCCCAGATGCGTGACTTCCATATTTTTAGCCATGTTGGATCTGTTTTAATAATGATGGGGCGACCGCCTTGCATATATCGGCTCTCCAACCAGTATTCTTGGTCAAAATTAGCAAAAGTTTTTGCTCCAGTTTGCTTATCCATTTTATTACCAAGAAATACCAAGCTCCATGGGTAAGCCGCACTAAAACTGCTGCTACGGATAATAAAAATGGCAGACTCACCAAACTCTGGGGCACCGGCAGCATGGATGCTGTATAGGTTGCGATAGTCGGTATCGCGGAAGGTGAAGCTGTCCATATCTTGCGACACCTGAATACGATCGTAGATGCCCCCCCTAACAAAGCCAGATCCTTTAAACGAGGCGGTGCCATTGGCAACGATAAAAATTGCATGTTCGTTAGGTTTAAGATCTGCCATTAATCCTGCGTAATTACGCTCACCTAAAATGCTTCGGCCTACACTTGGAGCATTGAGGTAACCAAAATAGAGATCTATATAAGGCTGACCTGTGTTTTCAAGTCCCACATCGCCTGGGGTCACGATTAAGTGCTGGATGCTACCTTCTGCTCGTAGCACATCCCAAGTGTATTGCGCATCAGTTGATGTAAATATGGCTTGTGGTCTAGCAACAGCCTTAATGATGCCTACTTGTTTTGCTATTTCGTAGGCGCAGCGCATCACTACTTGATTTTCTGAAATTACGGTCACGGTGGCGCCGCTAATAGCATCAATGCCAATATAACCGCCTTCTGCGCGTGCTTTACCGATTTCTATCTTATCCCAAGCATGCTTGCCGACGAACTGCTTGATAAACTTAGTAAGCTCACTCTCGGGTATGCCTACTAATAGGATTGGCTCGCTATGTCTTAGTACCTTTACGCCAACTATTTTCCCCGCAATATCCATGCCCATTAGCGTAACCACCGGCTTCCCTGAATAGGCTGGAATATCAACTATATCGGTAGAAAGGAAGGCATAGCCTAGAAGTTTTTGCTTTCCATTTTCATCGCGATAAGCCTCAACATATGCTGGGCGGCCTTTACGGGGAGAAAAATGTTCAGCGTTTGGAAAAACGTCACCACAGGGTACGTAGGCGCAAAGATCTAGGTCAGAAGAAAGCTTTACTGGCAGAGGTGCTTCGTATGATCCTGTGTGCGAATTTTCTGCTTGGGCAGTATGATTGAGGACAAAAAATAGATAAAAACAAATTAAGGCCATGTAGCGCCTAGTAATCTGAAGTATGCCAAGTGCTAAGGGTGAAAGTTGAATGCTCATTTTTATTTAAATAGACAGCACCTTATTTAGAGGCTAAATATACATTCTCTTTGTTAGTTTGAATACAACAAGGGCGAGCCAATTGCTGACTCGCCCATCTTGGATTTTTTGAAAGCTTTATTTCTCGACAACAAATCTGCTACGCATCTCTAAATGCAGTGCGTGACAGAAGTGAGTGCAATAAATCCAGAACATCCCAGGTTTATCTGCCTTGAAGGTAACGGAATGCGTTTCCTGAGGATTAACAATGAAGTTCACATTGTATTTCTCAATACCAAAACCATGCGTCAAATCTTCCACTTTGTCGTGGTTAGTCAAGATCATGGTGACTTCATCGCCTAGTTTTACTTTAATTTCTTGCATGCTGTAATTTGGTGCTTGAGACGTTAAATACACTGTAACTTTTTTGCCTTTGCGCTCAATCCTGCTGTCAGAGAACGACTTAACAGCATTAGGAAAGTCGTTCATGTCAGATACTTGCTTGGTTTTAACTACATCTGCGCGAACAATAATTGCGTCATGCGGTTCTGGGTAAGCGGTGTGATCATGAATCAGGCGCATCTTGTTGCCTGTGATATCAATTAATTGCTCAGTTTCACAATGCAGCGGACCTACTGGTAAAAAGCGATCTTTTGAGAACTTATTGCCAGAATTAAGGAATTTACCATCCGCTTCTTTGGTTTCACCCATAGATGAGTATGTATGACCTGGTTGGTAGTGCACATCAATACGATCTACAACTGGCTGCACGCTTTTGTCACCTTTAAATTGCGCAATCGCCTTATCAAGATTCCATTTGACGATTTGGCTGTCCAAGAATAGCGAAGTATAAGCGTTGCCTCTACCATCAAAAGCTGTATGCAATGGCCCGAGTCCAATTTCAGGTTCTGCTACAACAGAATCGCGAGGATTTTTTAGTTCGCCAGCAAACCATTGGTGTACCAATGCCGTAGCTATTACTGTGGCAGTAGGAGATAACTTTCCTGCGCAAACAAAGTACTTGCCATCAGGTGTTAGGTTCACGCCATGCGGATTTTTAGGCACGGGTACGTAATAAGTAAGGGCAGTTTTCGGATTCTTATTGGCCTCTTTTGTACCATCAACCACAGGTACCTTAGAGTTGCCAATAGTGAATGTTTTACCTGCTTTTACCATTGCTTCGATACGCTCGATATTGAGGAAAAGACAAGCATCACGCTCAGCTGACATCATATCGGCTAATACAGCGCCATTTTCGGTATTGTATTGATTAACTGCTGCCAATTTACCATCATACGATGTTGCAATGAGATCCATATTGCCATCAACCTTGACCTGCCAACGCACTTCCATCGACTCCGCATCAACGCAGGTGAACAGTGCAAACCACTTAGTAGGATCTGTGGCATCACGACCATCGTTTGGTTGCGGTAACGCAAATTCAGAGCCACAGAATACGCGTGTCGTGAAGTTGATACCTGCATCTACTGGATCACGCTTATCTGGGAAAATACCGTGAAAGCCCTGAACATTAGGAATGTCAGTGATGGCATCGCACTCCATTCTATCCATACGAATGCGGGCAAGGCGGCAGTTGAGTTTGTCATTAGTCCATAAATACTTGCTGTTGTAAGTGCCATCGGTATATGAGCCATGTACATGGTGAGTATCACCCGTCATATACTTCAAACTACCATCGGGGTTGGTGCCCATTATTTTTTTGGATTCATTGGTAATACCCCAGCCCACCATAGGATCTACATTAAACACTGGAATACGTTTGAGTGTTCTGCCTGATGGCATTCCATAAATACGCACTTCGCCATTATGGCCAGCACTTGAAAAGGTGTAATAGGTGTCAAGTTTTCCTGGATGTACGTCAAACTCACCCGGTGCTACGGCGCGGCTTGCGTCGCCGCTAACGTCAGCGGCCTTACCTGAAACAAGCGCAGTTTTCTCATCTTTTTTGCAGGCAGAGAGACCCATTACCAAGCCGGCGCCAGCTAATGTCGCCACAGCGGTTGTGCCAAAAAACTTTCTTCGGCTTTCACTCCCCAGTCCATCGTTAGCATCAACGTCTTTTTTGTGATCACTCATGTCTATCTCCATTTATTGTGTCTAGAGTACTTGCCTATTACTGCGACAAATTGTCGCACTGTAGGCAGAGAATGACAGGTGTTAAATTATTACTCCTTGATGTAGATCAATATATAAATCTTTTTTCTATAAGATTGTCAATTTAGTAATAAATTTTCGTTAATTCTGGAGAAAAATTTTTGTAATGAGCAACTTGCAGTTTAATAAAGAGCATTCGAATTAGATTCATAACCTGCAGCGTCTTAGAATACAGGTGTCTTCTAGAGTTTTTTGTTTTGTAGTTCCGAATGACTGCTTTGGGTCGGAAGCACCGAATTTTAACGTCTGCTTGAAAGTAATATTATTACAAAAAAACTGCACCTACAGCGCATTAAAATTTTTTTCGTATACATTTATGTAGCTCGGAAGGTAAAAGTAGCTTGTAGGGCTTTAAAAGAGGGTATTTGACGTATTTAATGCTTTTGTTCTAGCTGGCGCTAGTGCTAACTAAGATTTCAGCACTGCAAATGTCTTTAATGTGATTTTTTATTGCACTAGCAGTTCTATTTTGATGAAGTTACGATAATGCCTTCATCGCTTAACTTATAGTCAGCCATCGCATTTGTAAGTAGTATGTCTTCGTTAATATGATAGTAGGTTCTTTCAATTTGTGTTGCGCTAGTGCCACACATATCCGATATCTGCCTGTAACTCAGACCGCTCATAATTTTTTGAGTTATAAAATAGTGCCTAAAGCTGTATGGCACTAAATCTCTTTTGCTTAGATTTTTTATTTCAGCTAACTCAAGTATTTTATCGAAATAGTATAGGATCATTCTTTCGCTAATAACGCTCTCGCCATTAGCACTAAAAATATTATTACTAGCTACTGGTTGTTTCTGCTTACTCCAAAGCACGCTTCTTAAGTCGTCTAAATAACCTTTGTCTCGCACCATTAAAGCGCGACTTTTTCGTGTTTTACTAGTTTCGGCTCTTATGCTTATCCTAATTAAACTAATTTCATCCTCTTTCCTGCGATGTTCACTCCAAGTGATGTCGCTCCATCGAAGTTGTCTTTGTTCCCCAGTTCTTAATCCACTCAACATTGCGATAAGGAAATAGTAGCAGGCGATATATTTCTTTAGATTTTCATCGTCATCTAAGTTTTTTCTAGCCTCTGCAGCGTATTTATGAATTGCTGCTTCCATATAGCCAATTTCATCAGGTAGGAAGGATGATCGTCGCAATGCTTCATCGTTAGTATCAATGCGTGGAAGTTTTTTGAAATCAAAGCTATCTATGTACGTCTCGTTGTACCTAAACAAATACTTCATCATCGCATTGATGGTGCTTTGTTCATTTTTTATTGTTGATTGGCTTACAGGAATTTTTTTGTTTGATTTGACTCGTTTGTGAAAGTAGTCTTCACAGTCAGTGCGCGCAAGCTCTTTGAGCTTTGAGTCTTTTTTTATGAATTTGAGCCAATGCTCTAAATGGGTTTTGATTGTTGAAAGCCTGCCTGAAACAATTATGCCAGACTCTAAATCTTTTTCTCTGTGTTTAACATACAGCTCAACGCCGTCTTTAGTGCTAAGTGAAAAGTATGTTTTTCCAGCTTTGATATTGCTGTAGATTTCTAAATAAGCTTCTTTGCCTTTTTCAATTGCAGTATTTCTATTTCTTGTCCTTAGACTTTTTCTAACGTATTTATTTTCTTTTAAAAGCCACATGCGAAATTGCCAATATCCTCCGCGCTTATAAACAATCGCTTCATCAAATATTGGAATTTCTTCCTCAGCAAAATTAGATTTTTTTAGTGGCATTTACGCCTTCTGTAACTTACGGTCCACAACAGCCACGCAAATGCGTAGGTTTCTGTGTAACTGTATTTTAAAAACGCAATAAAATCAACAGCTAAATTTTAGTGTAAAACTTTTGTGTAACAAATTTATTCAATAAAATCAATTACTTAGGCAAACAAAACTACTCCCACTCAATGGTGGCAGGTGGCTTTCCTGAAATATCATATACAACACGATTAATACCGCGCACTTCATTAATAATTCTATTCGACACTTTGCCTAGAAGATCGTATGGCAACTCGGCCCA
>Ga0316220_1002333_pt1 | contig 17772 bp, 15 predicted proteins | sample TBH18005metaG_FD_203632 | JGI IMG/M metagenome (GOLD analysis project Ga0316220, IMG submission 203632) | Freshwater microbial communities from Trout Bog Lake, Wisconsin, USA - TBH18005 | ecosystem: Environmental > Aquatic > Freshwater > Lake > Hypolimnion/Profundal zone | place: USA: Wisconsin...
TCGACCCAGGCGTTGGCGACCACGCAGAACGGCGTCTTCAACCCCGGCGCCCTGACCTTTGAAGGCGTCTCCTATACCGGGACGACCACGACCTGCACCCTGACCAGCGCCACCGGCGCGATCCTGCCCTTGTCGCAATGCGCGGTGGACATCAACCGCTCCTATCACAAGCCGACCTTCACACTGGCGCTCGACCATGACCTGTGGGACGGCACCATGCTCTACGGCACCATGCGCTCGGGCTACCGCTCGGGCGCCATCAACACCCAGGGCGTCAACACCGCGGCCCTGGTGGCCGCGCCGGAACAGGTGCTGGACTACGAAATCGGCGTGAAGTCCGACTTCGCCATCATGGGCACGCCGGTGCGCACCAACCTGGCGGCCTATCAGACCGTCTATCACGACATCCAGGTGCAGCAGCAGGTGCCCAACATCACCACCGCCACAGCCATCGGGGGCGGCCCTTGCACCCAGACCGCGCTCAATGCCGGACAGTGCCTCGGCACCTTCAACGACAACATCACCCTCAACGCCAAGTCGGCGCGCATCTACGGCTTTGAATGGGAAGCGGAGGTGCTGCCGACCGACTGGCTGACCCTGTCGGCCTCGGGCAGTTATATCGATCCGCGCTACACCGACTATACGTTCCTGGTGCCGCCGGGCTATTTGCAGCCGTCCAGCAACACCAACCTGTCGGGCACGCCGATCCCGGTGCCGGCCTGGCAGACCAACGAGACCGCGACCTTCAACCTGGGCCATGACCCGATGGGCCTGCCGCTGGGCGACGCCAGCTTCACGGCGCATTACTACTGGCAGAGCCGCTATCTCGCCGACATGCGCAACTACGATCCCAGCCAGCGCACCTTCGCCTATGGCCTGCTGAACCTGCGGCTGGAGTTCAAGGACTTCCTGCGCCGGAACCTGGATTTCGCGCTCTACGCCAACAATGTCGTGGGCACCCAAGCCTGCCTGCCGGAATATACCGGCGTGCTGAACTCGGCCCCCAACGGCACCTTCGGCCAGCCAGGCACCTCGGGCCTGCTGCAATGCGTGCCGCTGGCGCCGCGCATGGTGGGCGCGCAGCTGACATATAGGTTCTAGGCACAATCGCGTCCGGCGTGTTTGTCATCCCGGCCAAGCTTGGCGTGAGCGCGGCGCTGAGCCTGGACCCATCGAACAAACGGCGCAATGGATCCCGAACTGGTGCGAAGGCGCCCCATCCGGGATGACAAATGGGGCGGATTTTAAGATTGGAAGCTGTTAGGGCTTTTGCCTTATTCTGACGGCGAGACTCCGTAGCTCAGCTGGATAGAGCACCTGCCTTCTAAGCCGGTGGTCGTTGGTTCGAATCCAACCGGGGTCGCCACGTTAATCCTCCCTCAGTTTCAACACGACGGGGTCTGGATAGCGACGGTAGCCGCCGCGTTCGTAAAACGGGTAGGCGCGGTCGCTTGGCCACACGACCAGAAGCTCAAGTCCATTCGCAAGGGACCAGCCTCTCACGGCAGCCAGGAGCGCTGTGCCAATCCCTTTGTTGCGATGCTGGGGAAGCACGTAGGTGTTGGTGAGATAACCGAATTTGCCAGCGGGGCCTTCTGGCGATGGCAGTTTGGGTATGATCCGCACGGAGATAACCCCAATCAGTTCTTCGCCTTGCGCGGCCACCCAATTCACCAGATTTGGGTCAGGCGTGCTGTCCATCCAGGCAACGAATTCCGCGATGAAGCTTGCTTTCGCAACGATGTCATGCGGGGAGGCATCGTCCGTGCGCAATCCCCATCTGAGATTTGCGAGCTGTTCTGCATCGAGGGGAACGGCGAGCCGGTAGACCGCCATGCTCGATCCTATTGTGCCGCGCGCGCCACACCGTCGGCCCGGCGCGCGAAGGCCAGGATATGGCGCAGCGTTTCCTTCAGGCCGGTGGTGACGATATCGCATTCCGTCGCCTCGATGCTGTCGAGATAGCGGGAGTTGTCGTCCGACAGGCCCCAGAACAACGCGATCACCGGCACGCCGGGAATGGTCTTGCGCAGCCGTCGCACCTGGTAGCGGGCATTCTTGAAAGTGCCGGGTTCGAGATAGGAAACACAGACCAGCCGCACGCCATCGCTATCCAGTTCGCCGATCTGCGCTGCCGAGGTCTGGTCGGCCGACACCAGCCGGGCCCCCAGGCCGTATTTGGCCAGCATGTCCACCACCAGGATGCCCGCCGCTTCGTCCAGCGGTCCGCGCCCGGCGACGCACAGCACCGGCCGGTTGCGCCAGCTTTCCGGCGGGGGCGGCATCGGCGGCTCTTCTTCGTCGCCATGATCGGCGAGATTGTCCACCAGCGCCTTGATGGCGTCGCGGATGTGAAGCTGGCGCCGTTCGTCCAGCACGCCGCGATTGACGTCGGCCTGGGCCAGCATCAGGGCCCGTGCCGCCACCAGGTCGTAATAGGCCGCGACGCTGTTGTGGCGCAGGAAATGATCGGCCTCATCGCTGGCTTCGTCGGGATCGTCGGCCAGCATGCGCAAGTAAAGGCTCTGTTCGAGGGTGAGGGGCGGGCGGTCGCCCAGCATCACTTCCAGGAATTTCAGGCTGTCGACATGGCGCGCCAGCACCACGAAGCACATGGTCAGCGGCGTGGAGAGCAGCAATCCCACCGGCCCCCATAGCCATGTCCAGAACACGGCGGCCACCACCACCGCCACGGCGGACAGGCCCATGCTGCGGCCATAGAGGAAAGGCTCGATGACCTGGCCGGCAATGAATTCCAGCACCACGAACAGTCCCACCACCCAGACCAGCATCGCCCAGCCGGGATCGACCGCCAGCGCCAGACTGGCGGGGAAAAGGAAGGCCAGCGGCACGCCGACATACGGCACGAAGCGGAACAGGGTCGCCATCAGCGCCCACAGACCCGAATTGGGAATCCCGATCAGCCACAAACCGCTGCCGATCAGCAGGCCGAAAATGGTGTTGATCGAGGTCTGCAGGAAGAGATAGCGCGACAGGCGGGCGGCGGCTTCCTCCAACGCCACGGTGGTGCGCTGCATGTCACCCGAGCCCGCCAGCCTGACGATGCGGTCCCGCAGGTCATCCTTCTGGAACAGGATGAACCCGACAAAGACAAGGACCAGCGCCACCAGCATCAGCGGTTGCAGAAGCGGTCCCACCAGCGCCTGCGCCACCGCCAGGGGCGAGATGGTGTTGCCGGTGATCGTCACCGGGACCGGTGTCATTTCCTCGGCCGGCACGTTGTCGGCGTTAGTGTCGCGGCGCGGGCCGGTAACCTGTTCGGCCAAATTCTCTGCCGTCTGGCGCAGCCGCGCCAGGGTGCCGTTGTGAATGGTGCTGCCCACCACCGAAGTGATCTTGGTGGAGAGATTGGTCTGGTAGTGCGGCAACTCCCCCGCCAGCTTGGCCAGCTGCGAGCCGGTGAAAAGGGCGATCCCGACCAGGATCACCACGGCCAGAATCAGTGTCACGAGCACGGACGGGATATGACCCAGCCGTATCCGGCGCAGCGCGGCCAGAAGTGGCGACAGGGCGAAGGAGGTCAGCACCGCCAGCGCCAGCGGCATCAGAACCGGCTGGCCGAAATACAGGCCCCCAACGACCACGGCGGTGATCACCGCGGTCTGGAATTTGACGGTCAGTCCGGACGCGGGGTCCGGCGCCGTCCGTGGCGGCAATTTCAGGTCGGCCATGGATGAATCGGATGGGTGCTGTGCGGTTACGATAGGATCATAACGCACGGGACGCCATGACCGCCTATTCCGCCTGGCGGAAGAAGCAACTCGGCGCGCCGGTGTGGCAGGCCGGACCCAGTTGGTCGACCTTGAGCAGGATGGTGTCGCCATCGCAATCGACCAGGGCCGAAACCAGGTGCTGATGGTGGCCGGAGGTGGCGCCCTTGGTCCAGGCCTCCTGGCGCGAGCGCGACCAGTAGGTGACGCGGCCGCTGGCCAGGGTCTGGGCCAGGGTCTCGCGGCTCATCCAGGCCATCATCAACACGTCGCCTGTGGCGGCGCTTTGGGCGATGGTGGGGACCAGCCCCTTGTCGTCGAACTTCACCGTCTGGAGGAAGGCGTCGTGGGAAAGTGTTTCGCTCATGATGCTCGCTTCAATCGTTCAAGGCCTGCTTCCAGGTCGGCGATCAGATCGCCTGCATCCTCCAGGCCGGCATGGATGCGAAGGACGGGCCCTTCGGCCGCAAAGGGCCTTACCGCCCTATGGATATGGGACGGAACGATCAGACTTTCAAACCCACCCCAGGACCAGCCCAGCCCGAAATGGCGCAGGCCATCGACAAAAGCGGCGATGGCGGGTTCGGGCACCGGCTTCAGCACCAGCCCGAACAGGCCGCAGGCGCCGGTGAAATCACGCTTCCACAGGGCGTGACCGGGGTCGCTTTCCAGACCCGGGTGCAGGACGCGGGCGATTTCCGGGCGCGCCGCCAGCCAGCGCGCCAGCGCCAGGCCCGTTTCCTGGTGGCGCGCCAGCCGGACCGGAAGGGTGCGCAGGCCCCGCAGCCCCAGCCAGCAATCGTCGCCGCTGGCATAGAGACCCATATTGCCATGGGTCTGCTCCAGCCGCGCCTTGTGGCTGTCATTGGCGCTGATATAGCCCAGCATGACGTCGGCATGACCGCCGACATATTTCGTCGCCGCCTGGATCGAAAGATCGACGCCATGCTGCAGCGGCTGGAAGAAGATCGGCGTCGCCCAGGTATTGTCCATCAGCACCGAGGCGTTGCCGGCATGGGCGGCCTTCGCCAGCGCCGGGATGTCCTGCATCTCGAAGGTGAGCGAGCCTGGGCTTTCGCAGAACACGGCGCGCGTGTTGGGCCGCAGCAGCGGTGCGATGTCGTCGCCCGCCGCATAGTAGCTGGTCTCGACACCATAGCGTTTCAGTGTCTTGTCGCAGAAAATTCGCGTCGGACCATAGGCATTGTCCGCCACCAACAAATGGTCGCCGGCGCCGCAGACCGACAGGATGGCGGTGGCGATGGCGTTGAGGCCGGACGGCACCGTCACCGTGCGGGCCGCGCCTTCCAGTTCGCTGATCGCGGCTTCGAAGCTGCGGGTGGTGGGTGTGCCGCGCCGGCCATAGGTGTATTCCGGGTCGGCCCCCGTCATGGCCGCATAGTCGGGATACAGGATGGTCGAGGCGCGATAGACCGGCGTGTTGACGACGCCGAAATGCTCGGCGCTCATCCGGCCAAGGGCCGTGGCTTTCGTGGCCGGTTTGTCGTCTTTCACGCCGTCTCCTTCAGCAACGGGCGCAGGGGCCGCTCCAGCAGCCGGATGACAAGGGCCGCGGCCGCCGCAATGCCCGCGATCATCGCAAAGAAGACGGCCTTGTCCATCTTTTCCCAGAAGGTGCCCAGCCAGCCCTGCAGGAAGCCGCCGCCCAGGAAATTTGGCACGAAATACAGGCCCATCATCAGGGATGCCATGCGCGCCGGCGCCGCCTTGGAGAACAGCGACAATCCTACCGGGTAAAGATGGATCTCGCCCATGGTCATGACGACATAGTAGCCCAGCAGCCAGAGCCAGCTGGCATGGCCGCCGGCCCCACGCCCTGTCAAAAGGGCAGGCACTATCATCAGCAGGTTGGCGGCGGACATCAGCAGGCATCCGATGAGCATCTTGCGGGCCGTGCCGGGCTGGCGCGGGCCCTGGCGTTTCCAGATGCTCAGCAGCATCGGCGTGCCGAAGAAGATCACCAGCGGGTTCAGCGCCTGGAACCAGGTCCACGGAATTTCGCCATGCCAGCCGAACAGGGCGATGCTTCGGTCGGTATTGTCGATCGACCATAATGTCAGGGTGTTGCCCCATTGTTCGTTGCAGGCCCAGTAGAGCGTCAGGGGCAGCAGCAGCAGCGCGAGGGCGATGATGGCTTTCCATTCGTCCGGCGAAAGATTCTGGCGCGGCGCAGCGACTGTGGCGACGGTCCTGCCGCCGTCGGGCGGCAGGTAGCGCCAGCCGGCGAAATAGATCGCCAGCGCGAACAGCAGGCCGAAACCGGCGGCTGCGAAACCGTAATGCCAGCCGGCCATCTCGCCCAGGCCGCCGCAGATCAACGGCCCCAACAGGCCGCCGACATTCACGCCGACATAGAAGATGGCATAGCCGCTGTCGCGCGCCGGGTCGCCCGGGGCATAAAGGAAGCCGACCTGGGAGCTGGTGTTGGTCTTGAAGAAGCCGCCGCCGAAGATCAGCAGCAGCAGCGCGGGAAACAGCATCGCCTCCGAAGCCATCAAGAAATGACCGGCCGCCATCAGCAGCATGCCGGCGATGGCGACGGTGCGCTGGCCCAGCCAGCGGTCGGCCAGCCAGCCGCCCAGCAGCGGTGTGGCGTAGACCAGGCCGGTATAGGTGCCGTAGAGCAGCGAAGCGAAAGGCTGGGGCGACAGCGGCCCTGCCAGCGCCTCGAAGGCCGCCTTGACGGGGGCGTAGAACAGCACGCCTTCGACATGGCCCGGCAGCAGCAGGTACTTGGTCAGGTAGCCGATCAGCAGCGCGCGCATGCCGTAATAGGACAGGCGCTCCCACATCTCGGTGCCGAAGAGAATGGCAAGACCGCGCGGATGCCCGAACAGCAGACGGTTCATGCGGCGCGGTTCCGCCGCAGCAGCCAGCCATAGAGCAGGAGGACGGGGACAATGAAGCCGATCACCGCCAACATGTCGCCATAGGCGAAGCCGTCCGGCACGACCGAAAGCGGCGCATCTCGTCCCGCCGCCACGATCAGCGCGGCGTTGAGGACGCCGAACAGGCTCTCGCCCACAATCAGGCCAGACGCGATCAGCACACCCAATCGCTCGGCATGGGGCGTGCGTGCGCGGCGATTGTACCACCATCCGACAAAGGCGCCGATGACAACGGGAATAGTCACCGACATGGGCAGATAGATGCCGAATCCGGCAGCCAGCGGTGGAACTTGAAGCCAGCGGCGCCAGCGGCAGAGTTCATCCAGGGCCACGATACCCAGGCCCACCAGCGCGCCGATGCCGATCATTGTCCAGTTTAGCTGGCCGCCGATCACGCCTTGGGCCAGCGCCGAGATCAGGTTTGCCTGCGGCGCGGCCAGGGGCTGGGCCGTGATGGTGTGGAGATTGGCCGCCCCCGCGAATCCGTAGGCGCGCGCCAGAAGATTGAGAGTGAACGGCGTGACCAGCGCTGCCGCCAGGACGCCGATCAGCAGTGCCACCTGCTGACGCCACGGCGAAGATCCGACCAATTGGCCGGTTTTGAGATCCTGAAGATTGTCGTTGGAGCTGCAGGCCGCCGCAAAAAGAATCGATGTGAAGAGCAGGGCCACCGCGACCAGCGCCCGGCTATCGGCGTGACCGAAAAATACCGCAAGGCAGATGGCGCAAAGCACCACCGCCAGAATGCCGACGCCAGAGATGGGGCTGTTGGAGGATCCGATCAGGCCGGCCATGTAGCCGCAGATCGCCGCGATCAGGAAACCGCCCAGCAGCAGGATGGGCAGGAAAAGCAGGGCGATCAGCGGCGCCGATCCGCCGAAACCCGAAGCGGCCGCGAAATTCCAGCACAGGCCCAGGGCGACGGCGACGGCCGCCACGCCCAGGATGGCGATCACGCGAACGGAAAGGTCGCGGTCATCGTCCGACAGCAATGGCATGGATTGCGCGCGCGCGACCTGCACCAGGCCCCCGAGTATCGGCCCGATCATGCGTCCCAACGACCAGATCGCCGCCACCGCCATCGCGCCCGCGCCGATGAAACGGACTTGATTGCGCCAGATCGCGATGACGAACTCGGCCAAGGGCGCATGTGCGGGGGTGATCGCGGTCAGGATCGGCACCGCGCCAACCCAGGCGATGGCGATGCCCAGCAGCATGGCCACGCCGACCGAGATGCCGACCAGATGGCCTGCGCCGAACAACGCCAGCGAAAAGGAGAAGGTGTAGCCGCTGGCCCCGCGACCCAGCCAGAAAAAGCCTTGGGCGCTGTCCACCACCACCCGCATGGCCGCGGCCAGCGCAAGGCCGGTGGAGGCGAGCGCGCCATATATGATCGCGACCAGTCCTTCGCGCGCTTCGGGGCTTTTGGCATGCGCGTCCGAGCCCGCGCGCAACACTTCCGCGCCCGCCACACCTTCGGGATAGGGCAGGTCGGAATGGGTGACGAGCGCGCGGCGCAGCGGAATGGTGAACAGCACTCCCAGCACGCCGCCCGACACGCTGAGCAGGAATGAGGTCCAGAATGGAAAGCCCGTCCACCAGCCCACGATCACGAGTCCCGGCAAGACGAAGATGATCGACGCCATTGCGCCGGCGGACGAACACACCGTCTGCACGATGTTGTTTTCGCGGATGTTGGAACCCCGGAACAGCCCCAGAAGCGCCATCGAAATCACGGCGGCCGGCAGAGACGTGGCGAAGGTGAGGCCGATCTTCAGTCCCAGATAGATGTTCGCGGCGGTGAACAGGGCGGTCAGCGCCACGCCCAGCGCCAGGCCGCGCAGGGTCAGTTCCTTTTCCGGGGACAGACTCATGTCGGGCCTCTCATCAGCCGCCCGACTGTGCCCGCAATCGCGGCTTCAGGGCAACTCGACAAACCGTTCCTCGCGCGAAAAGGCGTTGAAGCCGATGCGCTGGTAGAGCGGCAGGGCGCGGGGATGATCCAGGGTGCAGGTGTTGACGGTCAGCCGGGTGATCGGCCGCGTCCAGGCGTTGAGGCAGGTATGGTAGAGGAATAAATAGCCCAGGCGCCGGCCGATGGCTTCGGGCATCAGGCCGAAATAGGCGATGTTGCAGAGGCCGTCCTTGCGAAAATCCAGTTCCGCCATGCCGGCGGGAACACCTTCCGTATACAGAACATAGAGGTGGTTGAGCGGGTGCTGGATAATTTCGGCCAGCGCGTCCGGGGTCAGCTTCTTGCGGTCCACCCAAAGATAGGGGCCGCCGACGGTGTCGTAGAGATAGCGGTAGAAGTGGGGCGCCGGGTTTTCAGCCTTGAGGATGGCATGGCGGCCCTTGGGGGCCGGCGGCGGCAGGGCGGCGGGCTTGGCCAGCATCTCGAAGAAGGTGACCGTCATCGGCACGCGGCGTTTGAGCCCGCCGCTCATCCTGTCGCCACCGGTGCGTTGGGGCGCCCGCCCCATTCGGCCCAGGAGCCGTCATAGAGCGACACGTTGGCGGCGCCCAGCTTGACCAATGCCAGCATCAGGATGGCGGCGGAGATGCCCGAGCCACAGGTGGTGACGATGGGCGCGCGCAAGTCGACGCCTTTTTCGGCGAAGAGTTGCTGCAGGGCGTGATCGTCCTTCAACGTGTTGTCGTGGGTGAGCAGGGCGCGCCAATGCAGATTGACGGCGCCGGGCATGTGGCCTGATTTCAGTCCCGCGCGAGGCTCCTGCTCCTCACCGGTGAAGCGGCTTTGCGCGCGGGCATCGACGATCTGCGCGTCACCAGCCTTGAGGTGCGCCAGCACGGCGTCATAGTCACGGGCGAGCGCGGTGACCGGGCGGGCGTGAAAGCCCGCTGGCTTCGGAGTGGGCGCGGTGCTTTCCAACGGTCGGCCTTCGCGCTTCCATTTCGGCAAGCCGCCATCCAGCACAAAGACCTGCTCATGTCCCATGGCGCGCAACGCCCACCAGACCCGCGGCGCGGAAAATACGCCCGCGCCGTCATAGACCACGATGGTGTCGGCATTGCTCAAGCCCAGCGCGCTCACGGCATGGGAAAAGGCATCCGGCGACGGCATCATGTGCGGCAGGTCGGTGGCGTGGTCGGCGATGCCGTCGATGTCGAAAAAGACCGCGCCGGGAATATGTTCGACGGCGAATTCCTTTGCCGGCGCGCGCTTGTCGTCCGGCATGTACCAGGAGGCATCGACCACCCGCACTTCGTTCAGGTGCGAGGCCAGCCATTGCGTGGTGACGAGCGGGTTCATCAGCCGCACCTATGCTTCGTAAGGGACGGAAGGCGGGTTGGGCCGTGCCGCCAGCCAGGATGGCACCGGCAGGCCCTTGTCACGCAGGAAGTTGGGATTGAACAACTTGGACTGGTAGCGGTTGCCGTAGTCGCACAGCACGGTGACGATGGTGTGGCCCGGTCCCATGTCCCTGGCCATGCGGATGGCGCCGGCGACATTGATGCCGGTGGAGCCGCCCATGCAAAGGCCTTCATGGGCGAGAAGATCGAAGATGATGGGCAACGCTTCCTCGTCCGAAATCTCATAAGCGTCGTCGATCGGTGCCCCTTGCAGATTGCCGGTGACGCGGCCCTGGCCGATGCCTTCGGTGATGGAGGAGCCGTGCATCTCCAGCGTCCCCGTCTTGATCCAGCTGTAGATCGCCGCGCCCAGCGGATCGGCGGCGGCGATGCGGATATCCTTGTTCTTGTCCTTCAGGCCGATGGCGACGCCCGCCAGCGTGCCGCCGGTGCCGACGGCGCAGGTGAAGCCGTCGATCCTGCCGCCGGTGTCGCGCCAGATCTCCGGTGCGGTGCCTTCGATATGGGCGTCGCGGTTGGCGGTGTTGTCGAACTGGTTGGCCCAGATGGCGCCGCTTTTCCCGGTCTTCGCCAGTTGTTCGGCCAACCGCCCCGACAGCTTCACGTAATTGTTGGGGTCCTTGTAGGGCACGGCGGGAACCTCGATCAACTCGGCGCCCAGCAGGCGCAGCGCGTCTTTCTTTTCCTGGCTCTGGGTGTCGGGAATGACGATCACCGTTTTGAAGCCCATGGCGTTGGCAACGGTTGCCAGGCCGATGCCGGTATTGCCGGCGGTGCCCTCGACGATGGTGCCGCCCGGCTTCAGCGCCCCGCGCTTCAAGGCATCCTGGATAATGAAAAGCGCGGCGCGGTCCTTCACCGACTGACCGGGATTGAGGAACTCGGCTTTACCCAGGATCTCACAGCCCGTCGCTTCGGAAGCACGCTTGAGCCGGATCAGGGGCGTGTTGCCGATGGCGGCGAGGACGTCTTGTTTAATCATGTGGGGAACTTAAGGGGGCTTCTGTCGCGCGCCAACGTCCGGAATGCCGCCAGGGCGCGGTCGCGGCCCAAAGCCAAATCCACAATCGGCGCGGGGTATCCGGCGGGCGGGCCCCCCAGGTTTTTTGGAATGTCCCACGGCCTGTGGATGAATTTGTCCGCCACCTCCGCCAGTTCGGGAACAAAGCGGCGGACGTAAGCCCCGCCGGGGTCGAATTTCTCGCCCTGCAGGACGGGATTGAAGATGCGGAAGAACGGCGCGGCGTCGGCGCCGCAGCCCGCCACCCATTGCCAGTTGGCGGCGTTGTTGGCGAGGTCGGCATCGACCAGCGTGTCCCAGAACCAGCGCTCGCCTTCGCGCCAGTCAACCAACAGGTGCTTGATCAGGAACGACGCCACGATCATGCGGACGCGGTTGTGCATCCAGCCCGTCTGCCAGAGCTGGCGCATGCCGGCATCGACGATGGGGACACCGGTCTGGCCCCGCTTCCAGGCGCGGGAAGCGGCGCCGTCTTGGCGCCAGGGGAACGAGGCGAAGCGCTTGTCCAGCGGCTCGGCGGGCAGGGCGGGATTGTGGAACAGAAGCTGGTGGCAGAATTCGCGCCAGCCCAGTTCCTTCAGGAAGGTCTCGGCGCCGTCATTGTGGGCCTGGGCGCGCACCACCTGCCAGACCTGGCGCGGACTGATCTCGCCCCAATGCAGATGCGGCGACAGGCGCGAGGTACCGGTGCGGCCGGGAACATCGCGGCCGTGCCTGTAGCCGGAAATGATGTCGAGAAATTCATCCAGCGCGCTCCGCGCGCCGTCTTCGCCGGGCGACCAGTCGAAGTCTTTCGACCAATCCGGCCTGGTGGGCAGCAGCCTCCAGCTTTCCAGCGTGTCGCTTTTGACGTTGTCGTGAAACTCGATATTTTTTGGCGCGTGTTGTGGCAAGCCAGGCGCGGTCTTGGCTTTCAAGGTATTCCAGAAGGGCGTGAAGACGCGGTAGGGCTTGCCCGCGCCGGTCGCGATTTCCCACGGCTCGAACAGCAGCGCGCCGTTGAAGCTTGCGACGGCGACGCCCTCCGCCTGCAGGGATGTCCGCAGTACGGTGTCGCGCGCCACAGCGAAGGGTTCGTAACAGCGGTTCCACACCACCGCGTCCGCGCGGGTTTCCTTGATGATCGCCGGCAGCACCGTGTCCGCGCGCCCGCGCCGCAGGACGAGGTGGCCCTTCAGCATCTTGTCCAGGGCCATCAATGAATGATGCAGCCACCAGCGGGAGGCGCCCCCCATTTTCCAGTCGCAGGGCGTTTCGTCGTCCAGCACATAAAGGCAGATGACAGGCTTGCCCGACTTCGCCGCGTGGGCAAGGGCGGGATTGTCGGAGAGGCGCAGGTCCTGCCGGAACCAGACGATGATGGGCTTCATGCCGTGAGTACGCGCTCTGCCGGGATGCGGTTCAGTGTTTCGCATTGCCAAGTTTCGTGCACGCGGCGTGGCGGAAGCAGGTGGTGAGATGGTCATTGACCATCCCGGTGGCCTGGGCGAAGGCATAGACGATCACGGGCCCGCAGAAATTGAAGCCGCGCTGCTTCAGGTCCTTCGCCAGCGCTTCGCTCATCGCGGTCTTGGCTGGGACCTTGTCGCGTCCGGTGAAGTGATTGACCTGGGGCTTGCCGCCGACATGCCGCCAGATGACGTCATGGAAGCCGCCCGGCTCCTTCGCCTCGATCTCCAGCCACAGCCGGGCGCCCCGGATCGCCGCCTCGATCTTGGCGCGACTGCGGATGATGCCGTCATTCTTGAGGAGGCGCTCGACATCCCGCTCGCCATAGCGGGCAATCTTGCGCGGATCGAAATTGTGGAAGGCTTTGCGGAAATTTTCGCGCTTGCGCAGGATGGTGATCCAGCTCAGCCCGGCTTGGAACCCATCCAGCACCAGCTTCTCATACAGCGCGCGGGCATCATGCTCGGGTACGCCCCATTCGCTGTCGTGATAGGAGAGGTATAGGTCATCCTCGCCCGGCCACCAGCAACGCTGCTTTTGCTTTGCCATCTCAGTCCAGCCAGCGCGGTTTTGTCAGCGTCACCGGCACACCGCCCGCCTGCGCGCCTTGTGCCGCATCCCATTTGTCCAGCCGCACCGCGGCGAAGCCGCGCGCGCCACGGGCTGCGATGACCTCGCCGATGTCGGCGCCCTGCGTCACCGCCGTGCCGGGCGGCGGCAGATCGCCTGCCGCCGCCACAGCCAAGGGCCGTTTGCGGCTGGTGGCGCGATGCTTCATCCGCGCCGTCAGTTCCTGGCCGATATAGCAGCCCTTCTCGAATGAGATGGCGTGCAATTCATCAAGTCCGCCATCCAGGGCGAAGATTTTCTCGTAACCGAAATCGCTGCCTTCCGGCACGCCCAGTTCCTGCCGCAGGGCATGATAGGCGTCCGGTCCCGGCAGGCCCGCGGGCATTTCCTGTATCGCGCCGATGCTGCGAAGGGGCAGTCCGGGATGGCGCGGATCGGCAAAGGTGACGGCGCGGTCGGCATAGGGCGTGGGGCGGTTGTCGGGATGGCCGCGCAGCGCCGCATAGACCGAAAGCTGGCTGCGCGGTTCGATTTCGACCTTCGAGCGCAGGCGATACAGCTTCAGCTTCTTCAGCAAGGCGTCGCGGCTGGCCGCCGCCACATCCAGGAGAATCGCGCCATCGCCTTCCACCAGCAGGAAGTCGAAGCCGATCTTGCCCTGGGGCGAAAGCAGGGCGGCATAAAGCCCATGGCCCGGCGTCAGCTTTTCCACATCATTGCTGACCAGATTCTGCAGGAAACCGCGCGCCTCGGGCCCGGAAAGGCTGAGTACGGCACGGTCGGTCAGGTGGCTGGGCTCCATCCCCCTTGAGGTAATGCGGCTTGCCCGGAAAGCCAAGCGGGGCTAACCAGAATCCCATGAGCCAGATATCTGAAAATGGGGCCTTCGACCTTCTGATACGCGGGGGCATCGCCGCCACGCCCAATGGCATTGCCCAGGCCGATATCGGCGTCATCGGCGGCCGCATTGCCGCCATCGGCAAGTTCCCGGACGCCAAGGCCGCTGAAATCTTCGAGGCCCGGGGCCTGCATGTCCTGCCCGGCGTGATGGACACCCAGGTCCATTTCCGCGAGCCCGGCAACGCGCACAAGGAAGACCTGGCCAGCGGCAGCCTGGCCGCCATCCTGGGCGGCGTCACCACCGTATTCGAGATGCCGAACACCAGCCCGCCAACCACCAATGTCGCGGCCATAGAAGACAAGCTGGCGCGCGCCGAAGGGCGCATGCATTGCGACCACGCCTTCTATGCCGGCGCGACGCCGCAGAACATCGAAGAACTCGCCACGCTGGAGCGGATGCCTGGTGTTTGTGGCATCAAGGCGTTTCTCGGCTCCTCCACCGGCTCGCTGCTGCTGAACAAGGAAGCCGATATTCTCGCCGCCCTGAAGTCGGGCCGCCGCCGCGTCGCCGTGCATTCCGAGGACGAGGACCGGCTGATCGAACGCAAGCACCTGGCCGAACGTGGGCGTCCCACCACACATCCGGTTTGGCGCGATGCCGAGGTCGCCCGCATGTCGACCGAACGGGTGCTGCGCCTGGCGCGCGCCGCCGGCCGCCGCCTGCACGTGCTGCATGTCACCACCGGCGACGAGATTCCGCTGCTGGCCGCCGCCAAGGATCTGGCCACCGCCGAGACCACGCCGCAGCACCTCACCCTGTCGGCGCCCGAATGCTATGAGCGCCTGGGCGCCTATGCCCAGATGAACCCGCCGATCCGCGACGAAAGCCATCGCCTGGCTTTGTGGGCCGCGGTGCGTGAAGGCGTGATCGACGTCATCGGTTCCGACCATGCGCCGCACACGCGCGAGGAGAAGGACAAGGAATATCCCGACACGCCTTCGGGCATGCCGGGCGTGCAGACCCTGGCCACGATCCTGCTGGACCATGTCAACAAGGGCAATCTGAGCCTGGAGCGCTTCGTCGATCTCACCGCGTCGGGGCCGCAGCGCATCTTCGGCATCGCGGGCAAGGGCCGCATCGCCCGTGGATATGACGCCGATTTCACGATCGTCGATCTGGGCCTGACCCGGGAAATTACCAATGCATGGATCGCCTCCACCTGCGGCTGGACGCCCTTTGACGGCATGAAGACCAAGGGCTGGCCGGTCGCCGCCATCCTGCGTGGCCGCACCGTGATGCGCGATTTCGCCGCGACGGGCGCCGCCAGGGGCGAGCCCGCCCGCTTTGTCGAAACCCTTGTCCAATCTCGGGCACCGGCCTGATATGATCTTGTCAAGGTTGACCGGGCCCCCGAATTGGGGTGGCTTTGCCGCCGTTTCCGCCGCACGAGGCCCATGACCTATTTCTGGTTGATCCTTTCAGGCGTGGGCATGGGGTTGATTGCGGCCGTGCCGGTGGGCCCGGTCAATATCATCTGCATCCGCCGCACCTTCGTCTTTGGCCCGGTCAATGGCTTCGTTTCCGGCCTTGGCGCGGCGCTGGGCGATGGCGTCTTCGCCGCCGTCACCGGTTTCGGCCTCACCTGGGTGGCGCAGCTGATCCAGGGCTATGCGGTGGCCATCGAACTGGTGGGCGGCCTGATGATGGTCTATTTCGGCTACCGCGCCGTCATGGCGGGCGTCCCCTCCGACAAGCTGGACGAATGCCCGGACAGGGAAAAGGACCGCAACGGCGGCAGCTTGATCAAGGCCATCGCTTCAACCTTCGCCCTCACCATCACCAATCCGGCGACGCTGCTGTTCTTCACGGGCATGTTCGCCGGGTTGGGCAGCCTGGCAGGCGGGGCTGGGGATTTCGGGGACGCCGGCTTCATCGTCGCCGGGGTGGTGCTGGGTTCCGCGGGCTGGTGGCTGGTCCTGACCACCGTGATCGGCCTGTTCCACGCCAGAATCGACAATAGCCGGGTCCTGGCGATCAACCGGGTCTGCGGCTTCGTGGTCGCCATTTTCGGCCTTGCGGTGCTGGGCAACGTGGCCTGGACCCTGCTCCATCGGGTCCATTAGGCTTAAATTCGCCAAAAATCTGGAGTTCCCTGTCCCAACGCGCTATCCCCTTGCCGTGGCGGGGATATGCCGCCGAAAGGGAATTCTCGATGCGGGCACTGACGATTTTCGCGGGCGTGCTGGGCGCCCTGGCGCTCACCTTGCCGGTTTCGGCCCAGCGGGGCCCTGACCAGGATGCGGAGGCGAAAGCCACTGCCGCCCGCCTGGCCGCCGACCCCGCCCTCAGCGCCCAGGCCAATGCCGATTTTCTGGCCAACAACCTGAAGCAACCGGGCATGCAGCGCCGTCCCGACGGGCTGCAGTACAAAATCATTCAGAACGGCTTTGGCCGCCATCCACTCGCCGGTGATTCCGTCGAGGTCTACTACACGGGCAAGATGATCAACGGCACGGTGTTCGACGGCACGTCGCCGGGCCTGCCTGCCACCTTCGTGGTCGCGAACGGCCGGCTCATTTCGGGCTGGGTCGAGGCGCTGCAGATGATGCGGGAGGGCGACCACTGGCAGATTTTCATTCCCGCCCCGCTTGCCTATGGCGCGAAGGGCGCGTCGGACGGCTCGATCCCGCCCAACCAGACCCTGATCTTCGATCTGCGCCTGCTTTCGGCCAAGGCGCCGCCCAAGAAGGGTGAGCCGGGCTATGTGCCCGAGCCCGGGGATGACGACCAGAAGTGAGGCGCCTTCTCGCCCTGACGCGACGGATGGGGGCGGCGCTGCCGGTCAGCGGCGGTCAGGCGCGCATCGCCATCGCACTGGTGCTGGTGGTCTGCGCCAGCGCGCTGTTCTGGATCAGCCGTGACCGCCAGGTCATAGCGCCGGACTGGGACGGGCAGGTGCGCGGCATCGCCTACAATCCCAGCCATATCTTCACCGACCGCCAGCTCAAGACCGTCAGCCTCGAACAGATCGACCGCGATCTCTCCCAGCTGTCGCATCTGACCGGCCATATCCGCACCTACACGGTGGCGGGCGGAATGGACCGGGTACCGCAGATCGCGCGCCGCTATGGCATCACGGTTTCGCTGGGCATCTGGATCAGCCCCGATCTCGCCCAGAACGACAGGGATATCGATCTGGCCATCCGCACGGCGCTGGCCAACCGGCGCAATGTCGATCGCGTCATCGTCGGCAACGAAACCCAGCTCTTCGGCTATGTCACGCCCGACCAGCTCAACGCCTACATCAAACGGGTGCGCGCGGCGCTGCCTGCCCGCATCAAGATCACGACCGCGGAAACCTGGTCGACCTGGCTGCTGACGCCGGAAGTGGCGCAAAATGTCGACGTCCTGTTCGTGCACCTGCTGCCGTATTGGGAAAATGCCGACATCCACGGCGCCATGACGTCCACCGACAAATGGTATCGCGCCGTCGCGGATGCGTTCCCCGACAAGCCGGTCGTGATCGGCGAGGCCGGCTGGCCGTCGGAAGGCCGCACCCGTGGCCGCGCCGAAGCCTCGGTGGCGAACGAGGCTTATTTCGCCCGCGCCTTCGTCCAGCATGCAATGGAGAAGGGCTGGGACTATTACCTGCTGGAAGCCTATGACCAGCCCTGGAAGCATGTGAACGAAGGCACTGCGGGCCGCTATTGGGGCCTGTTCGACGCCACCGGCCATCCCAAATTCGCCTTCACCGGCCTGCTGCGCACCTTCCCGGAATGGCGCGGCTATGCCCTGTTCGCCGCCGTGCTGTCGCTGCTGCTGGGTTTGTTCGTGCTGGGGCGGATGCCGCGCGTGCGCCAGACCGGGTATCTGGTGATGGGCGTGCTGATCGTGCTGATCTCCACCGGCATGCTG
>Ga0316220_1002334_pt1 | contig 17759 bp, 23 predicted proteins | sample TBH18005metaG_FD_203632 | JGI IMG/M metagenome (GOLD analysis project Ga0316220, IMG submission 203632) | Freshwater microbial communities from Trout Bog Lake, Wisconsin, USA - TBH18005 | ecosystem: Environmental > Aquatic > Freshwater > Lake > Hypolimnion/Profundal zone | place: USA: Wisconsin...
TTGCCCTCGAACGGCGGGGCGCAGGTGACGACGCGCTTGACGCCGGCGACCTTGGCGGTGATCACGCTCATATGCGCGCCGGCCAGCAGTGGATATTTGCCACCGGGCACATAGCAACCCGCCGCGTTCACCGGCACGTTCTTATGACCCAGCACCACGCCCGGCAGCGTTTCTACCTCGACATCCTGCATGCTGGCGCGCTGGATCTGGGCGAAATTCTTCACCTGTGCCTGCGCGAATTCGATGTCCTTGCGCTCTTGGGGGCTCAAGCTTTCCACGCAGGCGTCGATTTCGGATTGCGACAGGCGGTAGTCCGCGCGGTCCCAACCGTCGAATTTGATGCTCATATCGCGAACCGCCGCATCGCCGCGGGTTTCGATATCGGCCAGCGCCGCCTCGACGATATCGCGCACCTTGCGGTCTGCGTCCGCCTTTGCTTGCGCTGTTGCGCCGCGTTTCAGCCACTGAGCCATGTCTTGTCCTTGTGATTGCTTTGAGGGGGCTGTGGCATGGCGCCCCCACGCGGACCATCGCATCTTATCGATGGCTGACCTTCGGTGTTACGCGATTGTTGATGGCGCGCACGCGAGTTAGGTTCGCTGCAATAGGGAGAATTGCGAAATGCGGCTTGCCACATTGCAGGATGGTACGAGGGACGGCCGGCTAGTGGTGGTGTCACCAGATGGGGGCCATTCGGCGGCGGCGCCGATGCCGACATTGCAGGCCGCGCTGGAAAACTGGGCGGAGGTCGCCCCCGTGCTGGCGGCGATCAGCCATTTTCCCGATGCGTTGGACCCGGCGCAGATCCTCGCGCCCTTGCCGCGCGCATGGCAGTGGCTCGATGGTTCGGTGTACCCCAGCCACGGCGCCTTGATGGACAAGGCGCTGAACATCACGCCCTTCAAGCCCGATTGGCCGCCGATGTATCAGGGCGTTTCGGACACATTTTACTCAGCCCTGGCCGATGTTCCGATGGCCGACGAAGCACTGGGCATCGATTTCGAGGGCGAGTTCGGCATTATCACCGACGCCGTGCCGATGGGCGTGACGCCGGCACAGGCGGCCAAGCATATCCGCCTGATCGTCCAGATCAACGACTGGTCCTTGCGCAAACTGGCGGGGCCGGAAATGAGGTCGGGCTTTGGCTGGATACAGGCCAAGCCCCCCTGCGGCATGGCGCCTTTTGCGATCACCCCCGACGAATTGGGCGATTACTGGCGAAGCGCGCGCCCCGCGCTGCATTTGGCGGTGGATCTCAACGGGCAGCGCTTCGGCAATGCTTACGGCGAGCCGATGGCTTACGGCTTTGACGATCTGGTGGCCCATGCCGCGCGCACCCGCAATCTGGTGGCGGGGACGGTGATCGGTTCGGGCACGGTGTCGAACGAAAACTACCGCGAAGTCGGCTCCTCCTGCATCGCCGAGCGGCGCGGGATCGAGATCGTCGACCACGGCGAGCCCCGCACCGAATTCATGAAATACGGCGACCGGGTGCGCATGGAGGCGCATTTGCCCGATGGCCGCGCGCCCTTTGGGGCCATTGAACAAAGGGTAGTGAAACCATGAGCGAATTGTCAGACAGCGGCTTGCCAGCCGTCCAGCGCGTCGTCACCGGGCACGACGCCAAGGGCCGCGCCATTTTCAAATCCGAGGATGTCTCGCCGACCAAAATGATCCCATCGGGCGATGCTAGTTTCCTGAAAATCTGGGCCACCGAAACGGTGCCGGCGGACTTAAATGACGAGCGCGACGGGCGTGATCTGCCCACTGGCCTGACGCTGGAGGGCGGCAGCGTGATCCGCATCGTCGATATGCTGCCCGGCAAGGAAAGCCCGATGCACCGCACCAACAGCATCGATTACGGCATCATCCTGAAGGGCGAAATCGAGCTGGAGCTGGACGACGGCGCCAGGAGGACGGTGCGCGAGGGCGGCATTATCATCCAGCGCGGCACCAACCATCTGTGGCGCAACACCACCGACACAGTGTGCCGCATCGCCTTTATCCTGATCGAGGCGCCCGCCTATTTGCACGATGGAAAGCCGCTCGATGAAATGAAGCCCGAGGATGTCCACTGATATGCGTATGCTTGCGGCGGCTCTCACCTTGTGCCTTGCAGGAGCTGCCATCGCGGGCGGCCCGTTTCACGACACCCCCGCCGGCCCGCGGGCGCTGCCGGGGGATAATCTGCCGCCGTTCGGCATGCTGGATGATGGGGGGCGTCTGCCGCCTCCGCCGCCTCTGCCGCTGGGGTTGGGCGCGCCACCGGCTAGCGTCATACCCGGCCCCACCATGGCACAGGCGACCCGCATGGCGCGCGCGGCCGTGTTGGCGTGTGCGCGCGGCGGTTTTCACGTCGGCGCGGCGGTGGTGGACAGCGAAGGCCATATGCGCAGCCTGCTGGAGGGTGACGGTGCCGACGGCAGCCACGGCTTCGTCGCCATGCGCAAGGCCGAGGCGGCGCTGGCCTTTGCCCGGCCCAGTTCGCAAGTGGGCGCCTTGGTCGCCGCCACCCCGGCGCTGATAGCCAAGGTCACCCCCGCCATGTTCGTCGAGGGCGGCGCCCTGCCGATCCGGCGCGGCGGCAAAGTGATCGGCGCGATCGGCGTTTCGGGCGCGGCGGGTTCGCCCATCGGCCGGCAGGATGAAATCTGCGCAGCGGCGGGGCTGCGGGCGCTGTGAAACGTAAAACATGAACCCGGCGTTTGATCTGACCGGCAAAGCAGCGCTGGTCACCGGCTCGACGCGGGGGATCGGGCTGGCGATTGCGCAGGGGATGATCGCGGCGGGCGCGCAGGTGGTGATCTCCAGCGAGGATGCCGCCGATACCGCGCGCATCGCCGCCGAGCTGGGTCAGCCCGGCATTGCCTGCGATGTGGCAGATGATGCAGGTCTGGCGCGACTGGTGGAGGGCGCGGTGGCGACGCTGGGCGGGCTGGATATTCTGGTCTGCAACGCCGGTATCACTGGCCAGCCCGGCCCGCTCGCCGATATGGATATGGGCGATTATGCCCGCGTGATGGCGATCAATTTGCGGTCGCAAGTGGTGCTGTGCAATCGCGCGCTGCCACATATCGCGGCGCAAGGCGGCGGCGCGGTGATCCTGATATCCAGCCTGTCGGGCCTGCGCGGCAATGGGGCGATCAATGCCTATGCGCTGGCCAAGGCGGGGGTGGCGCAATTGGCGCGCAATCTGGCGGTGGAGTGGGGGCCGCGCGCGGTGCGGGTTAATGCCATCTCGCCGGGATTTATCGCCACCCAATTGTCGCGGCCCTTGCTGGATAATGCGACGTTCATGGCGCGGCGGATGGCGGCAACGCCCCTGCGCCGGCCCGGCACACCAGAGGAAGTTGCTGGCTGCGCGGTGTTTTTGGCCTCAAACGCTGGCGGGTTTGTCACCGGGCACAACCTCGTGGTTGACGGGGGAAGTTTGATCACAGACGGCAGTTGACCACTATCTGCATGCGCAGGGTGATATGTGATAGTGCAATATTTGATTGTATACATACAGTCAAAAATGCCTTTCTGAATTTATCCATATGGCTGCAAGTGCACACAGTTGTTCCCTTCTTCCTAAACACTGTGGGGACTGTAGGGCGGGAGGAAGCGCAAGTTTGCTCCTGCCGCTTCGATGAGAACCTGGACCGATGCGCGCTTGTGGCCCGGCAATCAGTTCCCGGGTGAGCGCCTGTGGCGCAGCACCACACAGGGCAGGAAATTGTCCGACGCGCGCGCCAGCGCCTGCAACTCGGCACGTTCAAGAGCTGGCAATTGGCGGGAAAACTGCGGATCGGCAAGCCGAAGGCCGATTTGATCAACGATCCGCTGATGCCCAGCCGCCTGATAGGTCTGCGCGACCTGATCCAAACCCGACATGCCTAGGCGGTCATAAGCAGCGGTCAGGGTGCTCATCCGCCTTTGGGTATATGGGGCCGAAGAAAAGATCCGCATCGTGCTTGAAGGCCTGCGCGGTGACGACAGCATCGCCGAGGTCTGCCGCAAGGAAGGCATTGCGCAGAGCCTATATTACGCCTGGTCGAAGGATTTCATGGAGGCCGGTAAACGCCGGTTGGCGGGCGATACCGCCCGTGCAGCCACCACCGACGAGGTGAAAGAATTGCGCCGTGACGCCTACTTCGGCAGGGCCAAACAAATCCACGCTGAGCGCGCCCGCATCAAGCGACAAACCATCGAACATCGGCGCTTGCAACACCGCAAACTTGCCGCCTAATATCAACCCCAAGACGAGGACCGCACTCTGCTAATTTAAGCCGCGATCTGCGCCAAATGTTTTGACGACGGACACTTTCTGTTTGCTCCGCTTCTTTAGGGGAGTTCAGAGCTCTGACGAGAGATTCAATTTCGCTCGTTGAAAGAAAGTGCCCGCGGCCAAAACGTTGGTTTAGATCGATCTGCTCGAGCTCAGCCCACAAAACGACTAAACGGACGGCAGAAATTGCAGCTCGGGTGGTGTTGGGCGCCCTACTGCCATTTCTATACGCGCAGGTCGCAAAGAGGGTGGGATACCAGAGGGGTATGCCCTCGCTACCTAGTAGGAACGGGTACCGTTCTCCGTCTGGCAGAACCCTGAAGACGACTGGATATGAGGATTTGTTGCGCATGAGCATCCCATACGCAACAAAATCCTAAGGTAGCATTTATGTGTCTATCGGTAAATGAAAACGCTACGTACAAAATTCATCTTAATCATTATGTTTCAAAATATTGCTTTATATTCGCAACACTCTGATGTTAGGTCGTTACTAAAATGGGATATCGTCATCCAGATCGTCGGCAAAACCGCCCGCGCCGCCAGACGATGCGCCGCCGCCACGGCCCCAATCGCCGCCGCCTGCATTGCCCGATGCGCCGCCCGAGCTACCGCCGCGACCAGCACCACCCGCGTTCCCGCTCCATTCGCCGCCCGAACGACCGCCGCCTGATGCACCGCCGCCGGCTCCCGGGGGGCCGTCCAGCATGGTCAACGCGCCGCCCATGCCAACGTTGATGTCGGTGGTATAGCGATCATTGCCGTCCTTGTCCTGCCATTTGCGGGTGCGCAGCTGGCCTTCGATATAGACCTTGCTGCCCTTGCGCAGATAGCGTTCCGCGACCCCGATCAGGCCGTCGCCGTTTAGCGTGACGGCGTGCCATTCGGTGCGTTCCTTGCGCTCGCCGGTGGCCTTGTCCTTCCAGCTTTCGCTGGTGGCGATGCGCAGGTTGCAGATGCGCCCGCCGTTCTGGAACGATTTCACCTCTGGGTCGGCGCCCAGATTGCCGATCAATATGACCTTGTTGACGCTGCCTGCCATGATATATCCTCTAAAGCCCCAGAGCTATCGCGCCCCAATAGGTGATTCCAGCCGCGATGTAGGCCAAAACGAACAGATAGAGCAACATGAACGCGGGCCATTTCCACCCATTCGTTTCGCGGCGGGTAACGGCGATGGTGCTCATGCATTGCGGCGCGAAGACATACCACGCCAAGAATGCCAGAGCCATCGGCAGGGTCCAGTGCTTTTTCAGCTCTGCGGAGAGCGCGTGCTGGGTCTGCTCCTTGTCGCCAGACGACACCGCATAGGTGGTGGCGAGCGAGGACACCGCCACCTCGCGCGCGGCCATGGCGGGGATCAGCGCCAGCGCGATGTCGCGGTTAAAGCCCACCGGCTTCAGCACCACCGCCACGCCGTTGGCGATGTGCCCGGCCAGCGAGGCATTCACCTGATCCTGCCCATGTTCGGCGCGGGGGAAGTTCAGCAGCAACCACAGCACCACCGTTACCTGAAAGATAATTGTGCCCGCCCGGCGCAGGAATATCCACGCCCGCTGGCCCAGACCAATCGCCAGATCCTTGGCGCGGGGCAGTTGATATTTGGGCAGCTCCATGATGAAACCGCTGGCATCGCCCTTGGTCAGGCTGCGGCGCAGCAGCAGCGCCACCACCATCGCCCCGACAATCCCCGACAGATAGAGCACCAGCAGCACCATGCCCTGCAAGCCGACATGCGACGAAATGGCCCCTGACCCAATCGGCCGCGCCGGAATAAACGCCGCGATAATCACCGCATAGACCGGCAGCCGCGCCGAACAGGTCATCAAGGGCGCGATCAAAATGGTGGTCAGCCGGTCCTTGGGGTCGGCAATGGCGCGGGTGGCCATGATGCCGGGCACCGCGCAGGCAAAGCTGGACAGCAAGGGGATAAAACTGCGCCCCGACAGGCCGACGCTGGCCATCATCCGGTCCATCAGGAAGGCGGCGCGCGCCATATAGCCGGATGCCTCCAGACTGAGCAGGAAGAAGAACAGGATCAGGATCTGCGGCAAAAACGTCACCACCGACCCCACGCCCGCCAGCACGCCCTGCGTCAGGAAATCGCGCAGCAGGCCGGGCGGCATCGCGCCGCGCACCATGTCCGACAGCGCATCGACACCCGCCTGAAGGCCATCGGCAAAGGGCTTGGCGCCGACGAAGACTGCCTGAAACACCACGAACAGCGTCGCCAGCAGGATCAGCGGGCCGATCCACGGATGCAGCAGCACCCCGTCTAGCCGCGAATGCAGGCGGTGCTTCGCGGTTTCCGACAGGATCGCCGCATTGGCCAGACCTCGCGCCTCCAGCCGGCGTTCCGCCATGCCGAGGTGGGCGCGGGGGTGCGCCTGTTCGCCCGCCGCTACGCGCAGTTCGGCGGCCTCGATCGCGGCGGCGAGTTCCGCCAGGCCCCGCCGGCGCACCGCCACGGTGGGGATCACCGGCACGCCCAGCCCCTCTGCCAGCACGTCGGCGTCGATCACCAAGCCGTCGCGCTCGGCCAGATCGACCATGTTCAGCGCCACCACCACCGGGCGGCCCAGCGCGATCAATTCCTGCGCGAAGACCAGATGCTGTTCCAGATTGCTGGCATCCAGCACCACCACCAGCACCTGCGGCGCGGCAACCCCCGGCAGATGGCCCAGAATGACATCGCGCGTCACCGCCTCATCGGGGCTGGAGGGCGAGAGGCTGTAGCTGCCCGGCAGATCGGTCAGGTCGACACTCGCGCCCGAGGGCAGCATCAGTCGGCCCGTTTTGCGTTCGACGGTGACGCCGGGATAATTGGCGATCTTTTGCCGCGCGCCGGTGAGGGCGTTGAACAGCGCGCTCTTGCCCGCATTGGGGTTGCCGACCAATGCGACACTTGCCAGTTGGATGGCGGCGGGGGCGTTCACAATTCAACCACCTGCATCGCGCGGGCGTGGACGCGGCGCAGCGCTACCGTCATCCGCCCCACTGCCACCGCCAGCGGATCGGCGCCGGCGAACACCCCGCGATGCGACACCTGCACCTCTGCGCCGACATCGATGCCCAGTGCGCGCAGCCGCCGGCCTTCGTCGTCGGCCAATGATGCCCAATCGACGGAGGCGATGCGTGCGGCGCGCCCCAGTGTCAGCCTGTCCAGTGTAAGCGGATCTGTCATGCCGGTCAGCGTGCCATAGTTGATGGCGTATTGCAACTGGTTCGCATTAACGAGACCTCAAACTGCCCTGTCCGCTTATCGTGCCGGGTAACGCAGCCTTCCGGCAAACCTTACAAAAGAAAAATGATCGCGCGCAATTGCACCGCCCATAATCCGCGTCTTGGCCTTTTCAAAGCGCATGACCCCCTCGATACGGCGGTCCAAAAAGGCCAGCGTCTCGGCCTTGTCCTCGCTGTGGTCACTCGCGAACACCGCCAATGTCGCCGCATAAAGCGTGCCCAGCGTCGCCCGCTTGGTGTAATGGTTGTAATCGGCGGCGGTGTCGCCCGCCAGTCGCCACATCACATCCGCGCTGCGCCAGCCCAGCTTGGCGGCCTGCGCCACATTTCGCGGGTCCGCCATTACCGACATCGCGCGGGAAACCGCTTCCTCGCGGCCCTTGGCAGCGTTCAGGCGAAAGCGCACAAGCTCGCGAATCCGTTCCCGCACCGGCATCGTGGCCAGTTTGTCCGGGGGCAGGGCGGCGGACATCGCGGCGTCGATATGCGCGGCCCATGCGGAAATCATCGCCATCGCGGGGTTTTTGTCGTCGCCCGCGAAGGCCAGCGCGGCCACAGCCTCGCTCACGCCATGCGCCGCTGCCGCAGCCTTCACCGCCGCCATGCTCCAGCCGTCAAAGGCTGCCGCATCGGCGATCGCGGGCGCCAAAGCCAGCCGCAATTCCGCCAGCGGCAGATCGGCGAGGCGAGGAGGGCTGTTCACAAGCCCGGCCCGTATGAACCGGCTTTCGGGGCGTGTGCGGTTTTGGCGGCATTATCCAGAACGGCGGAAACCGAATTCTCCTTGCCGAACAATGCCGCGTAATCCTGCGCGGACCGGCCTGAATTGTCGGTGCGGGCGGGGTCGGCTCCGCCGGCCAGCAGCATGCGAATCATCGGCAGATCATGGCGATGCACCGCGGCGATCAGCGGCGTTTCGCCGGTCGAGTTGGGCTGATCGACATGCGCGCCGTTATCGATCAACAGCTGCGCCCCTTCGGTAAAGCCCAAGCCTGCGGCGATCACCAGCGGGGTTTGGTTGTGATTGTCGTGCGCGTTAACCTCGGCGCCCTTGGCGATGAAAAACTTCATCCATGTCAGATCACGCTTGGCGGTGACGATCTGCAAGGCGGTTTCGCCCGTGGTGCCGTCGTGGGCGTTGACGATGGTGCCGGCAGGATCGGCGGACAGGGCATCGCTGACTTTCTGCCCGTCGGCATCTTTTACCGCGTCCAGAAATTCATAGCTCTTGGAAAACTGCGCATAGGCTGGGGCCGACAAAGCGACCGTTCCGGCCAGTATTACAGCGAAAATGGGCGTCAACTTCACGGTAAATTCTCCTGAGGCGCGAAAACACACCCCACCCCGGCGCGCAATCGCAGACTTGTCAGCGACGCTTTAGCAGAGCATGAACCGGCGCGCCATGACCAAGCCCATCATCCTTCGCTCATCCGGCCGCACGCGCGGTAATATTTTCGCCTGCACCCTGATGCTGGGCTTGCTGGCGGGCTGCGGGGCTGGCGGTGGCGCACAGGGCGGTTCGGGCCAGCCGGGCGAGGCCCCCTTGGCGGGCGCGGCGATCGGCGGCGCCTTTACCCTCACCGACAAGGCCGGGCGCGCCGTGCATTGGAGCGACTTTGCCGGCAAATATCGCATCGTCTACTTCGGATACACCTTTTGCCCCGATGCCTGCCCCACCGATATGGCGGTAGAGGCGCGGGCGCTGAATATCTTTGCCAAGACCCACCCGGCGTTGGCGGCGCGCATCCAGCCGATCTTCATCACCATCGACCCCGCCCGCGACACCCCCGCCAAAGTGGGCGAGTTCGCCGCCGCCTTCAGTCCCCGCTTGCTGGGCTTGACCGGCACCCCCGCGCAGGTGGATCAGGCGGCCAAGGCCTTCGCGGTGTACTATGCACGCGGTAAGGACACGACGGGCGGTTATCTGATGGACCACAGCCGCATCGCCTATCTGATGGGGCCGGATGGCCAGCCGATCGACATGCTGCCTCTGGACAAAGGCCCGCAGGCCACAGCTGATGATCTGACAACATGGGTGAAGTAAAACCCTTCTGGGAACGCCCGCTGACCAGCCTCACCCGCGATGAGTGGGAGGGGCTGTGCGACGGCTGCGGCAAATGCTGCCTGCACAAGGTGGAGGATGAGGACACGGGCAAAATCTGGCCCACCAATGTCGCCTGCAAGTTGCTGGATTTGAAAACCGCGCGTTGCAGCGATTACCGCGCAAGGCGCATCGCCGTGCCCGACTGTATGCGCCTGACCCCGCGCGCGCTGTTGACGATCAGCTGGCTGCCCGAAAGCTGCGCCTATGTCCGCCGCGCCGACAACAAGCCCTTGCCCGAATGGCATTACCTGCTGAGCGGCGACCGGGATGCGGTGCAACGCGCGGGCGCCTCTGTGGTCGGCAAGGCGATTTCCGAAGTGATCGCCGGGCCGCTGGAAAACCACATCGTCTGGGGGGACGAGGAAGAACTGGGCGATGCTTGACTGGTTGCGCCGTTCCCCGCGTGATGTGCCCGGTGTGGCGGTGGCGGGGCGGCGTCTGCCGGTGGTGATCCGGCGCTTGCCCCAGGCGCGGCGGATGACGCTGCGCCTTGCGCCCGATGGCAGCGAGATCCGCATCTCCATGCCGCGCTGGGGGCTGGAGGCCGATGCGCTGGCCTTTGCCACATCGCGCGCCGACTGGCTGGCGGGTCAATTGCAGCGTTTGCCGACTGTTCAGGGCTTGGCGCCGGGCGCGCTGCTGCGGTTTCAGGGCGAAATGCACCACATCGATCACGCCCCCAAATGGCCGCGCCGCCCGCTGGCAGGCGATGGCGTGATCCGCATCGGCGGCCCCGCCGAGGGGCTGGAGGGGCGTATCCACCGCTGGCTGCTGGCCGAGGCGCGGGTGCAGTTCGCCGCCGATCTGGCGCATTATGCGGGCCGCGCCGGGGTGCCCATGCCCCGCCTCGCGCTCTCCAGCGCCAAGGCGCGCTGGGGCAGTTGTTCGGCGCGGGGCATCGTGCGGCTCAACTGGCGGCTGATCATGGCGCCCGATGCGGTGCGCCGGTCGGTGGTCGCGCATGAGGTGACGCATCTGCTGCATTTCGACCATTCACCACGCTTTCACGCGGCGCTGGGCGATCTGTTCGAGGGGGATCTCGCCGCCGCCAACCGCTGGCTGAAGGCCGAGGGCCGATCACTTTACGCAAGCTTTGGCTGAACACGCAGCATCTGGCGCGGCGGCGCATAAAGGTCTATCTGGCGCGGATGCTCACTCAAGGCTCCAGAAATTTCATGCGCAACGTCAGCCCAAAGGGCGCGATTGCCGACCTGATCGCGGTGTTCCGCGATGCGGGAAGCCGGCGTTGGCCGATTTTGGCGGTGTCGCTGCTGATCACCACCGGGCTGTTTTCGGGCCTCGCCGGTGAACAGGGGCGAATGAAACCGCGGCCGCCAAAGATCATCTATATCACCCAATTTCGCACCGGGCGCAGCGACGCGGAGATCCGCGCGGAAAACATCGTCAACCAGCGCCGCAAGGAACGCCTCGCCGAAGAACAGCGCAAATATGACGAGGAAACCCGCTCCTTGTACAAGGCCGTGGGCCGCGCTTCGGGCTTCGATGTCGACAAGATGGACCGCGATGCCCGCGCCCAAAACGCCGCCGATGAAAAGGCGCGCCTCGCCAAGCTGGCGCAGCTGTACACCGCCGGCCATGCCAGCACTAGCGCGGCATCCTCTACGCCCACGCCTGAGCATCCGTGAACCCCAAGGTTGAGGACGCCCGCTGGCTGGCGGCCACAGCCCGGCTGGCGGCGCGTGGGCGGCCCCTTTCGCGGCCCAATCCGGCTGTTGGCGCGCTGATCGTTCGCGATGGCCGGGTCGTGGCGCAGGGCTGGACCCAGCCCGGCGGCCGCCCCCATGCCGAGGCCGTGGCTTTGGCGGCGGCAGGCGCTGCGGCGAAGGGCGCGACGCTCTATGTCACGCTGGAGCCCTGCGCGCATGTTTCGGCGCGCGGGCCTTCGTGTGCCGATCTGGTGGCGACATCGGGGCTGGCGCGCGTGGTGGTGGGCTGCGCCGACCCCGACCCACGCACCGCAGGCGCCGGGCTGGACCGCATCCGCGCGGCGGGCATAGCGGTGGACCTGCTGCCCAGCGCAGAGGCCGAGGCCAGCCTCGCCGGATATCTGATGCGTGCCCGCCATGGCCGGGCGCACGTGACGCTGAAACTCGCCACCTCACTCGATGGGCGGATCGCTATGGCGGACGGAACCAGCCAATGGATCACCGGGCCAGAGGCCCGCGCCCATACCCACGCCATGCGCGCCCGCAGCGACGCGATTTTGGTCGGTGGCGGCACCCTGCGCGCCGACCACCCCCGGCTCGACGTGCGCCTGCCGGGGCTGGAGGCGCGCAGCCCTTCGCGCTTTGTCCTGACGCGCGGCGCTGTGCCTGAGGGTTGGCGCGCGCTGGCGTCGCCTGCGGGCATCCACGACCTGCGCGACGTGCAATATCTGTTCATCGAGGGCGGGGCAGTGGCCGCCGCCGCCTTTCTGGCCGCTGACCTCGTCGACACTATCCTGCTCTACCGCGCGCCCATTATCATCGGCGCGGGCGCGGCGGCCATTGGCGATATAGGCCTCGGCGCGCTGGAGCAGGCACATGGCCGATGGCGCCTTGCCGATCAGCGCCGGCTTGGCAACGACACCCTCGAAGTTTACGAAAGAGCGCCCCCCATAATGGAAAAGCTATGTTCACCGGAATAATCACCGCCATCGGCACCATTCGCGAAGTGCGCTCGCTGGCAAGCGGCGCCGACATCCGCGCCGTCATCGCCTGCCCCTATGACCCGGCGCATATGGCGATCGGTGCCTCCATCGCCTGTTCGGGGGTCTGCCTGACCGTGGTCGAGCGCGGGGGCTCTGCGGGGGACGCATGGTTCGCGGTGGACATCTCTGGCGAGACCATCGCTTGCAGCGTGACGGGCCGCTGGGCCGTGGGGGCGCGGCTGAACCTGGAACAGGCGCTGCGGCTGGGCGAGGAGCTGGGCGGGCACATCGTTACAGGCCACGTCGACGGCGTCGGCCATGTGGTCGGCATCTGCCCCGAAGGCGCCTCGCTGAGGATCGGCATATCGGCCCCCGCCGCGCTGGCGCCCTATATCGCCGCCAAAGGCTCGGTGACGGTGGAGGGCGTGTCGCTGACCGTCAACGAGGTCGCGGACCAGAGCGACGGCACCTGCCATTTCGCGCTCAACATCATTCCCCATACCGCCGAAGTGACCACGCTGGGCACGCTTGCGGCGGGGGCGGCGGTGAATTTGGAGATCGACGTGCTGGCGCGCTATTTGATGCGGATGCAGAGTTTGAAGGGGTAGGTTTAAGGTTTCTTGGGGGTGTTACACCCCCAAACCCCCATTAATGGCAGCGTGGGCGCATTATCGCGACCTCAGCGACTTGCCCGCGAAGCGGCTTTAAAGCCTGCGGCGCAAGAGGGGGGAGCCGGATCGGCACACCCAAAAATTTATGGGAGCGCGAGGGGGGCACCCCCTCGCGCCTTACCTTAAATCTCAAACCCTTCGCGGGTGATTTCGTAAATCACATGCAGAATCATTCGACCTCCTGCGAGTTCTGTCATCTGCGTGCGTTGGAGTAGCTGCCCGCCGATGCGCTCCATCGCCATGCGGCTGCGGATATTGTCCTCGCCAATGCGGAATTCCACCCTGCGGACGAACCCAAAGGCATGCGTCAGCATCAGGCGTTTCATCTCTGCATTCCAGCCACCGCCCCAATGGCTGCGGGCGAGGAAGGTCCAGCCAATCTCCACCGAGCCGCCATCCGCCGGATTGAACCCGCGATATTGCGAGGAACCGATGATCTGCCCGCTGGCTTTTTCCACCGCAACCAGCGCGCCGCCATAGGTCAGCGCGTCATCGAAGAAGGCGCGGAATACCGGCTCTTGCCAGCGGTCGGACAGCGGGTGTTGCGCCCATATCAAGGGATCGTTGGCGGCAGCGTAAAGCTGCGCCCAATCCTCCGCCACCAAGGGGCGAAGCAGCAGCCAGCCCCCTTCCAGAACCGGCTGCCAGTTCATATCAGGCACTGGTCATATCAGGCGGTCACATCCGCCACGGCGGACAGGAACGTATCAATGTTGCCGGTGGTCAGTCCGGCGACATTGATCCGGCCCGATCCCGCGAAATAAACGCCATGCTTGGAGCGGATCGCGGCGATCTGCTCGGCGGTGAAGGGGATGATCGAGAACAGCCCGTTCTGCCCGCCGATGGGGGTCAGATCGACGCCGCCGACCTTGCCGGCTGCCGCCAGCTTTTCACGCACCTGACGCATCCGCTCGCGCATCTGGTCCAGCTCGTCCAGCCATTGCCGGGTGAGGGCCGGGTCTTCCAGAATGATCCGTACCGCCGCCGCGCCGTGATCGGGCGGCATCGACCAGCTGGCGCGGGCCAGCGCGGCCCCGTTCGACAGCGCGGCGGGCAGCTGCGCGGCATCGGCCATCATCACGTAAACCGCGCCGACGCGGTCGCGGTAAACGCCGAAATTCTTGTCGCAGCTGTATGCGATCAGCGCCTCTGGCACAGTATCCAGCACGCGGCGCACGCCGTAAGCGTCTTCCTCCATACCCTTGCCGAGGCCCTGATAGGCGAGGTCGAGCACCGGCAGCGCGCCGCTCTTGGCGATCAAACCGGCGATTTCGTCCCACTGGGCGGGGGAATAATCGATGCCGCTGGGGTTGTGGCAGCAGCCATGCAGCAGGATCGCATCACCGGGGCCAGCATCGGCGATGGCGGCGCGCAGGGCGTCCATATCGACCACACCCGCAGGGGTGTTATGCGCGAAGGTCTTCAGCTCGGCGCCGATGTCGGTGAAGATTTGCGCGTGGTTGGGCCAGCTGGGTGTGCCCATGATGAAACGCTTGACGCCCGCCCGCTTGGCCATGGCAAAGGCGATGCGCAGCGCCCCGGTGCCGCCGGGGGCCTGCATGCCGTCGATCCGGCCCGCCGCCACTGGCGCCGAAGCCTTGCCGAAGATGTAAGGCATCAGGGCGCGGACAAAGCCCATATCGCCTTCTGGCCCCAGATAAGCCTTGGAGTTCTGCGATTCCAGCAGGCGCTTTTCCGCAGCCTTGATCGCGCCGAACACCGGCGTGTCGCCTTGGCCGGTCTTGTAAACGCCAACGCCTAGGTCGATCTTGGTCGGCCTTGGGTCGTCATTGTGGAGCTTGATCAGCGCGAGGAGCGCATCGGCGGGCTGCTGGGGGAGGTTGGTAAGCATGGCGCCGCCCTTAGCCCCCCCACGCCCGCCGGGCAAGAAGGTTTGACCCTAAAACGGGAACCAATTCTGCCGTCTCGAGAACTTCATATAGCCGCCATTGACCCCCAGCCGCATGCCAACGCCCATCCGCACCGGGATCAGCACCACATGGCCGTGCCGCAGATAGCTGACGTTGAGGCCGCCGACGATATAGGCTTGGCCCTCGCCGGCCACGAAGCGCTTGAAAATGTCCTCATTGTGATCGAGATTATAGACCAGCACAAAGGTCTTGGCGGCGCTGGCGCCCGCGTCAAATCCGATCGAGGGCCCCGTCCAATAGACCGGCAAGGCACCGTCCGCGCGCGAGCACAAGACACCCGAGCCATAACGAAGCCCCACCGCAAAGGCGCCGCCCGCCTCTCGCCCGGTGATATAGCCGTTGGGGCGGCCCTGTTTGCGCAGGATGCTTTCGATAATGTCGGCCAGCCCATGCGCGCCGGTGCCGAATACGCCGGTCGCCGCGCCGATCAGATCATCCTTTTGATATGTGCCGTCCGCCGAGCGGGTGGGGGCGCAGCCATTGCCGGTGATGGCCTGCTGGCCCGTGGCGGTTTGCCCCGGCTGATACATGTAACGCGGATTGGCCGTGGGGTCCGCTGGTACGGAGGGTGTGGCGTAAGGCTGAGGGTAGGGCGCGGTCGGCGCGGTGGGCATGGCGGGGGCGTTTGGAATGTGGCTGGGCGCCGGGCTCGGCTTCACCAGATCCGAATCGATGGCCTGCTGCGCCTGTGCGGCGGTTTGGGCTTGCACGGTGCCCGGCGCGGCGAAAATGGCCAGCATCATCACCGCCGTCGCCCCGGCGCGGCGCAGGCTCTGCTTTGCAAATGTCCTCGACATGTCTTGCCCTTTCCGACGCGACCGCGCGCATATTGGCGCATTCCTGTGCCCCTGATCGCGCAAAACGGCCCCCCGCGCCAGCCCCGCAATGCGCCGAAGCCAACGCCGGGCGATGAGGCGAGTCGGTTTTACGGTGAGGCGTGCGGAAGGAGCTTCGATTGGGTGGCAACCGGCATTGGTAACAAAACCTTCGCTGCCCCCTTGCCGGCCCCCGAACCCCTCGCTATAGCCCGCCCCAGCGCTGCTAGCCGGAGACGTGGGTGAGTGGCTGAAACCAACGGTTTGCTAAACCGTCGTACGGATACATCTGTACCGAGAGTTCGAATCTCTCCGTCTCCGCCAAGCCTCTGATAATCGGCACTTTTTCCCACATGGGAATTTCCCCTTTTAACATTGAACTGCTCAGAACCGTTGGTGCTGTGCCGACTTTTGTGCCTACCCCATCTTGGAAGCGTGCTGCTGATCTGGGGTGAGATAGGCCAAATAGATCTCCGTGGTCTTCACGCTGGTGTGCCCCAGAATCCCCTGAAGTGCATAGATTGAGCCGTTTTTTTGCAGGTAGCGAACCGCGAAAAGATGGCGCAAATCGTGGAATCTGAAGCGTACGAAGGGGTGCCCACGCTGTGCCGACTTTTGTGCCGACCTCTGCACTAACCTCCGTGCCGTCGCCCCAAACTGTGAGGACACCCAATCCATCGTCTGACCATCAGATCGGTGGAACACGATCTGGGACAAGTGGGACTTGGGTTGGCGTCTGAGAAGGGCCATGGCCTTCTCAGAGAGTGGCACTGCGCGTAACCTGCTACCCTTGGTTTTGTGGATGGTTGCCACGCCCCGGTTCAAATCGATGCAGTTCCAATCCAGCTGAACAATCTCATCTTGACGCATGCCGGTCTCGATGGCGAAGGCGCAGATGTCCGCAACCTTGGGCGGCAATTCCTCGAGCATCACGGCAATCGAAGAATCTGTAGGAAGTAGGATCGGGTCCCGCCGCTCCGGGATTCGCTTCCTGTTGATCATCAAGGCAGGGTTATCCTCGATCCACCCTTCGTCCTGCGCAGTAGACAGAACTGCCGAGATGGCCGTCAGATCGCGCCTGATCGTTGCGTTGCTAACCTCGGCACCACGGCGCGCTTTGATCAGCTCCCGCAGGCAGGCGACATCTACTTGATGAATGGCTTTTCCGTCGAGCCACGCCCGGCATTGGTTCAGGCTCACAAGATACCGCTTAAGCGCGTTCTCGGAAATCGCCGCGTGCGCGTGTTCATGCCAGGCAATGACCACCTCCTGCCAGAGTTTGGGCGGAGTGATGGCGTGGCGAATTTGATCCTCGATCTCGAGGCGAACGCGGTCTAGCGACTGGACTGCCTTTGCTTCGGCGCGTTTCGCTGGTTCAACACGGACATGTAGAGATTTTCGGTATTCGCGTCCGGCAACCTCGAACCGACCCCAGTAGACGCCGTTGCGAATGTAGATATTTTTCGGCATGGCAGCGCCTTCTCAGGGGTTTCTCGGACCCAGCGGCGAAGCTGGGAGATATCAAAAGTCCATCGACCAGCAGGCTTCGCCGCGCCGGGAATGGCGCCCTGCGCGGCCAGATTCTGAAGTGTTCGCATCTTCAGACCGGAAATCCGCACCGCCTCGCTGATGGAGACCCGTTCGATTGGAAAATTGGCTAGGTAACTGGCGCTCTGCACGGAGGTTCTCCTCTGCCTGTCGCTTTCGATGTCTGATTGGATCCGCGCGGCCGCGCGCTGCTATTTCCCCTCACCTTGCGGCGGGTCGGCGGCGTTGGGGTCGACGAAGTTCTGCGCCACGTAATCCTCGATTGCCGTCTGCGGCAGCAGGAGACGCCCGTTCACGCGGATGTGGGCGAGCTGCTGCCGCGCGACCATTCGGCGGATGCGCGATTCCGGCCAGCCACTTTGTGCGGCCAGTTTTGGGAGTGTCAGCAATTGCATCACTTGCACCTCTGTAGTAGTTTGGATTCAGAGTAAGGTATAAACTCACAATTTATGGAGTAACTCATGTTTGTGAGTTTCGTCAAGCCAGATTCGTGCGTTGGTGCTGCATGACCATTGGCGGACGCTTTC
>Ga0316220_1002344_pt1 | contig 17715 bp, 14 predicted proteins | sample TBH18005metaG_FD_203632 | JGI IMG/M metagenome (GOLD analysis project Ga0316220, IMG submission 203632) | Freshwater microbial communities from Trout Bog Lake, Wisconsin, USA - TBH18005 | ecosystem: Environmental > Aquatic > Freshwater > Lake > Hypolimnion/Profundal zone | place: USA: Wisconsin...
AGTCGAAGTTATTCAAAAGGCAAAATAACCGGCCAGATCGCCCGCAGCAGTTTCTGGCTCAGGCTGGGCCGCCTGTCCGGCGCCACCGCCAGGCTGTAGCGCCCGCCGCCCGCCGCACAAAGGCTTCCCCCCGTGTCGGTGCAGGTCAGCGTGCCGCGTGTGGCGCGCTCGGCCATCGTGTCGCCATGCAGCAGCCACATCAGGTCGTCCAGCGCCTCATAGGCGAACACGAAATAGGCATGGCCCGACGGATCGCCCGGTCCTAGGCTGGCATCGATCGCGTCCACATTCGGGCTGGCCGTTTCATATTGCAGCCCCTGCCGTGGCCGTTGCCCGGCGCGGGGCACGCCGCCATGAACGCTTTCCGACGCCATCAGCGCCAGGTCGTTGTCCGAGGCATAGAGGGTGGCGCGGCGGGCGCACGCCGCGTCGCGCTCCAGCAGCCTCCCGAAATCGTCATTGCCCGGCTCGGCGCCGACGTCGGAGGCGATCAGGATCAGTTCATTCACAATGGGCGCCGGTTCGGGGCACAGCGCCGCCAGCGCGCTCAGCGAAATGCGCGCCCCCATGCTGTGACCCAGCAGGTCGGGCTTCAGCCCCGCCGCGTCCAGCGCCCGCACCAGATCGATCAGCAGCGGCACGGCATAGCCGCTGCGCTCGATGTCGGCGGCATAGCGGTTGAACAACCCCTCACTCGACCAGTTCAGCAGCAGCGTGGCGCAGGGCCATTGCGTGTCCGTGGCGATCTGCGCCCCGTGCAGCATCGCGTTGCGGAAGGTGAGGTTGAAGCCGTGGATGATGATCAGCACGCGATCGCAGTTCCGCGATTTCGCGTCCGCCGCGATGGCGCGGGCGAAGGCGGTCATCTGGGCGGGGCCTTCGCAGCCCAAAGGCTCCAGAGTCGGATCGGGCGCGACATCGCTCACGGCATTGGCGATGCGCACCACGGTGCGGCCGCAGCGCGCCACGCCGCCCCAGTTCTGGCCGAAGCCATTGCCATCGGGGGCGCGGTCGGTGGCGAAGAAGACGGTGTGGGCGGGCAAGGTGCGGCCCGGCCCCCAGACCGAGCGGATATCGTCATGCCGCAGCGAGGCCGACAGAGTCATGCAACCGGACAGCAGCAGCGCCGCCGCGGCCAATGCTGCGTTCCGCAAGATCGCCGTCCTGTCTCTGTGCATTGTGACCCGGTTCATGCTCCGCTAAGGCTATAGCCGAAAAGCCCGGGCCTGCTCCATGATGAAATACGATTACGATCTCTTCGTCATCGGCGGCGGTTCCGGTGGCGTCCGCGCCAGCCGCATGGCGGCGCTGACCGGCGCCCGCGTCGCCCTGGCCGAGGAAAGCCGGATGGGCGGCACCTGCGTCATCCGTGGCTGCATTCCCAAGAAGCTCCTGGTCTATGCCAGCCAGTTCGCCGAGAACATACAGGACGCCGCCGGTTACGGCTGGAACTTCGGCGAATGCCGCTTCGACTGGCCCACGCTGATCGCCAACAAGGACCGCGAGATTGCCCGCCTGGAAGGGCTTTACACCGCCAATGTCGAAAAGGCGGGGGTGAAAATCTTCGCCGACCGCGCCGTGTTTGAAGATCCGCATACCCTGCTGCTGCTCAATTCCGGCAAGCGGGTGACGGCGGAAAAAATCCTTATCGCCACCGGCAACACGCCCACCCGCGAACTGGGCGGCGGTGCGCCTGTGCCGGGCGCGCAATACTGCATCACCTCGAATGAAGCCTTCCATCTGGAAACGATGCCGCGCCGTATCGCGGTGGTGGGCGGCGGTTATATCGCGCTGGAATTCGCCCATATCTTCGAAGGGCTGGGCGCGCAGGCCACTGTCATCGTGCGCCGCGACAAGCCGCTGTTCGGTTTCGACGAAGACATGCGCCAGGCCCTGTGCGATTCCATGGCGGTGCGCCGCGTCGGGCTGCTGCCCGGTTCGAATGTCACGAAGATCGAAAAGCAGGGCGACGAGTTCCGCCTCACCACCGACCGGGGCGCGACGCTGGTGGTCGACCAGGTGCTGGCCGCTGTCGGGCGCATGCCCAACACCATGGCGCTGCATGTCGAGAAGGCGGGCGTCGCGCTGGGGAAAAAAGGCGAGGTCACGGTCGATGACCTGTCGCGCACCAGCGCGCCGCATATCTGGGCCATCGGCGATGTCACCGACCGGTTGCAGTTGACGCCGGTCGCCATCCATGAGGCGATGTGCTTTGTCGAAACCGCGTTCAAGGACAATCCCACCAAGCCCGACCATGAGCATGTCGCCAGCGCCGTCTTCACGACACCGGAACTGGCGACGGTGGGCCTGTCGGAAGAGAAGGCGCTAGCCAACGGTCATCCCATCGATGTCTACAAATCCATCTTCCGGCCGCTGCTGCACACGCTGGGCGGGCGTGAAGTACGCACCCACATGAAGCTGATCGTCAATTCCGTCACGGGCCGGGTGCTGGGCTGCCATATCTTCGGCGACCATGCCGCCGAGATCGTGCAGGCCGCTGCCATCGCCCTGCGCATGGGCGCCACCAAGACCGATTTCGACCGCACCATCGCGCTGCATCCCACCGCCGCGGAAGAACTGGTGACGATGCGCACCAAGGCCTACAGCAAGACGCCCTGACCCGTTTTTCCTAACGCAGATGTAATAATCCCCGTCTTGGAGCCGTCAGGTTCCCTAACTAGCCTGCCGCAACAGGTCGCGACAAAAGGCCGGGGGAGAGCCATGAGCAGATCAGGTCTTGCACTGGGTTCGGTTGCGTTTGTCTTTTTCGGCATCTGCGCGGCGATGGCCGACACGACCATCACCGTCACTGCCACAAGCGCCGACTGCAAGGTTTCGGCGCCGGCGGAAATGACGTCCAACTCGCCCAGCGTCGCGGCGGGCGAAGCCGCAATCACCAACAGGAATTACGCCCTGGCCAAGGCCAATCTCAAACCGTTGGCGGAGAAAGGCGATGCCGAAGGCCAGCGCGCCTATGGCAATTTTCTGCTGATGAAATGCACTGGGCTGCAGGACCAGAAGGCCGGTGCGGACTGGCTGCAGAAGGCGGCGGACGCGGGCGATATCCCGGCGGCCGCGCAGCTGGGCAATGCCTATATGAATGCCGAAGGCGTCGATCAGGATGACACCAGGGCCTTCGCGCTGCTGACCAAGGCCGCCAATGCCGGCCATGGCGGGGCGCAGGTCAATCTTGGCTACCTCTATCTGTCTGGACGGGGCGTGGCCAAGGACCTCTATCAGGGCATGGTCTGGACCGTGAAGGGCGGCGAGCAGGGCTTGCCCGCCGCGCTGATGAATATCGCGAACGGCTATTTCAAGGGCAACGCACTGCCCCAGGATAACGACCGGGCTTCCTACTTCCTTGCCTTGGCGCTGGAACGCTCGACCCCGGCACAGAAGGCGCGCTTTGCGGCGACCAACAACAATATCATCCGGGCCCAGAGCGCCGCCGACACCAGCCGCTATGCCGAACGGGCCCGGCACTGGTCGCCCGGCCCCGGCAGCCTGTCGGACGTGTTGCGGGACGCGGGCCGCCGCCGCGATCAGGCGAGCAAGGGCTAGGGCTCTGATTTCAATAAGCTTTCGGCCGTTCTGGTAAAAGCGGATCGCATCCCCTATATCCGGTCCGTTTTTGCAGGAGTGCGTACCCGTGGCCCAATGGAGCCCGCAAAGCTGGCAGGAAAAGCCCATCCGTCAGGTTCCGACCTATCCGGACCAGGCGGCGCTGGATCGCGTCCTGGGTCAGTTGAAGACCCATCCGCCGCTGGTGTTTGCCGGCGAAGCCCGCAACCTGATGGCCAGCCTCGGCCAGGTGGCGGAAGGCAAGGCCTTCCTGCTGCAGGGCGGCGACTGCGCCGAAAGCTTCGCCGAATTCCATCCCGACAATATCCGCGACACCTTCCGCGTGCTGCTGCAGATGGCGGTGGTGCTGACCTTCGCCGCTGGCGTGCCGGTGGTGAAAGTGGGCCGCATTGCCGGCCAGTTCGCCAAGCCGCGCTCGGAAGACACCGAGACGGTCGATGGCGTGACGCTGCCCTCCTATCGCGGCGACAACATCAATGGTGGCGAGTTCACGCCCGAGGCGCGCATCCCCGATCCGCAGCGCCTGCTGCAGGCGACGGCCCAGTCGGCGGCGACGCTCAACCTGCTGCGCGCCTTCGCCCAGGGCGGCTATGCCGACCTGCACAATGTCCATCGCTGGATGCTGGGGTTCGTCGCGGATTCGCCGGCCAGCGAAAAATACCAGGGGCTCGCCCAGCGCATCTCCGAGTCGCTGGAGTTCATGGACGCCATCGGCATCACCAGCCAGTCGGTGCAGCAGCTGCGCGGCACCGACTTCTACACCAGCCATGAAGCGCTGCTGCTCAACTATGAGCAGGCGATGACCCGCGTCGATTCCACCACCGGCGACTGGTACGACACCAGCGCCCACATGCTGTGGATCGGCGACCGCACCCGCCAGCCCGACGGCGCCCATGTCGAATTCATGCGCGGCATCAAGAACCCCATCGGCCTGAAATGCGGCCCCAGCCTCGATCCCGAGGAGCTGCTGCGCCTGATCGACCTGCTCAATCCGCAGAACATTCCCGGCCGCCTGACGCTGATCGCCCGTTTCGGCGCCGACAAGGTGGCGCAGATGCTGCCGCCCCTGGTCCGTGCCGTGAAGCGCGAGGGCAAGAAGGTGGTGTGGTCGTCCGATCCGATGCACGGCAACACCATCAAACTGAAGTCGGGCTACAAGACCCGTCCGGTCGACCGCGTGCTGGAAGAGGTGCGCAGCTTCTTCGCGGTGCACCGCGCCGAAGGCACCCATGCCGGCGGCGTCCATTTCGAGATGACCGGCCAGGACGTCACCGAGTGCCTCGGCGGCGCCCAGGGCCTGAAGGAAGTGGACCTCGCCGACCGCTACCAGACCGCCTGTGATCCGCGGCTCAATGCCAGCCAGTCGCTGGAACTGGCCTTCCTGCTGGCCGAAGGCATCCGCGACGAACGGATGAAGAGTCAGGGGCTCGCCGCGTCGGCGTGATCCTCGGATGGGAATAGCGCGGCTTCTTGCGAAAGGCTGGCTGCTGTTCTGCGTCGTGGCGGGTGGCCATGCCCTGCATCTGGTGCTGCAATCGGGCATGGCGCCGGCCGACGCCTGGCTCGCCATTGGGGTCTGCGTCTTGCTCTTCGCCGCCATGGGCCTGCTCTTCATCGGCGGCTTCGGCGTTTCCGGCGGCCTTCCGGGCACGCCGCTGGCGGCTTGGCTCAAGCCGCATCACCTGATCCCCGGCTTCAACGAGATCGTCTTTCTCGTTTTCGTCATTCTCAGTTTCCTCATGCAGGTGGCGCTGGCGCCCATCTTGCTGGAGCAGCCGCTGGCGCTGGCGCTGGAGCGGGCGCTCTATTTCGCCATTCCGGGCCAGCACGCGCTGGTGCGGGCGCTGGACGCCTGCGCCATGGATGGCGGGCGCGTCCTGGCCGCCGCCTTTTCGTGGGCCCTGGCGGCAATCTATCTCGCATCCGCCGCTTCGCGGCTGAAGCTGCAGGCCGGGCTGATCCGGCTGGAGCAGGCGGGCAAGCCGGAGATCATCGGCCCGGCGCTGCGCGCCTTCCTTTATGGCCTGGCCGCGGTGGCGGGCATCCAGTTCCTGGCGATGGGCTCGGTCTTCCCGCTGCTGGGCTGCAGCGCCTATGCCGACATCACCGGCGCACTGCTGACCGGCCTGGCGCCGCTGATGCTGGCCTATCTCGTGGTGGCGGCGATGGCGTCGCTGCTGGCGAGCGCGCCGGAGGCGTGATTTTTATACGCGTTCCGGCATTGCCCGGCCGATGCCGGCTTTGCGCCATGGCGGGCATTCTTGCCCAAACCTTACATCAGCGGTCGCGCAGGCCGAACAACTGGGTCACGTTGATCCGTCGGTTGCGATAGCCGTCCTTGAACCGGATCGTATCGGTCTGGTGAAACAGGTCCGAATCGAAGATCACCGCCCGATTGGCCCGATAAGGCACTCTTATCGGCCTGGACCCGTTGCGCGCCAGGAAATCGCGAATGGCACCATTATCGTTGTTGAACTTGTCGAGCGCCCAGTCCAGCGGCGCCGCCACGTCCCAGATGACCAGTCCGCCGCTTTCAGGTGTTGCGGATCCAGCGCGCCTTGCGTGCCCATATCCGTGTCCATAACACGCAAACGCGCGCCAATCACGCGCCCGCGGCTTCAACTTACGCCAGTGCGTCCTGCAGGCGCTGCACCACGCCGCGCGCCATTTCCCGCAACCGGGCTTCGAGCCGCGCCAGCAGCACGCGCCGCTTCAGCACGCGCGCCAGCCTTGGCGCCGCGAAGGAGGTGCCGCAGACAAAATGCAGCAGCGGGCCGAAATTCTCCATCGCCATGGCGCCCAGGGCATAGAGGCCGGGAAGGTCAGTCTCGAAGCCGGGCGAGGTGTACAGGGCGCAGCCGGTGCGGGCGATGGCCTGGCGGATGCGCGGGCTGAGGAAGGAAAGCCGGTTCAGGTCGACGCGATAGCCGGTGCTGGCGAAGACATGGTCGCAGACGAGCTTGCGGCCGCTGCTGGTGGCAAGGTGCACCTTGCCGTCCTGCTCCCAGGCCTTTTCGATGCCCTGACCCAGGATTTCCGGCACCTTGCCCATGATCTTGTCGCGCATGAACCAGCCGGCGGCGGGCTTCATGTGGCTCCTGATCGAACGGGCGCGCAGGTTCCGCGGCAGGTGGTAGAAAATCTGCGGCAGGCGCGCCACCAGCAGTGAACGCCAGCCCTGGCCGAAAGGGGCGGGGGGATTGGTCAGCAGCTGCCAAAGGGACAACGCCTTCGGATGGGGCAGCGCGTGATATTCGATGCGCGGATCGCGCGCCAGCATCGTCACCTCGGCGCCTGCCTCGTGCAGCTCATAGGCGAGATTGACGGCGGACGCGCCCGCGCCCAGCACAATGGTCTGCTTGCCGGCGAACTGCTCGACATTGCGGTGATCGAAGGAATGCGAGGCCATGTGGGCGGGAAGCGCCGCCAGCGCCGCCGGCATATGCGGGAAAGCGGTGATGCCGACCGCCATCACCACCTGGGCGGCGCGCAGCCGCTCGCCATCCTCCAGGGTCAGGATATAGCCATGGCCGTCCCGGTCCAGGCCGGCGACCATCTTCTCCTCCAGATTCGGGACATGGCGGGCGCGGAACCAGTCGGCATAGTCGATGAAGGTCTGCAGCGGCACCGGCACATTGAGGTCGCCATAGGGGCGGCCAGTCTGGCGGCAGAAACTCTTGAGTCGGGAGGCCTTGCCGTCCGGGGCGCTGAGGTTGGAGGCGAAGCCGTTCGATTTCAGCATCATCCGCTCGGGCATGTGCTGGCGCCACAATTCCATCGGCTTGCCGAAGATGCGGAAATCCACCCCGGCGGCGGCCAGATGCGCCGCCAGCGACAGGCCATAGGGGCCTGTGCCGATAATGGCCACTTCACAGTCGCGTTGTGCTCGGAGCTGGCTCATGGCGATACACCTTGTTCCAATCTGGACCGGATACGCCGGTCGATGGTTGCTGCTGTCAGCACCCAAGCCAGTGTCGTGCCAGCAGACCGGGAGAATGCCGTGTGGCGCTGTAGGGCTTCGCCTGACAGGAACCGCGACAGGCGCGATGGGCCTTCCTTCGCGCGCGTGCGCCGGATTGTTAGAAATATTATTAAATATCAAATGGTTATGATCGTAACAGTCCGCAATATCTTATCAGTCGCCCTTTGCTGCGCTGCGGGGCCTACTGCGGTCTCAATATTTCGAGGGTCTGCCGTTGTTCCTCCGCCGCCGGGTACCTGAATCGGGTCCGCTGAAAGCCGCCGTCATCGGTGCGGGCGCTTTCGGCCGCCACCATGCCGCCAAATATGCCGCCATGGCGCAAAAGGGGGCCGTTTCCCTGTTTGCCGTCGCTGACCCCTCCGCCGAAGTCCGCGCCACCATCACCGCCAAGTATGACGGCGTGCTGGCCGTCGCCGACTGGCGCGACCTGCTGGGCAAGGTCGACTTGGTCAGCATCTGCTCGCCCGCCGTCACCCACTATGAAATCGTCAAGGCCTTCCTCAATGCCGGCGCCCATGTGCTGGTGGAAAAGCCCATCGCCACCAGCCGCGAGGAAGCCGCCGACCTGCTGGCGGTGGCCGCCGAAACCGGCCGCATCCTCACCGTCGGCCATCAGGAGCGGTTCGTCTTCGCCCGCACCGGTCTGCTCGACCTCGACGCCACACCGCTGGAAATCACCTGCTGGCGCCAGGGCCCCTGGACGGGCCGCGGCGACGACGTTTCCGCCGTGCTGGACCTGATGATCCACGACCTCGACTTGGTGCATACGCTGGTGCCGGGCGCTGTCGCCGCCGTCGCCGCGCGCGGCTTTGTCGAATACGGTCCCTTCGCCGACGAAATCTCCGCCACCGTCACCTTCACCAACGGCACCCTGGCGCATCTGGAAACCAGCCGTGTCGCTGCCGAGCGTAGGCGCGGCCTGCGCGCCGTCTATGCCGATGGCGTGGTCGAGATCGACTTCCTCACCCGCGCGGTCACCAACACCACGCCCCGTCCGCTGGGTCTCTTCGAGATGGGTGATCCCCTGGGCGAGTCCGTGTCCGGCTTTGTCGATGCCGCGCTGGGCGTGGCCCCCGTGCTGGTGACGGCCGAACAGGCGGCCCAGGCGCTGTCCACCGCCCTGCTGATCGAGGAAGCGGCCGGCGTCTCCCAGCCCCTGCCGGTGGCCGAACGCCGCGTCGCGGTGGCGGGTTAAGCTCCCATTGTCATGGCCCGCGAATGCGGGCCACCCAGCTGACGTCTGCCCTCCTTCTGCAAGGTTCGCTGCGTGCTAGCCTGGTGTCTGTCCGTCGGGCTAAACACTCTCCATGGCTGACCGTTTGCGTATCGCTCTTGCCCAGTTGAACCCCGTGATGGGCGATATCGCGGGCAATCTCGCGCGCGCCCGCGCCGCCCGCGCGCAAGCCGCCAAGGCGGATGTCATCCTGTTTTCCGAACTCTTCATCACCGGCTATTCGCCCGAAGACCTGGTGCTGAAACCGGCGTTGCAGGCCGATGCGCGCGCGGCGGTGGAAGCGCTGGCGCGCGACACGGCGGATGGCGGTCCCGCGATCCTGATCGGCGCCCCCTGGGTGGAAGAGGGCAGGCTCTACAATGCCTTCCTGCTGCTGGATGAAGGCCGCGTCGCCAACCGGACCTTCAAGGTCGATCTGCCCAATTACGGCGTCTTTGACGAGAAGCGCGTCTTCACGCCGGGCCCGGTGCCGACGCCGATGAAGGTGCGCGGCGTGCATCTTGGCGTGCCGGTCTGCGAGGACATCTGGACGTCGGGCGTCTGCGCCGCGCTGGCCCAAGGCGGGGCGGAGATCCTGCTGGTGCCCAATGGCTCACCTTTCGAGGCCGGCAAGGAGGATGTGCGCCTGGCATTGGCAGGCAGCCGCGTGCGGGAAACCGGATTGCCGCTGGTCTATCTCAACCAGTTGGGCGGCCAGGACGAGTTGGTGTTCGACGGCGCCAGCTTCGTGCTGAATGCCGATGGCGCGGTGGCGCTGGCGCTGCCGGGCTGGGAAGAAAAGATCGTCATCAGCGACTGGTCACGCGATGCGGCCGGGAAATGGACCTGCGCGCCCGGCGACTGCTGCGTGCCCGAAAGCCGCGAGAGCCAAGTTTATCACGCCATGGTGCTGGGCCTGCGCGACTATGTGAACAAGAACCGCTTTCCCGGCGTCGTGCTGGGCCTGTCCGGCGGCATCGATTCCGCCATCAGCGCCGCCGTGGCGGTGGACGCGCTGGGCGCGGCCCGCGTCCGCTGCGTCATGCTGCCCTCGCGCTACACCAGCCGCGACAGCCTGGAAGACGCCGATGCCTGCGCCCGCCTGCTGGGCTGCGCCTATGAGACCATCGAGATCGAGCGTGCGGTGGCGGCGCTGGGCGAAACCCTGTCGCCCACCTTCGCGGGCAAAACCGCCGATACCACGGAAGAAAACATCCAGTCACGCCTGCGCGGCGTGCTGCTGATGGCGATCTCCAACAAGTTCGGACCGATGGTGCTGACCACCGGCAACAAGAGCGAGATGAGCGTCGGCTATGCCACTCTCTATGGCGACATGTGCGGCGGCTACAATGTGCTGAAGGATATCTACAAGACCGAGGTCTTCCGGCTGTCGCACTGGCGCAACGAAAATTCGCCCGCCGGCGCGCTGGGGCCGCAGGGAAGGGTGATCCCCGAACGCATCATCGAAAAGCCGCCCACCGCCGAATTGCGCGCCAACCAGACCGACCAGGATTCCCTGCCGCCCTATGAGATTCTCGACGGCATTCTTGAATGCCTGGTTGAGAAGGAGTGCAGCTTCGAGGAAACCGTGGCGCGCGGCTTCGAGCCCGCCACGGTGAAGCGGATCGAGCATTTGCTCTATATCAGCGAATACAAGCGCCGCCAGGCGCCGCCCGGCGTCAAGATCAGCAGCCGCAATTTCGGCCGCGACCGCCGCTATCCGATAACGAATGCATTTCGAGACGCACGATGACCGTCACCGTCCGCTTCGCCCCGTCGCCCACCGGCCTGCTGCATGTCGGCAATGCCCGCACGGCGCTGCTCAACTTCCTCTTCGCGAAGAAGTTGGGCGGCCGCTTCATCCTGCGGATCGACGACACCGACGCGGCGCGCTCGACCAAGGAATTTGAAGAAGCGATCTATCGCGATCTCGCCTGGCTGGGCCTTGCCCACGACGCACATGACCGCCAGGCCAATCGCCTGGCCAAATACAGCGCCGCCTTCTATCGCCTGCAGGCCAGCGGCCACATATATCCCGCCTACGAAACCGAGGAAGAACTCGATCGCCAGCGCGGGCTGCTGAAGGCGCGCCGCCTGCCGCCGATCTACAACCGCGGCTCGCTCGATCCTGCCAACAAGAGCAAATGGGAGGCCGAAGGCCGCCCGCCGCATTGGCGCTTCAAACTCAGCCGCAGCAAAATCGCCTGGACCGATCTGGTGCGCGGCCCGGTGGAGATCGACACCGCCAGCATGTCCGACCCCGTGCTGGTGCGCGCGGATGGCGCTTTCCTCTACACCCTGCCCTCGGTGGCCGACGATATCGACATGGCGATCAGCCATGTCGTGCGCGGCGAAGACCATGTCACCAACACGGCGGCGCAGATCGAAATCTTCCGCGCCCTGGGCGCGCCCGTGCCGCACTTCGCGCATTTCCCGCTGCTGGTGGGCGCGGGCGGCGAGGCGCTGTCCAAACGGCTGGGCTCGCTGTCGCTGCAACAGTTGCGCCAAGAAGGCTTCGAGCCGCTGGCGGTGGCCGCCTATCTCGCCAAGATCGGCACCAGTGATCCGGTGGAGCCGCGTTTGTCGCTGGCCGACCTCGCCGCCGATTTCGATTTCGCCAAGATCGGCCGCGCCCCGGCGCATTTCGATCCGGAAGAATTGCTGGCGCTGAATGCCAGGGCGTTGCACCTCACGCCATACGCAGCGGTCGCGGCCCGCATGCCCGGAATCGACGCGGCGCTGTGGGACGCCATCCGTCCCAACCTGACCAGACTGTCCGACGCCACCGGCCTGGCCGCGCTGGTCAGCGGCCGCGTGACGCCGGTGATCGAAGACGCCGCACTCACCGCCGCCGCCGCCGCTTCGCTGCCGCCCGAGCCTTGGACCGAGGAAACCTGGCCTGCCTGGACCAAGGCGGTGGCTGCCGCCACCGGGGCCAAAGGCCGGGGGCTTTACCATCCGCTGCGGCTGGCCCTGACCGGGCGGGGCGATGGACCCGAGCTGAAAAAGCTGCTACCTCTGATCGGACGCGCCAAGGTTCTGGCGCGGCTCAAAGGGGAAACGGCGTGAGCCTGCTCTGTCAGACCGGAATTCGAATTAGCGGCTGAACTGCTGCTGTTTCCGTTCGTCTGAACCCTTTTCGAGTTATTTCCATGCCGCTGCGCCTCTTCAATACCTTGACCAAGTCCAAGGACGTGTTCACGCCTTTGGATGCGAAAAACGTCCGCATGTATGTCTGCGGCCCCACGGTTTACGACTTCGCCCATATCGGCAACGCCCGTCCCGCCATCGTTTTCGATGTGCTGTTCCGCTTGCTGCGTCATGAATATGGCGACGGCCATGTCACCTATGTCCGCAACATCACCGACGTCGATGACAAGATCAACGCGCGGGCGGCGGAACGCGGCATCTCCATCCGCGAACTGACGGAAGAAACGGCGAAAATCTATTTCGCCGATGTCGGCGCCCTGGGCTGTCTGGAGCCCAGCATCACGCCCCGCGCCACCGAACATATCGCCCAGATGATCGCGCTGAACCAAAAGCTGGTTGCGGCCGGCCATGCCTATGTGGCGGAAGGCCATGTCCTTTACGACGTTTCCTCGAAGCCCGATTACGGCAAGCTGGCCAACCGTTCGCTGAAGGAGATGGTGGCCGGCGCCCGGGTCGAAGTCGCGCCCTACAAGAAAGGCGCGATGGATTTCGTATTGTGGAAGCCGTCCGACGCGGCCACGCCCGGCTGGCCATCGCCCTGGGGCCGCGGCCGCCCCGGCTGGCACATCGAATGTTCCGCCATGGCGGGCGAATATCTGGGCGAAAGCTTCGACATCCATGGCGGCGGCATCGACCTGATGTTCCCCCATCATGAAAACGAGATCGCCCAGAGCGAAGGCGCCCATCACAACCATCCGCTGGCGCAGGTCTGGATGCATAACGGCTTCCTGCAGGTGGAAGGCGAGAAGATGTCCAAGTCGGCAGGAAATTTCTTCACCATCCGCGACCTGCTGGCCGACTGGCCGGGCGAAGTTCTGCGCTTCAACATGCTGCGCACGCATTACCGCCAGCCCATCGATTTCACCTTCGCGGGCCTGCGCGAAAGCTGGAAGATGCTGGAACGCTGGTATGGCGTGACCGAGCCGCTGGTCGATCCCGCGCCCGACGCCGCTTTTTTCGAGGCGCTGGCCGACGACCTCAACACCCCCGCCGCCATTGCCGCCCTGCATCACGCCGATGACATGGCGCTGGCGGGCGGGCTGGGCTTTCTCGGCTTTTCCAATGTGCAGTTGAAGATCGCCGCGAAAGTGGCGGCGGTCGATGAGGCCGAAATCGCCCGCGCCATCGAAGCCCGCAAGGCCGCCCGCGCCGCCAGGAACTTCGCCGAAAGCGACCGCATCCGCGACGAGATGCTGGCCAAGGGCATCCTCCTGAAGGATGGACCGCAAGGCACCACCTGGGAGGTGAAGCGGTGAGCAAGGAACGCCTCTACCTGTTCGACACGACGTTGCGCGATGGGGCCCAGACCATGGGCGTCGATTTCTCGGTCGAGGACAAGCGCCAGATCGCACTGGCGCTGGATGTGCTGGGACTGGATTACATCGAAGGCGGCTGGCCCGGCGCCAATCCCACTGACAACGCCTTCTTCGCCGCCCGCCCGCCGCTGACACGCGCCCGCTTCACCGCCTTCGGCATGACCAAACGCGCGGGCCGCAGTGCCGACAATGATCCTTCGCTGGCGGCGGTGATGAACGCCGATGTCGATGCCGTCTGCCTGGTGGGCAAAACCTCGTCCTATCAGGTCGAAGTCGCGGTGGGGATCTCGCGGGCCGAGAATGTGGAAAATATCGTCCGCTCGATGGAAGCGGTGGCAGGCAAGGGCCGCGAGCCCCTGTTCGATGCCGAGCATTTCTTCGACGGCTACAAATCCGATCCCGAATACGCGCTGGAATGCATCACGGCGGCGCATGACGGCGGGGCGCAATGGATCGTGCTGTGCGACACCAATGGCGGCGCCATGCCGGAACAGGTCCATGCCACCGTCAGCGCCATCAAGGAAAAACTGCCGAACGCGCGGCTGGGCATTCATGCCCATAACGACACCGAACAGGCGGTGGCGGTGTCGCTGGCGGCGGTGCGTGCCGGCGCGCGCCAGGTTCAGGGCACGCTGAACGGGCTGGGCGAACGCTGCGGCAATGCCAATCTCTGTTCGCTGATCCCCAACCTGCTGCTGAAGGAACCCTTCGCCAGCGCCTTCGAAACCGGCGTGACGATGCAGCAGCTGGCCCGCATCACCCATGTCTCGCGCCTGCTGGACGAAATCCTCAACCGCGCCCCGGCGCGCCACGCGCCCTATGTCGGGCCGTCGGCCTTCGCCCACAAGGGCGGCTTGCATTCCTCCGCCGTGCTGAAGGACCCGGCGACCTATGAGCATGTGAAGCCGGAAAGCGTCGGCAATGTTCGCGTCATTCCGGTGTCCGATCAGTCGGGCCGTTCCAATGTGCTGGCGCGGCTGGCCGAGGCGGGCATCCAGATCGACCCGAAGGACGAGCGCGTCGCCCGCCTGCTCGATATCATCAAGACCCGCGAGTATCAGGGCTATGCCTATGACGGGGCCGAGGCGTCGTTCGAGCTGATGGCGCGCCGCGCCCTGGGCCAGGTGCCGGACTATTTCGATGTCGAAAGCTACAAGGTCAGTGTCGCGCGCGAGAAGGGCAGGACGGTTTCCGAAGGCGTGGTGAAGCTGAACGTGGCGGGCGAGAAGCTGGTCAATGTCGGCACCGGCAACGGCCCGGTGAACGCGCTGGACGCGGCGCTGCGCAAGGATTTGGGCAAATATTCCGCGCTGCTCGCCGATCTGCGCCTGGTGGACTACAAGGTGCGCATCCTCACCAGTGGCACCGAAGCGGTGACGCGCGTCATGGTCGAAAGCCTTGACGGGCAGGGGCGGCGCTGGTCGACGGTGGGCGTGTCGGAAAATATCGTCGATGCCTCGTTCGAGGCGCTGACGGATTCGATCATCTACAAGCTGTACCGCGACGGCGCGCGGATCTAGGCGAGGGCTTCCTGCAGCGCCAGCAAGGCCGCTTCGGGACCGTCGGCCAGATGGTACAGTTCCATGATGGCCGGCTTGGCGAAGCCGTGTCCGACAATGCCCCGCAGTATCGTATCGAGCGCGTCGAAGAAGCCGCCGACATTGACCACGATGATGGGTTTCTTGTGCACGCCCAATTGCGCTTCGGTCGCCACCTCGAAGAACTCGTCAAAGGTTCCCAGGCCGCCCGGCAGCACGATGAACGCGTCCGACATCTGCAGCATCAGCGCCTTGCGCTCCTGCAGGTGCGGCGTGATGATCAGCTTCTCCTCTGCCGAAACCGGTATGTTGGCTTCCAGTGCCTGCAGGAAGGCGGGAATGATGCCCTGCACCTGGGCGCCTGCCTCCTGCGCCGCCCGGGAGACGATGCCCATCAGGCCCGGGTTGCCGCCGCCATACACCAGGTCGCAGCCCATGGCGGCAAGACCGGCGCCCATGGCGCGGGCCGCCGCGGCGAAACGGGGATCGTTGCCGAAGGAGGCGCCGCAAAAGACGCAGATGGAATGCTTGACCATGGCGAAAACAGGGGTTGCGTGGGATGGCCCGCCTTCCTAAACAGAGTCGTCCCGGAAGGAAATGGAGAAGTCCCGTGCCGCGGTGGTTGATTATCCTGAGCATCGTCGCCGTCGTCGCCCTGATCGCGGGCTTCGTCACCTTCGGCGGCGGGAACATGGGCCGGTAATGGCGCATCCGGTCGAAGAAGGCAGCGGCGCGCCATCTTTCCGTCCCCTCTGGGCGCTGATGCCCTATCTGTGGCCGAAAGGCCGGCCTGACCTGAAAGCGCGCGTTTTCCTGTCGCTGCTGTTCATGTCGCTGGGCATCGCCGCCACCGCCGTCTCCCAGGATTTCCTGGGCTATGCGGTGGACGAGTTCGGCACCACGCCGGCCCGCGCCAGCCTGGCCGTGGTCCTGGCCATGGTCGCGGCTTACGCCACATCGCGCATCCTGATGCAGGCCTTCGGCCAGTTGCGCGACGGGGTCTTCGCCAAGGTCCAGTACCACGCCATGCGCGAGGTGGCGGTCGAAACCTTCACCCATATCCACACCCTGTCGCTGCGCTTCCACCTGGAGCGCAAGACCGGCGGCCTGTCCCGCGTGATCGAGCGTGGCACGCGCGGCATCGACAACATTCTCTCTTTTGCCCTGTTCAGCATCTTTCCCACCATCTTCCTGGTGCTGATCTACAGCGCCAAGCTCTGGCACACCTTCAACATCTGGGTGGCGGCGGCGGCGATGGCCATGGTGGTGTTCTATACCTGGTTCACCTTTGCCATCACGCGCTGGCGCATCGCCTTCCGCCGCGAGATGAACCAGAGCGACACCGACGCCAACACCAAGGCGGTGGACAGCCTGCTCAATTACGAGACGGTGAAGTATTTCAACAATGAAGAGCATGAGGCGCGCCGCTTCGACACCTCGATGGAGAAATACTCCAACGCCTCGATCCAGTCGCAGATATCCCTGTCGATCCTCAATACCGGCCAGGCCGCGATCATCGCGCTGGGGCTGGGCGGCGTGCTGGCGCTGGCGGCGATGATGGTGATCCGCGGCCAGGTCAGTGTCGGCCAGTTCGTGGCGGCGAACCTGATCATCCTGCAACTCTACCAGCCGCTGAATTTGCTGGGCACGGTCTATCGCGAGATCACGCAAGGCCTGGTCGACATGGAAGCGATGTTCCGCCTGCTGGGCCAGCCGCAGGAAGTGCAGGACAAGCCCGGCGCCGCGCCGTTGCAGGTGGTGGGCGGTGAGATCCGCTTCGAGGATGTGGTCTTCGCCTATGATCCGGAACGGACCGTGCTGAAAGGCATCAGCTTCACCGTGCCGGCCGGCAAGACGGTGGCGGTGGTGGGGCCTTCCGGTGCGGGCAAGTCCACCATCAGCCGCATTCTCTATCGCTTCTACGACATCAAGTCGGGCCGCGTGACCATCGACGGGCAGGATATCCGCGATGTGACGCAAGCCTCGCTGCGCGCCATCATCGGCATCGTGCCGCAGGACACGGTGCTGTTCAACGACACGGTCCGCTACAATATCGGCTATGGCCGCATCGGCGCCAGCAACGCCGAGATCGAGGAGGCGGCGCGCCTGGCCCAGATCGACAGGTTCATCGCCCTGTTGCCGCAAGGCTATGACGCCAAGGTGGGCGAACGCGGGCTGAAGCTGTCGGGCGGCGAGAAGCAGCGCGTCGCCATCGCCCGCACCATCCTCAAGAACCCGCCCATCCTGATGCTGGACGAGGCCACCAGCGCGCTGGACACCGGCACCGAGCGCGAAATCCAGGGCGCGCTGAACCTGGTTTCGCGCAACCGCACCACCCTGGTGATCGCGCACCGGCTCTCCACCGTGATCGACGCCGACGAAATCCTGGTGCTGGACCATGGCCAGATCATCGAACGCGGACGCCATGCCGAATTGCTGGCGCTGGGCGGCCATTACGCCTCGATGTGGAACAAGCAGCGCGAAGCCGCCGCTGCCCGCGAGAAGCTGCGGGAAGTCGAGAACGATCCTGATGTGGCGCCGGGCGTTGCGAAGGCCGAGCCGGTCTGACGCTAGATCAGCTCGACCCGGTCGACTTCGACGCCCTTGTTGCCCTGGCGCGTCGAGTAGCGGATGCGCTGGTCGGGTTCCACCGCCGAAATGCCCGAGCGCCGCAGCGCGCTGGCATGGAGGTAGATGTCGCCGCTGCCGCTGTCCGGCATCACGAAGCCAAAGCCCTTCTGGTCGTTGAAGAACTTGACCTTGCCTTCGACCATGGGGCCGGACGGGCCGCTGTCGCGGTAACCGCCGCCGCCACCGAAGCCGCCGCGGTCGCCACCAAAACGGTCGCCGCCGCCAAAACGGCCGCCGCCGCCG
>Ga0316220_1002345_pt1 | contig 17711 bp, 12 predicted proteins | sample TBH18005metaG_FD_203632 | JGI IMG/M metagenome (GOLD analysis project Ga0316220, IMG submission 203632) | Freshwater microbial communities from Trout Bog Lake, Wisconsin, USA - TBH18005 | ecosystem: Environmental > Aquatic > Freshwater > Lake > Hypolimnion/Profundal zone | place: USA: Wisconsin...
CGTCGTGGAGTGCGGCAGTCCTGTGCCGCCTTGGGAGAAAACGCCGTCAGCGACTAACGCTCTCTGAAGGTATGAGACACTCCGAACGAAGACCTCCTTTGCTGGCCACGTCTTCAGGTGGGTCGAAAATCGGTCCGGCTCGCGAAGGCGGCACAGGACTGCCGCACTCCACGACGCTGTCGCGTTGACGAACGCCCCACGGCAAACGCCGGATGTCGCCCTCCTGCAACCGGCAGGTTCATTGGCAGCCTGCGAAGGATCTTACGAGGCGATCCGGACGTTCGTTTCAGTCGGCACGAAATCGGAACTGATGGCTCATCGGGCGGCGCTGTCAGCTTCGAGAACGGTGAATGGTGGCATAACGCTGGCTGGCGTAGCGTGAGATCCTTCGCAAGTCTCAGGATGACAAAATAATATGGGCCGCTCCGGTTTCCGTGCTCGGCTTCCGGTTTGTGGGTAATGGAAAGAGAGGACTACACGCAGCCCAAGACGCTGACGCGACTGCGAAACCCCTCCCGATTTCAGGCAATTTACCCGCTGGCGTTCCGAGAAATACCCTCCGAGCCCGCTTTTTCACAAGCCCCTACTGCCCGCCGGTCATCGAATCGAGCTCAGCCTGCGCCATTTGTGCTTCAAGCTGGTGTTTGAGCACTGTCGCTTCGTCCTCGCTTAGCTTGCGTTGCGCGTTCAACACATCCGAGAGCGAAACCTTGGCGCTTTCGTAACCGAGTTGGGCGGATTTTAATGCTTCACGCGAGAGCGGGACGATCTTGTCTCGATAGAGCTCGACGTGATGCACGAAGGATTCCGCGCGGCGCAACGCATCGCGCACCCGGGCCCGGGTTTCGTTCTCGGCGACCTTGAGATCCGCCTGCGCCGCCGCGAGAGTCGCCTGGGCATCGCGCACCCCCGCCGCATACTTTTGCTCGTTGGCCCACGGCACGCTGACGCTCACCTCCAGCATCACTTCGTCCATCGGGTCCGGTATCGTCCCGCTGGGGTCCCGAAACCGGCGAACCCGCACGCCCGCCATGGGATCGGGAATCCATTGCCGGTGCGCCAGTTGCAAGCGGGCCTGGGCGCCGGCAATCTTGCTTTGGGCGAGTTTAATCTCCGGGCTGTGCTTGAGCGCCTGCGCCTGAGCGTCGGAAAGCTCCGGGAAATGCGGTGGAAGCGGCGTCGTTTCCGGCGGCTCCATCGGGGCTTCGGGCTCCCGGTCCATGAGGCGGTTGAGGGCGGAGCGGGCTTCCCCGGCATCGCGTTCCAAATCCACGCGCGCTTCGCTGTTTCTCGCCTGTTCACCCTCAGCCATCAGCGCGTCGGCCTGGCTTTGGTCGCCCACTTCGAGCCGCGAGCGGGCCGTCTTGGCGAGGTCGCGCAGGAGGCGGTCGTTCCGCCCATTGATATCCATGAGCCCGCTCGCCGTTGCATACTTGGAGAAGGCGGAGCGCGCGTCGCGCACCGCCTCCAACTCCGCCTTTCGCACCTCCTGCCATGCCCCCGCGGCCTCGGCCACCGCAGCGCGTCCACGGCTTAGGTTGCGTCCCGAAATTGGCAGCCCCTGCTGGATGGTCACGCTCTCGTCGAGATCGCCGACAATATTCTTTGAAAACACCAACGCCGGGTCGTCCCAGGCGCGCTCCTGCGGAACCTTTTCCCGCATCGAGCTCATGCGGCGTCGCGCGGCCACCACCGCCGGGTTGCGCAGCCGCACTTCGTGCAAAATATGCGCCAGCACAACGCGCCGGCCCGGCTGCTCCGCGGCGGCGTCGGGCGAACCCGAATCCGACAGGGCGGCCAGAGGAGTCCCACCCGCCAAAGTCATGGAAAGGGCGGCAATGAGCGGCGTGTAACGCATTGAGTGCAGTGTGGAAACAGAACGCAACAGGCGTCGCCGCCCGTCGTGTACTTGCGATCCATTACCAGATTCCGTTTAAAAGGCCAGCGCCAATCGGAAGGACGTCCCGCCCAAACGCCGCCGGTCCCCGCCGGCTTTCCTCTTTACACCGCGCCATCACCGGAGAAAACTGCAACACGATCATGAATCTTCTCGATAAGCTGCTTCCGCGTCTTCGCACGCTGACCGAAGACAAGTTATTGCTCTTGTGCCTTGCTCTAGCCGTGATCTTCTCCGCAAATGGAATCGGGTGGGGAAGATACGAATGCTGGAACCGCGATGAAATGGGCCTTCGTTCCGTTTCGGTATTCGGAAGACCCGGAGACTACCTGCACCCGCCGGGGTACACCTACCTGAACCGTATTTGCGTGTTGACGCCGATTCAATCGGTTCGGGACATCTTACGGGGAGTAATTGGAAAGGAGGCGGTCCGAAAATATCCCTTCAACAAGGCGAGGCTTTTCTTCTCCCGCGTGTTCGTAATTCTTCTCTATTTAGTCACGGTGATCGTGGCGTATCGATACTGTCTGACCTACTATGGAATCTTTGCCGCGAGGATTGTGGCTGTGCTCTTTGCCACGACTGCCGGTTTCATCGATTACAATCACTTCCTGTCAACAGACTCGCCCCTGCTCTTTGGAATGATGCTGGCGCTGTACCTGATCATGCGCGCAAATCGATTCGGGATGCTCAGGCATTATTTAATGGCGGGATTTGCCATTGGCGCCGCATTCAATATCAAATACAACGGGCTCGCGGTTGGAATCGCTTTCGTCGTGGCTCATTTTCTATCCGACCACAACACCACACTGCGATCCCGCTTCTTCTCGCCAAAACTCCTCAAAGGTCTTGCGATGGTGCCGGTTGGGATGGTGGCGACCAGTCCGCATATGCTGCTCGATTTTCATCGGTTCTTCGCCGACTTCATGTATGTCAATGCAGTGACGCCGCGCTACGAAGGCCAGGCCGAGGGCTTCGGCTACATCTCATTTTGCCGGGAGTTTCCCGAGATCCTGGGGATGCCCGGAACGATCCTGGTTACGCTTCTCGCCGTCGCCTCTCTCGTCATGATCGTTTGGCGGCGGTCCTGGTTCGCAACGCGTTCGGTTGGGTTTCTGATGGCCCTGAGCGTATTTCTTCTCTACTTCGTGAAGATGGGATCGTTTCCCCGCGTGGAGACTCGCTATGTGCTCCCCTGTATTCCCTTTTTTGTGCTTCTGACCGGTCCGGCGCTGGCGGCAATCGGAGAGAGGTTTTCCGTTTTGTTTGCGGTCGTATTGACGCCGCTGGTTGTCTATAATTGTGTTTGCAGTTTCATGGTCGGCGAGCGGTTCAAAGCAGATCCGCGTCTGCCCGCGCTGGACTGGATACAGGCCAATGTGCATCGGGGCCTGCGACTGGAATCGAGCGCAGGCGCCCCCCACTGGTCCAAGAACGAAGCACTAGGCATCGTTGAGGTCGATGCGATGGTCAAACACCCGAGGACGGTCTCCGCGGATGGTGTAATGGACCTGCGTCTGCCTCATTGCAACGGAAGAGCGCAGTTGTTCGACAAGATCTTCGCCAAGAACAAATGGGTCGCCGGGCAGGCGGGGCTGCATGAGGGGATCTCGGACGAGGCATTGTTTACACCGGAAGCATTGGCCAAACGGAACCCCGATATTATAACTGTCGATCTATGCGACATGGTGGTGCCCAGCCCAACGGTTCGGGCGTTCTTCGAAAATCTGACCACGGAAAAGTTCCCTTACAAAGTGGTCTACGATCGCCAGTCTCCTCGCGATCCCGGCTGGATCTATCCGAAGGAAATCGACTTCCTGCAAACTCGGTGCGTGATTCTTGTCAGGAAACAAGATTCGAGTCCCGGCGCATTGCCGCTTCGTCCGGCGCAGGCGAAGTAGGGCCCCGGTCCGATGTCTTGTTGCGCAGTTCCCAAAGCGCGACGCAGAGCAGAATGCCGGCGCCCTCGGCCAGCAAGGTGTAAACGAGCTGGCATTTCATATATCTGCCCAGTTGAACGCTGTGGACGATCGAAAGGGTCAGCACGTGCAGGACGTTGAACGAAAACAGGTACAGGGTGCAAATAGCAGGCAGCGTTAATAGCGTGCGGTGAGCGCCGGAACGCCTGGAACTGAGCCAGAGGCAGGCGCCGTACCAGCAGGAGCAGATGAGTACCAGCGGATAGAATGCCCTCATGCCCATCGCCATCACGGACGCAACCACGCCGACCCGCCACGTGTGCTTCGAATGCCGCAGTTTCAAACTGTCCCGGGTGTAGTCTTCCAATGAAGCGCAGGGCAGCGGAAAAGGGGCGACGCTGGCTAGATTTCGCTCGGCCATGGGTCCCGCTCTGATGGTGACCGCGCCTCCGAGCGGAGATTCGAGACCCGAGCAAAAAAGCCCAAGTTGGGAAAGAATTTTGCCAGCCATGGAAACGGGCTGATGAACCCACCCGAGAATGTAATAGTGCATGTAGAAACGATTCCGGGCGGCGGGATCGTTTGGAAATTGACTGTACAGATAGGAGACAACGGAGTCGCCATACATCATCCGATCGGGGTCGTACCCAAGGCTCTTGTACGGGCCGGGTTTCCTGAGGCGCAATTCCGCGTCGGTTAGCGACAATGCCTTCTCAAGCAGGGGCCGCTCATAGGGAAGCGGATTGGAACCGTTAAGTTCAGCCGCGATTTGGTTGCGAACGCAGCGGGCATTGAAACAGAAGAGGTGAGTCCGCAGGAATGTCGCCGCGTCCGGATCGTACTTCCTGGCCAGAACGGACTCGGGGTAGACCAGGATCGACCAGACCAGCAGCGCGGGAATTAATAGAATGCCGAGCTTGTATGAAAATCCGGGCCGTGAGCTGAAAAGCGAGGCCAGGACGGGAAAAGCCACGGCTGCGACAGCGAGGCCAAAGGACGGGCGCAAATAGAAGAGCAACGCTCCGCAGAAGAGAAGGGCCACCCCCGCGACAAAGGCGTTGAACAGCTTTTGTTTGCGGTAGAAAGCAAAGTAATACTCCGACGCAAGGAGAAGCGTTACTGCGGAAACGAATTGAAAGAGTGCCTCGGGGCGAAGGCTGAGTTCCATTTGAATGGGGCTCCCCGAGAGCAACATGACGCTGAACAGCATCAGGCCGATCAGCCGTTGTGCCCTGAATTGTGTTGGGGTGCGTGGGAAAAGCCTGGCCAGCCGATGCCACGTCCGCAACAGGATAACCCCGGTGGCGAGCCCGGCCAGGTGCTGGACTACGGTGATTGCCTTGAAAGTTCCGAAGATGCGCAGGAGCAGGAACAGAAACAGCGGATAGGGGTATTCGCGGCCGCAAGTGTGAACGAGTTTGCCCTCGGTAAGCAGATGCAGGGCAGGATTGAGGTAGCCCCACGTATCGGGGTCGCCGCCGGGAAGAAGCGGCAAAGCCAACCGCCAGGCAGCGCCGATGGCGAAGACGACGGCGATGCAGGGCCAGTAATGGCGCACGAGCCACTCAAGACCTCGCCTGAGGCGATCGGGTTTCATGGGGTTTGAGGGCCTATAGGCCTCACGCCTGGGTTTAGCGTTCCCGTGTCAGGAGCACGTTTCCGTTCTTTTCAGTCCGCTCGGTGCGCGCGCCGCGGCGGATTCGCAGTTCGGAGGCTTTGAAATTAAAGCGGGCGTGTTTGCCATCCGGTTCGAGGGAAATAAAGAGGTGCTTGCTGACGGTAACATGGTCGCTCCCCTTGGTGAAATTCTCGTTGAAATTCTGCTGAAGAACATGGCCGTCCCATTTGGCGAACGGCAGTTCGGGCGCGAAAAACTCGGCCGGCGCGCCGGGAATCGATTGGCGCCGGGACACAGTCGCCGGGCTCAGCGAGTTCGGTGCGTTCTTGCCGGGAGTGACGGATTGCGTTGCGACCCGGTTGACGGTGACCTGCGGCTCGCGAACGTCCACTTCCACGCGATACATCTCCGATTCGACAATGTTGTTCGCGTTGAGTCGGCTGAGCGTCCCGGTCCAGACACCGGCCAGGGCGGCTGGAATTGGCGAGATCTTTGCCTCGGGAACAACCCCTGTATCGGCCCCGGCGGGAGCGGCGGCAACCGGCGCGGCGCCGGCGGGGGCCGCAGGCACTGGCGCAACAGGTGTGCTCACGGGCGCCGCGGCGGCGGGCACGGGCTGAAGCGGTTGCAGGGGAGACGCCGCCGGCAAAGCAGGGGTGTCCGCCGCAAGCGCCGGGAGCGCCAACAGGAGAGTCGAAAAGGTGAGCGACAAGCAGAGTGTTCGAGGGAGACGAAATTTTTGCATAGCTCAAGTATTCAACAGTTTTTCGGCATTTTGCAATACGGTTCGGAAGATGAGAAGGGCGCGGGGTAAATTTCTTGCGGCGGATCGCAATCACCGGGAGGGCTGTATATACCGGGGAATATACACGGATTAAGAAAACGGTGTCGGCCTGCAACTCTGGGGAGCACACGCGCCCTCGCGTGTCGGCGTCGGCGCCCTCGCCGACGCGAACTTTTGCTTCATCGAAACCACGGATTTCACGGATTGCCACGGATGAAACCTATCCGTGTTCATTCGTGTAATCCGTGGTTCATCGGTTGAATGCGGGCTTCTTGAGCGAAGATGCCTTTGGCGGGGCGCCAAAGGCCGCACGCGAGGGCGCGTGCGCTCCCCAGAGCCCGGTCTCCGACGTTCTCGCAAGAATCGGCGGGCCAAATAATAGAAGAAATTTGTCCTGCGCCCAAATGGAAACCACGGATTTCACGGATATGTTCGATCCGTGCCAATCCGTGTAATCCGTGGTTGATCGATGCCCGGCCAGCGCGGAACCCCCGGCGCATTCTTCCCGTTGCATCCGGGGCGAATTCACCCGAAATTAGCGCATGCAAGCACCTGAGCGGAGACTCTCGGAGGCGTCGGCAATTCGCGTCCTGCTGGTGGAAGACAATCCTGGGGATGCCCGGTTGATTCAGGAACTTCTGGCGGAAGCGGCCGCGCGGTTCGAGCTTGAAACGGTAACGCGGTTGTCCGCGGCGTTGGAACGGCTCAGCGCCGGGAACTTCCAACTGGTGATGGTCGATCTTTCGTTGCCGGACAGCCATGGCATCGACACCTTCCACCGGGTCGCCGCCCACGCGCCGGCGGTGCCTCTTATTGTTCTCAGCGGCCTGGATGACGAGGCGCTGGCGTTGCAGACCGTGCAGGAAGGCGCGCAGGATTATCTGGTCAAAGGCCACGTGGACCATCACTCCCTGGTGCGCGCCATGCGGTATGCCGTCCAGCGGGCGGAAACCGAGCGTGCCCTCGCCGACGAGCGCAACCTCCTGCGGAACGTGATCGACAACCTGCTGGACGCCATTTACGTCAAGGATACCGACGGACATTACCTGCTCGACAACATCGCCCACATTCGTTCGCTGGGGCTTCAGGCTCCGGAAGAGGTCGTCGGCAAGACGGTGTTCGACTTTTTCCCGGAAGCGGTCGCCGAAAAGTTTCAGGAGGACGACCGGACTGTCATGCAAACGGGCAATCCGATCGTCAACCGCGAGGAGATCATGACCCTGGACGCGTCGGTGCGCTGGATTTCCACCACCAAGGTGCCGTTGCGCAACAGCGAGGGCAAAACCGTCGGCATCGTGGGCATCGGACGCGACATCACCGACCGTAAACGCGCCGAAGAACAGCTTTTCCGCTACAATGCCGAAATCCGCGAACGCAACGCGGAACTCGAAGACGACCTGCACATGGCGCGCGAGATTCAGCAGGCGTTCCTCCCGCAGCAATACCCAAGTTTTCCCAGAAAGGCGTCGCCCGGCGAAAGCGCGCTGCGATTTGTCAGCCGATACATTCCGACAACCGCGGTGGGCGGCGATTTCTTCCACGTTCTGGCGCTCTCAGACACCGAAGCGGGGGTCTTTATTTGCGACGTGATGGGCCACGGCGTCCGGGCGGCCCTGGTGACGGCTATCCAGCGGGCGCTGGTGGAGGAAATGCTGCCGGTCGCCCACGATCCGGGCCGGTTTCTGACGGAGATCAACCGCGCCCTGCTGAGCATCCTGCGGCGGGCGCGCACGCCGATGTTCGCCTCGGCGTTCTATCTCGTGGTGGACGTAGGCAACGGCCAGCTCCGGTATGCCAATGCCGGGCATCCGCGTCCTTTGCACCTGCACCGCAGCCTGGGGACCCTCGACTTCCTCTCCACCGAACGCCCCGGCCCAGCTCTGGGCGTGTTCAAGAACACGGGCTACCAGACGCGAACCAGCACCGTAAGCCCCCACGATTTGATTGTCCTTTTCACCGATGGACTGTATGAAGTGGAGGGAAAAGGCGATGTGTACTTCGATCAAGGTATGCTTCTGAACATAATGGCCCGCCGATTGTCTAAACCCGTGGAGAGTCTGATCGATGAAACTCTGGAGGAAATCCAGGGTTTCGCCGCGCAACGCAGTTTTGCCGACGATGTCTGTCTCGTTGGCGTGGAAATCGACCGGATTCTCGGTCCGCTTGCCGATTCGCCGTGAACACCCCTCGGAAAAAGAGCAAAGCCCGCGCCTCCGTGGCAAATGTCGCGGTTGTGGAAAACAGCCTCGCCGATGTGCGTCTGATCTCCGAGATGCTGGCCGAAGCCGGTCACGGTCAAATCGTTCTCAAGGCTACGTTTCGCAAGCTGCAAGAGGCGATCGGGCAGATTGCGGAAAGCCCGGACGTTTTCGACGCCGTGCTGCTGGACCTCGCATTGCCGGATTGCCGGGGGATCGAGTCGTTTCGCCGGCTCGCGGCTGCCGCGCCCCAGATGCCCATTATTGTGCTGAGCGGTTCCGACGACGAGGAACTGGCCAATCTGACGGTGCAGGAAGGCGCGCAGGATTATCTGGCCAAGAGCGACTTGAGCGGGCGGGTGCTGGTGCGGGCGATCGCCCACGCCATTGAGCGAAAACGCTCTGAGATGGAACTGTCGGCCGCCCGCGACGAAATGGAAGCGCGGGTGAAGGAGCGCACCGTGGAACTGGAGCAGCTCAACGGGCAGCTGGCCGAAGCGCTCAACCAGCTCGGCGAAGCGCAGTCGCGCATGATCCAGCAGGAGCGGTTGCACGCCCTCGAACGGATGGCCAGCGGCATCGCTCACGACTTCAACAACGCGCTTTCGCCCATCCTTGCCCACACCGAGTGGCTGCTGATGAAGCCCTCCGCGATGAGCGACGAGGAAAAGCTCAAGCAAACGCTCATCAAGATTCACGAACAAGCGGCGCATTGCGCTGAAGTCGTCAGCCGCTTGCGCGAGTTCTACCGGTCGCGCGACGAGATTAGCGAGTTCAAGCCGCTGAGCTTGCGCCGCGCGGTCGAGGAGGCGGTTTCGCTCACGCAACCGTGCTGGAAAGATCAGGCGCAGGCGCGCGGCGTGGATATCCGGGTGGAACTGGAGTTTGAAAAGACGCCAAAGGTCCAGGGGGACAACGCCGAGTTGCGGGAGTTGTTTACCAATCTGCTGCTCAACGCCATCGATGCCATCAAGCAAAACGGGGTCATTAAGGCCACTGTCTTTGAAGAGGACGGCAGGGTCTGCGTCCGCATCGGAGACAACGGGGTGGGGATGACCGAAGAGATCGGTGCGCGCTGCATGGAGCCGTTTTTCACCACCAAGCACGGGCTCGGCAGCGGTCTGGGCCTGGGCGTCGTTTACGGCATCGCGCAACGGCACGATGCGGAAATCGACATCGAAAGCGAGATTGGCGTGGGCACCGATATCACCGTCCGGTTTCCCGCCTACGACCCCAATCAGGCTGCCCCCGACGAGATGCCGCCGCTTCTGGGGCTGCGGATCCTGGTGGCCGAGGATGAAGCGATGATCCGCGAGGTGGTCGGGATTTATCTCGGCGAAGACGCGCACCGTGTGCAGATGGCCGTCAACGGCTCCGAGGCGCTCAAGAAGCTGAAGGCCGACCGCTTCGACCTGCTGATTACCGACCATTCGATGCCGGAGATCAGCGGCGAACGTCTCGCCCGCGAGGCCCGAAAACTGGACCCGAAGCTACGGATCTTGCTGCTAACGGGGTTCGGGAATCTTTATCCGCCGGGTGCCGGGATTCAACCCCATATCGATGTGGTGGTGCCGAAGCCGTTTACTTTCAAGTCGCTGCGGCAGGGCATCTCAAGCGCGATGGCAACGCTGAAATAGGCGCGAACATAAAAACGACTAACCGCAGATAACGCAGATATTTGCAGATTTTTCGCAAAAGACCTGTCGATGCAGTCTCGGACTCGACGCTCACCCGCCGGCTGAAGAACGACCGGGATCCCCTTTTTTATCTGCGTACATCTGCGAAATCTGCGGTTTCTACTGCCGAAACGTTGTGAAGGTTCGGCGTATAGTCGAGAGGGGCGACGGAGGCGGCGCCAGGGTCTTGGACTGCGGTGAAGCGCCCTTTCCATTACCCACAAATCGGAAGCCGAGCACGGAAACCGGAGCGGCCCATATTATTTGTCATCCTGAGCTTGCGAAGGATCTCGCGACACGCCAGCCAGCGTCCGCCACCAATCATTGTCCTCGAAGCTGATGGCACCGCACGATGGTCAGTCAGTTCCGAGTAAGCTCCAAATGAAATGACCTTTTTGACCGCCTCGTGAGATCCTTCGCAAGCTCAGGATGACAGCGTTCGGGGGGCCGTTCTTACTCGTGAATTCGGTTGGCAAACTTATGGGTAATGGAAAAAGTCCTGTGCCGCCTTGGGATGGCGCTTCGCTCCCACCAGTCCGCCTTCGGGTTGGTGCGCAGGAGCATACGGCCAGAGGGCGCTCCAGTTTGCCATGAATGGAAGGATGCCAGGGCTGGTCTTGGCTGACAAGCATTCGAGTGGGCCAGGGATGGTCCGGCTTGCGAAGGCGGCACAGGACTGCCGCACTCCATGACGCTGGCGCGACCATTAAAACCCCACCCGTTTTCGAAACCGCTGCTTAACCTGACAGTATTGGGCGTCTCGCCAATGTCACATTCTCGTCCTTACGCCACCCCCACCGCGTCCTTGATCGACGCGGCGGCGTAATCGCGATTCATCCGCGAGATGAACGACGCGTTGATGGCGGCGGGGCAGACGGCTTCGCACTCGTAGAAGTTGGTGCAGTTGCCAAAGCCTTCCTCATCCATCCGGCGCACCATCTTCAAAACGCGGCCGACGCGCTCAGGCTGGCCCTGTGGCAGCAAGCCCAGATGCGACACCTTCGCCGCGACGAAGAGCATGGCTGACGAATTCGGGCACGCGGCCACGCAGGCGCCGCAGCCGATGCAGGCCGCGGCATCCATGGAAGCGTCGGCGTTCTGCTTGGAAATCGGGACGGAGTTGCCGTCCGGCGCGGAACCGGCGCGCGCGGTGATGAATCCGCCGGCCTGCTGGATGCGGTCGAGCGCGGAACGGTCCGTGATCAGATCCTTGAGGATCGGGAATGCGTTGGAGCGCCACGGCTCGATGTAGATGGTATCGCCGTCCTTGAAGTGCCGCATGTGGAGCTGGCACGTGGTGGTGGCGCGCTCCGGGCCGTGCGCGATGCCGTTGATGACCAGCGAGCACATGCCGCAGATGCCTTCGCGGCAATCGTGGTCGAAGGCAATCGGCTCCTCGTTCTTTCCGACGAGCGATTCATTGACGATATCGAGCATCTCCAGGAACGAACAGTCCGTCGGGATTTCTTTGGCCTCGTAGGCGACGAATTTGCCGGGGCTTGACGTGTTGCGCTGACGCCAGACAAGCAGGGTGAGATTCAGGAGCTTCGACATGACTTATTTGTAGCTGCGGACAGCCAGTTTGATGTTCTCGTAGTTGAGTTCCTCGACGTGCCGGACCGGCTTCGAATCGACGCCGGTGCATTCCCATGCGGCCACGTGCGCGAAATGTTCGTCGTCGCGTTTGGCCTCGCCGTCTTCCATCTGGTATTCCTCGCGGAAATGGCCGCCACAGGATTCGCGGCGCTCCAAAGCGTCCAGGCACATGAGTTCGCCAAATTCAAGGAAGTCGGCCACGCGCCCGGCCATTTCGAGGGATTGGTTAATCCCCTCCCCTTCGCCGGGGACATTGACGTTCTGCCAGAATTCCTCGCGGATTTTCGGAATTTTCGCCAGCGCGTCCTTGAGGCCGGCCTCGTTGCGGCCCATGCCGCATTTTTCCCAAAGAAGCAGGCCGAGTTCGCGGTGGAAGGAATCCACCGAGCGCTTGCCCTTGATGGCGAGGAATTTGTCGGTGCGAGCCCGCACTTCCTCGACGGCCTTCTTGAATTCCGGGTGATCGGTCGTGACCTTCTTGGCGCCGTGGGGAGCGAGGTAATTGCCGATGGTGTACGGAAGGACGAAATAGCCGTCCGCAAGCCCCTGCATAAGCGCGCTGGCCCCCAGGCGGTTGGCGCCGTGATCGCTGAAGTTGGCTTCGCCGAGCACGTGCAGGCCGGGCAGGTTGGACATGAGATTGTAATCCACCCAGAGCCCGCCCATCGTGTAGTGGACGGCGGGGAAGATGCGCATCGGCTGCTGGTAGGCGTCCTCCGCGGTGATCTTGTGATACATGTCGAAGAGGTTGCCGTAGCGCTCGCTGATGACGTTCTTTCCGAGGCGGGCGATGGCGGCCGCGAAGTCGAGATAAACGCCCAGCTTGCCGGGACCGACGCCACGGCCTTCGTCGCAGACCTGCTTGGCCGCGCGCGAGGAGATGTCCCGCGGCGCAAGATTGCCGAAGCTCGGGTACTTGCGTTCGAGGTAGTAATCGCGGGCATCCTCCGGGATTTGCCCCGGCGGCTTGTCACAATCCTCCTTGCGCTTGGGAACCCACACGCGCCCGTCGTTGCGCAGCGACTCCGACATCAGCGTCAGCTTCGACTGGTAATCCCCATGAACGGGGATGCACGTCGGGTGAATCTGCGTGTAGCACGGGTTGGCGAAAAACGCGCCCTTCTTGTAAGCACGATACACCGCCGTGGCGTTGCATCCCTTGGCGTTGGTGGAGAGATAAAAGACGTTGCCGTAGCCGCCGGTGGCCAGCACCACGGTGTCGCCCGCATGCGCGGAGATCCCGCCGGTGACCATGTCGCGCACGACGATCCCTTTGGCGTGGCCATCGACCACCACCAGTTCCAGCATTTCCGTGCGCGGGAACATCTCGACGGTCCCCTGGGCGATCTGCCGGCAGAGCGCCGAATAGGCCCCGAGCAGCAATTGCTGGCCGGTCTGGCCGCGCGCATAGAACGTGCGGGAAACCTGCGCGCCGCCGAACGAGCGGTTGGCGAGCAGGCCGCCGTATTCGCGGGCGAACGGCACGCCCTGAGCCACGCATTGGTCGATGATGGCATTGCTCACTTCGGCCAGGCGGTACACGTTGGCTTCGCGCGCCCGGAAATCGCCACCCTTGATGGTGTCGTAGAAGAGGCGGTAAACGGAATCGCCGTCGTTCTGGTAATTCTTCGCGGCGTTAATGCCTCCCTGCGCGGCGATGGAGTGCGCGCGCCGCGGGCTGTCCTGGTAACAGAAGCATTTCACGTTGTAACCCAGCTCGCCCAGGCTGGCGGCGGCGGAAGCGCCCGCCAGACCGGACCCGACGATGAGAATGGTGTATTTGCGGCGGTTTGCCGGATTGATCAGCTTCGATTCGAACTGATGCTTCTCCCACTTCTTCTCAAGCGGGCCGGATGGAATTTTGGAGTCGAGCGTGGCCATTTTAGTGTCCGATCGGATTAATAAAGTGGAGGAGGGACGCAACGGGAATCGATGCGTAGCCGAGGAAAATCAGGCCGGCAATGACCGGGCTGGCGGCGGAAATGAGCGGGGCGAAGTTTCGGGTGCGCCCGCCGAGGGTCTGCACGAAGCTCTGAATGCCGTGACTGAGGTGCAGACAGAGGAGGCCGACGCCGATGAGATAGAACAGCGTGGCGAGCGGATCCCTAAAGCCGACGATCACCATGGAATAAACGTCGTGGCGTCCCAGGGCGTCGTGCCAGCCCTTCCACTCGGGATGGATGCTCATGGCCGTGAAGTGGAGCAGGTGATAAACCACGAACGCGATGATGATGCCGCCAGTGACCGTCATCGTCTTTGCGCCGAGCGTGGAAGCCACGCTGGTCTTGACGGCGTATTTCTGCGGACGCGCCTGAGCGTTTTCAACCGCCAGCAGCACCGTGGTTGCGATGTGCAGGGCGATCATCAGCAGAAGGAACCCCCGGATGACCCAAAGCAGATCGCCGAGGCTCTGGAGGCGTTCGGCGTAGAGGTTAATCGCATCCTGACCGAGGAAAACCTGGAGGTTGCCGGCCATGTGCCCGGCGACAAAGCCCACGAGCACGACGCCGGTCAGGGCGACGATCCATTTTTTTCCGATTGACGACTGGTAGAATGAAATAAGCGCTTTCACGGTGAAGTTCAGGAGCGGGATGTTTCTATCGGCCCGCTACACGGGATGCACGCCCATTCTTGCGAATTTTTCTCCAATCCTTGGCCAAGGAAAAGAGCACGAAGGGGACGGCGAAAGCCCGAGGGCGGTGCTGGGGATCGCGCCAGGCCGCTCCTGCCTACTCCTCTTCGACGCTCTCCGCCGGGAGCTTCTTGAAATGGAGCTGCTCGACGCGCCGGCCGTCGCTCTTGGTGATCGACACCTCGTAGTCGTCGATCCGGGCTTTTTCCCCCTCCTGCGGGAGATGGCCGATGACGTGGGTGATGTACCCGCCGATGGTGCTCACATCGGAGCTTTCCAGCTTCAACCCTGTCAAGTCGTTCAACTCGTAAAGACCGAGCGTCCCTTCGACGAGAAACTCCTCTTCGCCAACCTTGCGGAACTCCGGCGTCTCGGTGTCGAATTCGTCCTGGATCGCACCGACCAGTTCCTCGATGACGTTGTCGAGGGTGACGATCCCGACGGTGCCGCCGTATTCGTCGACCACCAGCGCCAGGTGCGTGTGTTTGCCGAGGAAAAGCGTGAGCAGCTTCTCCAGGCGCATCATTTCCGGCACGGGAACGATCTCGCGTTTGACGGCCAGCAGGTCCGGCGCCGGCTGGCGGGTCAGCAGCAGCAGATCTTTGATGTGGACTTGCCCGATGGTGTTGTCCAGATGGCCCTGGCACAGCGGAAAACGGGTGTGGCGCGACTTCAGCGCCAGGTTGAGGTTCTCCTCGAACGTGTTGTCCATGTCGAGGTAGACCACCTCGCCGCGCGGCGTCGTGATGTCCCGGACAATGCGCCGGCGCATGTCGAGCGCATTCATGAGAATCTCTTTGCCAACAGGCGTTACTTCGTTTTGTTCCCCGCTTTCGGTAAGGATGACCCGCAATTCCTCCTCGCTGTGCGCCAGTTCATGTGCGCCCGCCGGTTCGAGGCCGATTATCCGGTGCAGGACGAAATTGGTGGCGAGGTTGAGCAACCAGATCGCCGGGCGGAAGGCGATCGTGAAAAGTTGCAGCGGGCGCGCCAGCCACAGAGCCATGGGCAGCGCCCTGCGAATGGAGAGGAACTTCGGCGACTGCTCGCCCAGAACGATGTGGGCAAAGGTGATGGCCGAGAACGCCAGCGTAAACGAAGCGCCTTGGATGACAGCCGCGCTTTTGATTCCGAGTAGATAAAAGAGCGGCGAAATGGTGCTGGCCACAAACGGTTCGCCCACCCAGCCCAGGCCCAGACTGGAGAGAGTCACCCCGAGCTGCGTGGCCGAGAGATAGACATCCAGATGCGACGTGATTTGCTTGGCGATCGCCGCGCGCCGGTCCCCGTCTTCCACCAGCGGTTCGAGCTGCGAGCCGCGCACCCGCACCATCGCGAACTCGGAGGCGACAAAGAAAGCATTGAACAGCACCAGCAAGCCCACCGCCGCCGCTCGCAGCAGGATCGATTCCGCCGATTCCCACTCAGCCCCGGCAATGGGCTGTGCGGCAGCGGCCAACAAGATCGGGTTCACAAAGACGGGGATTGCAGGGATAATCGGGGAAAAAACGAAAGGCTCGCCGTGAATCCACGGCGAGCCGAAAAGGTGTCGGACAATGAAGCGATTACCAGGATGACTTGGTCACTCCGGGGATCATCCCATTGGAGGCCAATTCACGGAAGGCGATACGCGACAGTTGGAAACGGCGAATGAAGCCGTGGCGGCGTCCGCTGGCGCGACAACGGTTCACCAGCCGCACCGGACTCGCCGTGCGGGGCAGCTGCGCCAGGCCGACATAGTCGCCCTTCGCCTTGAGTTCGGCGCGCAGGGCGGCATATTTTGCGACAATAACGCGTTTGCGTTTTTCTTTTTCGATCCAGCTCTTTTTGGCCATAAATAAGAAAGGACGGGCAATTTAGGACGCTTGCGTGCCTTTGCAAGTAATTTTCGAAAAAAGTTTTGAGGAACCACGGATGAGACGGAGAGCAGAGGGTCTGGCCAGTCTGTTCATCCGTGTGCATCTGCGAAATCCGCGGTTTCAACTTCCCAATCGAGGTTCGTTTCGTGAAATAGACAACCCGCCCCAATCCACTATCTTCTTGCAACGCACTTATGGCAATTTCAGCGCACGCAACGACTGGCACTCCCGCCTCAATGGGCTTCTTCATGCCCGCGGAGTGGGACCGACACGAAGCCACCTGGCTGGCCTGGCCTCATAACGCCTCCGACTGGCCGGACAAACTCGACTCCATCCGCTGGGTTTACGGGGAGATCGTCCGCAGGATCGTGCCGGGGGAAACGATTCGCCTGCTGGTCCGCAACAAGACCGAAGAGCAAATCGCAGCGCGCTCCCTGACCCGCTCCGGCGTGGATATCGCCCGCGTGGAATTCATCGTCCACCCGACCAACCGCGGCTGGATGCGCGACAGCGGCCCCATATTCGTCAAGCGCGGCAAGGAAACCGCCATCGTGCATTTTCATTTCAACGCCTGGGCCAAATACAACGACTGGCACCGGGACCGGAAGGTGCCGGAGATGGCCGGCAAGCTCCTTGGCAAATGGGTGTTCGACGCACAATACCGCGGACGGGATTTTGTGCTCGAAGGGGGCGGCATCGACGTCAACGGGCGCGGCTCTTTGCTGACTACCGACGAATGCTACTTGCATCCGGACATCCAGGTGCGCAATCCCGGCCTGGGCCGGGCGCAGATGGACGAGGCGCTCAAGGAGTGGCTTGGCGTGACCAACGTCCTCTGGCTCGCCGCCGGGCCGGTCGGGGATGACACCCATGGGCACATCGACGACATCTGCCGGTTCGTCAACCCGACCACCCTGGTGTTGGTTCGCGAGACCGACAGCGCCGACGCCAACTTCCGGTCGTTGGCCGAAAACTGGGAGCGCGTTCAGGATTTCCGGCTCGAAGACGGTTCCAAGCCGACGGTGATTCCGCTGCCCATGCCCGGCCCGGTCTGCTTCGACGGGATGCGCCTTCCGGCCAGCTACGCGAATTTTTACATCGCCAACAACGCGGTGCTCATGCCGACGTTCAACGACCCCAACGACCGCGTCGCGCTCGGGATTCTCTCGGAGGTCTTCAAGGACCGTCCGGTGATTGGGATTCACGCGGTGGATTTGGTGCTGGGATTCGGGACGCTGCACTGCCTTTCGCAGCAACAACCGGAGGGGGAGTAGGCGACAGTTTCGAGAGCGGGGCGCGAAGCGCTTTGGAGGGCGTGCGGGCCACCTCCCTTTTCATTAACCACAAGTTTGCAAATCGGGCGCAGGAGTGAGAACGGAACCCCGATCGTTGTCATCCTTCGCAAGCTGCCAATGAACCTGCCGGAAAAACGGGGCGTTCGGGAGCGGGAATCCGGGGAGCACACGCGCCCTCGCGTGTTGGCGTCGGCGCCCTCGCCGACGCGAACTTTTTTGCGCTGCCGACGCGATCAG
>Ga0316220_1002349_pt1 | contig 17698 bp, 19 predicted proteins | sample TBH18005metaG_FD_203632 | JGI IMG/M metagenome (GOLD analysis project Ga0316220, IMG submission 203632) | Freshwater microbial communities from Trout Bog Lake, Wisconsin, USA - TBH18005 | ecosystem: Environmental > Aquatic > Freshwater > Lake > Hypolimnion/Profundal zone | place: USA: Wisconsin...
CTTGCTGCTTGCCGCAGCTGCCGCGCGCACATGGTTCGGGACAGCGGCGGTGGTGGCTGTCACCGTGTTTGGGGCGTTTGCCGATGTCCATGCCGCGACCGCTTCGATCGCAACGCAGGTTGCCAGCCACACGTTGCAGACGCCGACGGCAGGCGCGCTGGTGATGCTTGCGCTGACAGCCAACACGTTCTCGAAGATTGTCGTGGCCATCAGCGGAGGCCGCGCTTTTGCCGGTAAGGTCACCGCTGGTCTGCTGACCATGCTTCTGTCCAGCTGGGCGGTGTTCTGGCTTGTCGCCTGGTCAATGCCGCCCAATGCCCAGCACCCAATAGAGCGGGCACATGCGGATCAGGCCGGTCACCAGAGGGATCAGCCCCAGCCAGCCAACCCATGCTGGCACCTTGCCAAAAAATGCCAGCAGGATCATGGCGATGCCGATCAGGATGCGGACGGCGCGGTCCGCGGTTCCAACATTGGTAAACATGACAGCGCTCCTGAAGAACGGTGGGTGAACACTTAGAGAATCAAATCGGACGGCGCGTGCTGGCGGGACTGGCCAGCGTTGTCGCGACCGAGAATGCCGGCCAGCAAGGTCCATTCGCCACCCATTGCGCGGATGGTGTCGTCCAGGCTGAGCATGCCCACCAGCCGTTGCTGACGATCGACCACCGCCAGACGGTGCAGGCCGTGGCTCAGCATCGAGCGCAAGGCTTCGCTGATCACGGCGTCATCGTGGATGGTCAGAAGGCCGTGCGTCATGACTTCCGATACGGCGGTCTGGCTGCAGTCGCTGCGGCTGGCAAGGCCGTGCACCACCATGTCCCGGTCTGTCACGATGCCCACCACCCGAGAACCCCCAGCGGCGTGTTCCGTGACAAGCAGCGCCCGGGCGCTTTCGTCCCGCATCAGCCGGGCGGCTTGCTGCAGCGTCGCCGTCGCCTGGACGTGAACGATGCGGTGGGAACAAATTTCATCGACCCTCATGCTGAACTCCGATGCGCGTACGTTTTCACTATAAGAACGGGCCGGTGTCAAAGTTTGATCTCGCACAAGGTGCCATGCGCTTTCCATGACTGCACCCCGGGGGCAGCGGATAGCGGACGAGTCTATCGAGCGTTGCGCGCTGGCTCTTGAGGCAGATCAATTGGCATTGCGTGAGGCTGCAGCGAGCCAAACGCTGATGTAAATCAAGGGGTGATCCGCTTGGTGGTCCAACATGGAATTCAGCAGCCCCGATTGGGGCCGACGACGGATTCGATGGAGGCACATCATGTACGACAGGATTCTGGTAGCGGTGGATGGCAGTCCGACGGCAGACCGGGCGCTGGACGAGGCAATCCAGCTTGCACAAAAGCTCGGCTCGGAGTTGGTCATCGCCCACGTGATCGATAACTCGTACCTGATGTACGACGTTGGCTATATCGATGTCGGCGCCTTTACCGAGGCCTTGGTCAAACAAGGCAATCAAATTGTTGCCGACGCGCGTGCCAAGGCCGAAAAGGCAGGTGTGCACGTCCATAGCGTCGTGGTTGACGACCCGATCGGCACTTTCGATATCGGCACTGCCATTGAACAGGCGGCACACAACGTCGGCGCCCAAGCCCTGGTGCTGGGCACGCACGGGCGTCGCGGCTTCCAACGGTTGTTCCTCGGCAGCGTCGCCGAGAGCGTTGTGCGCCGGAGCACACTGCCGGTGCTGCTCGTCCGCGCGGAGCCGACGGAAACGTCGCACGCGCCTACCGAACCGCTAAGCAACGCCGTCATTGCCTAGTCCGGTAGCGCATCTTCTGACACGACTTCGGGATCTGACCATGAGCTACGCCAGTGTGATGGTGCATCTGGACCGCAGCGAACGCGCCATGCACCGCCTTGACCTTGCGGCCCAGTATGCCCAGGCGCACGGCGCCAAACTCGTCGGCATCTATGCGAGCTTTGCGCCAAGCCTCAGCTGGTTCTACATGATGGAGAACGCTGCGCACTATCTGGAGGAAGACCGCATCCGGCGCGACAGCATCCGGGATGCGGTGCACGCGCGCTTTCGCCTGGCGACGGAGAAGCTTGCGGTGGAAACGGAGTGGCGAGCAGTGGAAGGCGACCCCGTGGCTCTCGTACTTCGTGAAGCGCGTGAGACCGATCTTCTCGTCGTCGGGCAACGGAACCACGATGAACCGGATGAATTCATTGCCGGCGACTTTGTGGAGACCCTGATCCTGGAGTCGGGCCGCCCCGTGCTGGTTGTGCCGTATGCGGGCAACTTCACTGCATTGCCGCAGCGCGTGCTGGTGGCCTGGAGCGGCGGACGCGAATCGGCCCGTGCGCTGCACGATGCCATGCCGATGATGACGGGCACCAATGTGCACGTGCTGCAGATCACAAGCACGCAGCCAAAGCACTGGGCCGAGGAAACCACGGTGGGTCAGGTGGCGCGTGCGCTGAATGCGCGCGGTATTCATACAACGGTGGAAGAGACCGATTGCGCAGATTCCGATGCCGCCGTGGGTGAGTTGCTGCTCTCGCGAGCGGCCGACTTCAATGCCGATCTGATCGTGATGGGGGCCTACGGGCACAGCCGCCTGCGCGAACTCGTACTGGGCGGGGTGACGCGCACCCTGCTGAACACGATGACCGTGCCGGTGCTGATGTCGCACTGAGCCTCGACCTCAATTGAACCTGAGGAGATCACGATGAAGAACGATATCCAGCTCAAGCACGATGTCGAAGAAGAATTGCAATGGGACCCGGCGGTGGATGCCAGTCGCTTTGCCGTGCAGGCCAAGGATGGCGTCGTCACGCTCTCCGGCGGCGTCGACACGTTCGCCGACAAGCATGCCGCGGAAGAGGCGATCCGGCGTGTAGCCGGCGTGACCGCGCTTGTCATCCATGTGGATGTGCGGATGCCGCCGGATATGGAGCGCCCGGATGGCGAGATTGCGCAGGCGATCAGCAGCGCGTTGCATTGGAATGCATCGGTGCCGCCGGATGCTGTCCAGATCACTGTCGAGGGCGGCGCCGTGACGCTGCGCGGTGAAGTCGACCAGGACTTCCAGCGCCGTGCGGCGCTGGACACGGTGCGCAGAGTGCGCGGCGTGAAATCCGTGGCCAATGCGCTGACATTGCGCGCCGCCTCGGGCCCCGCGGATCTGAGCAATCGCATTGCAAAGGCACTGCAACGCCTGGCTGCAGTTGACGCGTCGCGCCTGAATGTTTCCGTGGCGGACGGCACGGTGACCTTGTACGGGCCGCTGCGCAACCTCAACGAGTGCCGTGCCGCCCGTGAGGCCGCATGGGATGCACCAGGCGTGCGCGCCGTCGTCGACCAGATGTGGGTTGGTTCCTAGAGGCAATCCGCCATTTCCACTGCTTTCGAAATCCCTGGAGTACGAGATGGAAAAGAAGCTGATCGTGTACTACTCGCGCACCGGCACGGCACGTCAGGTAGCCGAGCAGATGGCTGCGCAGAGCGGATGGCAGCTTGCCGAGGTGACGGACGAGCATCCGCGCGCCGGCTTCCTGGGAGATGCGCGCTGCGTCCTCGAAACGGTATTCCATGCGCGCGCCAAGTATCGCTATGAAGGTCCGCCGCTTGATGATGTCGAACACGTCATCGTGATCGCGCCCATCTGGATGGGCCACCTGGCTTCGCCCATGCGGGACTTCCTGGCTGACCAACTGCCGGGGTCCACGCACCTGTCCGTGATTTGTGTCATGGCGGCCCGCGGGGCGTTCCGTGCTGTCGAAGAAATCATGCGCATCACGGCCACCATTCCGGCGCCGGTGCTGGCGCTGTTCCAGCGTGACGTGCTCAGCGGGCTGTCGCAAGAAGAGATCGCGGGTTTCATCGAACAGGTGAAGACTGCCGGCCGGTGGGAGCAATCGAGGCAACGTCCGGCCTGGCTGTCGCCAACGGAAGCCTGAGGCCGAACCCACCGCTGGGACGTTGAATCCATTGAAGGAGACGTGGCATGAGCCGCTTTACCGAGGCGCAATGGAAACGGCTGAGGAGCTTGCTCGACGAGCAGGAAGCACGCGTGCGGCGCCAGTTGTCGGCGCTGGGCCCAACCACTGTGCCGGTGCCGCGTGAAGCGCCGTTTGAGAACGCGGATCTTGCCGATGAAGAGGTAGGGGAACAAACGAACGACGTCATGCTCGTCCGCTACCGAAGCGAGCTTGAGCAACTGAACGCTGCACGCGAGCGTATGCAGCAGCACAGCTACGGTATCTGCGTCGATTGTGGCGAAGCGATTCCGTTTTTACGCCTGCAAGCCCAGCCGACGGCCATGCGCTGTCTGCCTTGCCAAACAGCGTGTGAGCGCCGCTGGGCATAGCAAGGCGACTCTATCCAGCAGGAGCAAAGTATGAAAAGCGATCTGGGCATCAAACAGGACGTCAACGACGAACTGCTTTGGGAGCCTGCGGTGGATGCCGCAGCAATTGGTGTGGAGGTGGACAACGGCGTGGTGACACTGACCGGCCACGTTCGCAGCTACATGGAAAAGCTTGCTGCCGAGCATGCAGCCGAACGTGTTGCTGGCGTGCGTGGTGTCGTGCAGAAAATCGAAGTCCGCCTGCCGGGAGCGCATACGGACGCAGACGTTGCCCAAGCGGCCCGCGCCGCGCTTGAATGGCAGGTTACCCTGCCGTCCAACCGCATCGAGGTGCTGGTCGAAAACGGCTGGGTGACGCTCTCGGGTGAGGTGGACTGGCCCTACCAGAGCGAGCAGGCAGCGCATGCGGTGGGATCGTTGCGTGGTGTGGCGGGCCTGATCAATCGGCTGCAGATCAAAGCGCGCGTGGCGCCAGCCAATGTTGCCGAGCAGATCGGTGCGGCGCTCAAGCGGCATGCCGCGCGTGAAGCCGACCACATTCGCGTCTCCGTTCAAGGCGGGACGGTCACGCTCAGCGGCCACATCGGTTCCGCATCGGAGCGGCGTGCGGCAAAGGGCGCGGCATGGTCCGCACCTGGAGTGACGGAAGTCATCGATCATCTCCAGATCGTGCCGTAGGTAATGAAGCAGTAAAGAAAACATGCCGCCCCACCTGAAAAGCGGGGCGGCATGTTTTTTGGGGGGCGCCCCGAGCGATCAAAGCTCCATCAGTGCCGCCTTGTCGGTCAGCTCGATGTTCTTGCCGCTCACCACGATCCAGCCTTCGCGCTGAAACCTCGACAGCGCACGGCTGACGGTCTCGAGCTGCATGCCAAGGTAGCTGCCGATTTCTTCCCGGGTCATGCGCAGCGTGAAGCTGGTAGCGGAATACCCCCGGTCCTGCATGCGCGTGGAAAGGTTCAGCAGGAAGGTGGCAACACGCGCTTCCGCACTCAGCCCAGCGAGCAGCAGCATCAGCCCTGACTCGCGCACGATCTCTTCTGCCATCAATTGGTGAAGGCGATGTTGCAGTGGACGAATGTCCTGGCACAGGTCCTCAATGCAATGGAAGGGCATGGAGCACACGGTGCTGTCCTCCAGCGCAATCGCGTCGCATGTGTGCCGATCGGCGGCAATGCCGTCGAGGCCGAGCGTTTCGCCCGCCAATTGGAATCCGGTGACGTGATTTGCGCCGTTGGGGTGCGATACCACGGTTTTGAACGAACCGGACCGGATGGCATACAGCGCATGGAACACGTCGCCCGCCCGAAAAAGGGCTTCGCCTTTGGCGATCTTGCGCCAGGTGTGCACCATCCGATCCAGTTGTTCGTGTTGCGCCGATGGCACAGCGCTCGCGATACAGGCCCAGTGCATCATGCAGTTGGTGCATTGGCTGCTGGGAATCAGGGGTGTTGTCTGGCGGATCTGCGTTGCGTCGCGGACGAGCCTGAGCTGGGGAAGTTGGCGGGTTTCGACGGGTGAAGGGGACTCTATCGTGCGCGGAATCATGGGGGCGGCTCCGGAAGGCGTCTGTGGTCTTTGAACCACACATCCTCGGTGAGGTGGTGGGTGTCCGGTCACTGCGCTCCATCAAGGCCCGGTGTCCGTACGGTCAGTATCGGAGGCGCGGCGTTTGCGCGAAATCAGGCAGCGCTGAGATGGTCGTCGGGATGTGCCATGCCGCTGTCAGGATTCCCTGACAGCGGCGGCAGGGTTTTCCGGGGGGCTTCTCCTTCACACGGCTAGTACCTCCAGCCTTGGGAATGGGCTATGTTGATTGCATCCCGACCTTTTGGTGGTGCTCGGTGGCGGAGCAAGATACTCAATCCTCAAAGGCAACGCACAGGCGGCTGCTGCAGTTGCAATCCACTTCGGCCGAACTGGTGGTGGGGGTGCTGGCCGTTTTGCTGCTGGCGGCGGCAGTTGCCCGGCTGGCGTTTGCGCTTCAGGCCGGGGATGCCCCCTTCATTTTGCTGGCCTCGGCAAGTATTTCTGCGGTCATCGCACTGGTCTTCTATTGGCTGCGGCTGCGGAAGTTGCGAGCCGCCGTCGCCCGGGATCTGACGTACCTAGAAAAGAGCGAAGCGCGGCTGGCCGGCATCATCCGGTCATCAATGGAAGCCATCATTTCGGTGGACGAAACCCAGCGCATCGTGCTCTTCAATCCCATGGCTGAAACTCTGTTCGGTTGTTCAGCGCGCCAAGCCATCGGCCGCCCACTGTCAGACTTTATTCCCGAGCGGTTTCGCGGCGCGCACGAAGCGCATGTACGGCGCTTCGGGGTGACGGGCGTATCGGAGCGCCAGATGGGTAAGCAGCGCCCGCTGTTTGCCCTGCATACCGATGGGCGCGAATTCCCGATCGAAGCGTCGATTTCACAGATCGAAGTGAACGGCGGCAAGCTCTTCACGGTGATGCTGCGCGACACCACGGAGCGTGTGCGTGCGGAAGCGGCGCTGCGGCGCTCCCAGGAAGAACTGCAGCATCTGTCGGACAGCATCCTGGCCACGCGCGAGGAGGAGCGGCACCGCATCGCCCGCGAGCTGCACGACGATCTGGGCCAACGCCTGAGCGCGCTCAAGATGGACATTTCGCTGCTGGCAGCGGATCTGCAGGCCGCACGGAGCGACAAGGCGCTGATCGACCAGACCCAGGCAATGCAACACGTGATCGACGAGACGATTGTTGCCGTTCGGCATATCTCGGCGGATCTTCGGCCGCCATTGCTCGACGAGTTGGGGCTCGTGCCGTCCCTCGAATGGATGGCCAAGAATTTTCGCCAACGCTTTGGCCTGGTCGTGACTGTGCATGCGCAAGAACTGGCGATGAACGAGCGCGCTGCCATCTCGGTGTTCCGGATCGTGCAGGAGGCACTCAACAACGTCGTGCGCCACGCCGATGCCACGCGTGTTGAGATCGAGTTCTCGCAGCAGGACGACGTGCTCGAACTGTCCATTCAAGACAATGGCCATGGCTGGAGTGGGGCGCCTCCGGCGGTGGGTGAACGCAAGCCGCTGGGATTGCTTGGCATTCGCGAGCGCGCCCGGCTACTGGGCGGGCAGGCAACGATCACACATGCACCTGGTGGCGGCTTTCGCTTGAGCGTGAGCTTTCCCGCCGTTCACAAGGCCACCGAGGAGGCGCCGTCATGATTCGCGTGATGATCGCCGACGATCATGCCGTGATGCGCGATGGCGTGCGTCATATCCTTGAGCGCGCGGGGGATTTTGAAGTCGCCTGCGAAGCCTCCGACGGTACACAGGTCGTGCAACTTGTGCGTGATCATCAACCGCAGGTGATCGTGCTCGATCTTTCCATGCCGGGGCGCAGCGGGCTGGAACTGCTCCGCCAGCTGCATGACGATCACCCCAGGGTGCGCGTGCTGGTGCTGACCATGCACGCTGAAGAACAATACGTGGCACGCGCCTTTCGTGCGGGGGCGGCCGGCTACCTGACAAAGGAGAGCGCCGCCACCGAACTGGTTACCGCGCTGCAGAAGGTGGCGAACGGCGGCACCTACGTCAGCCCACCCATGGCGGAGAAGCTCGCGCACAGCCTGGGCGAGCCCAGTGAAGAGGCGGCCCACACGCGCCTGTCCGACCGCGAGATGGAAGTCTATCGCCGGCTGGTGCGCGGCGGGCCCTTGACCGAGATCGCCACCAGCCTGTGCGTGAGCGCCAAGACCATCAGCACCTACAAGATGCGGCTGATGGACAAGCTGCAGCTCTCCAGCGAAGCCGCCCTTGTGCGTTACGCGATACGCCATCGCTTGTTTTCCGACGACGATACGCTGTAGCGCATTCCCTGCTGGACGCAGCCCGGCCTTGCGACACATCAATGGCCGCCGCCCCCGAATCGCTATCGTTGATGCACATGCATCGGCCGGTCGATATCACCCCGGGGCGCACCCCTGTCTGCCGTGCATGGCCAAGGGGGCCATGTGCAAGCCATTCTCAAACTCGCCTACAAGCTGCTGGTCAATGACAAGGCCAAGCTGAGCGGCTTGCTGGTCGGCATTACGTTTGCCGTGTTTTTGATGATCGAGATGACGTCGCTGTTTGCGGGCGTGCTCAATCGGTCTTCGTCTGCCGTGTACAACATTGGCGCACGGATGTGGGTCATGGACCCGGCTGTCAATACCGTGGCCAACTCGATCGGCATGCCGGATTACGTCCTTGATGCGGTACGCAGCATTCACGGTGTGAAGTTTGCCGTGCCGCTCTATTCAGGCGGCGCGCTCGTGCGCCTGAACAGCGGAACCTATCAGCCCGTGACCGTCGTCGGCATCGACGACACCAGCCTGTTCGGCCGCCCTCGCATGCTCAGTGGCCGTATCCAGGATCTGTACGGCGAGAACGCCTTCATCGTCATCCAGGATGCCGAGTTCGGGAAGCTCGAAAACCCGCATATCGGCACGGAATTCGAAGTCAACGACCATCGAGGGGTGATCGTCGGCATTGGCGAGGTGGCGTCCAGCGGATTGTTTGGCGTGCCCACCCTGTACACAACGTACCGCCGCGCCGTGCAATACCTGCCGAGTACGCGCTACACGATGTCGTACATCCTGATTGAGCCCAAGACCGAGGCCGACATTGCGGCGATCGAACGTGCGGTCGACCGGCTCGGTTACCGCGCCCTGACCAGGGAAGAGTTCATCGGCCGCATCTCTCACTTCTATACCTACCAGACCGGGCTTGGCACCAACATCCTGCTGATGACGGTGATCAGCTTCGTGGTGGGGCTGTCGATCTCGGGGCAGACGTTCTACACGTTCATCCTGGAAAACCTCGAGCGCTTTGGCGCACTCAAGGCCATCGGGGCCAAGGGGCGCGAACTGGTCACGATGATCGTCTTCCAGGCCACGTTTGTGGCGCTGGTGGGCTACGGGCTGGGGATCGGCCTATGCGCCGCGTCGATCGCACTGGTGCGTCTTCGCATTCCAGACTACGCGGCCATGATCACCTTCACCAATCTGATGCTGGCGCTGGCCATGGTGATCGTGATTGCCGGCATATCGGGCTACATCGGGGTGCGCAAAGTGCTTCGCATCGAGCCCTTCGATATCTTCCGGGGTTGATTGTGGCCAACGTTGCCATTGCCGCTCAGGCCCTCGATAAATGGTTTGGCGAGGGCGAGGCGCGTACCCGCGCGCTCATGCAGGTCAGTTTCGAGGCCGAGTTCAACGAGATGCTGTTCATCGTCGGACCGTCGGGCAGCGGCAAGACCACGCTGCTGAGCGTGATATCGGGCATCCTGCGCCCGGATAGCGGCCGCGCGATGGTGGACGGGGTTGACATCTGGAGCCTGGGCGCCGACGCGCTGGCCGATTTCCGCCTGGGCAGGATCGGCTTCGTGTTTCAGGATTACCACCTGTTCCCGCGCCTCACCACGGTCGAGAACGTCGCCATCCCGCTGATCCTGCGGCATGTGGCCTGGGACACCGCGCTCGATCAGGCCATGCACTACCTCGATGTCGTCGGGCTGAAGAACCGCGCCCAGTTGCCGCCGGTCAAGCTCAGTGGCGGCGAGCAGCAGCGTGTGGCCATTGCACGCGCCATCGTCACGCAGCCCGACATCCTGATCCTGGATGAACCCACCGCATCGCTGGATGGCGACACCGGCCGTTCGATCATGCAGTTCGTGAAGACGGAGATCCTGAACGCGCACCGCTGTATCGTGATCGTGACGCACGACGCGCGCATCCTCGACCTGGCCAGCCGCATCCTCGACATGGAGGACGGCAAGCTGAGCCGCATTGAACACGGAGCGATGCGATGAAGATCCGATGGTTGTTTGTGCTCTCTGTGATCGGCGCGCTGGCGGGAATTGGCGCGGCGATCTACTACGCGCGGCAGCGCCCGCCGTTGCCACCCGTCTTCCAGCCGGCAGCCAATCCGTACGCGACGGGCATCTACGCCAACGGCATCGTCGAAAGCGATCAGCCCAGTGGTGCCAACCTGAACCTGTATGCCGAAGTGTCGGGCACCGTCGCGCGCATCGCCGTGCAAGAAGGGCAGGCAGTCAAGCGCGGCGACGTGCTGATCCAGATCGAAGATTCCGTGCAGCGCGCCCTGACCGCGCAACAGCAGTCGCAAGCGGATGCCGTTGATGCGCAGTTGAACGCGCTGCTGGCCCAACCGCGCAGGGAAGCGCTGGAGGTCACGCGTGCACAGGTGGGTGCCGCAGATGCCGGCTTGCGCACCGTGCAGGATCAGTTGGACAAGCTTGAAGCGGCCGCCCGGCTCAATCCCAAGGCAGTCAGTCGCGATGCAATGGACAACGCTGCCAACGCGGTACGGGTGGCACACGGCAATCTCGTTGTTGCCCAGCGTCAGTACGACCTGACGCGCGCCGGCGCCTGGAGCTATGACATCCGCACGCTGCAAAAACAGCGCGATGCCTTGCAGAAGGGCGCGGCGGCGGCAGCAGCGCTGCTCGAAAAGTATGCCGTGCGGGCGCCGATGGACGGTGTTGTCATGTCCGTCAATACAGCAATGGGCGGCTATGTATCGCCACAGGGCACCTATGACGCCTACACGCGGGCCAACGTGCCACTCGTCACGATGAGCGCCGGGCAGAACAAGCTGGCCGTGCGCGTGTATGTGGATGAGATTCTGGTGCACCGCCTTCCGCCCGGCACGGTGCAGGCACGCATGTTCGTGCGCGGCACCGACGTTAGCGTGCCGCTGGAATTCGTGCGCGTGCAGCCGTACGTGTCGCCCAAGATTCAGTTGTCCGACCAGCGCGCCGAACGCGTGGATGTGCGCGTGCTGCCGTTGCTTTTCCGTTTCAAGCAGCCTGACAAGCTGGCCGTCTATCCGGGCCAACTGGTCGACGTCTACCTGCAGGGGGCGTCGTGAAAGCGGCGGCGTGGGCGATAGGCGTCGCGCTTGTGGTTCCGGGCTGCGCCGTCGGGCCGGATTTTCATGCACCGCAGGCGCCTGGCGTCGATCGCTATCTTCGTGACGGTGAAGTTGCGCAGCCCCCCTCGGCAGACGGCGTTGCGCAGCGCTTCACGGCGGCAACCGTGCCGGCAGACTGGTGGCACGCTCTCGGTAGTCCCGCGCTTGATCTGGCCATGGAAGCCGCCATTACGGCCAACCCCGGCCTGCAGCAGGCGCAAGCCAACCTGCGTGCCGCGCAAGACCTGTTGCGAGCCGGCGCGGGCGTGTTCTACCCGCAGGTGGCGGGATCGGCCGATGTGTCACGTCAGGCAGCGGTGCCCGCCAGGCTTGGGCAGGCCGGGGTGCCAAGCCTTTTTACGCTGTGGACTCTGGGCGCATCCATCAGCTATGCGGTCGATCTCTTTGGCGGCAATCGGCGTGCCGTGGAAGCCCTGGCCGCGCAAGCGGAAGGACAAAGGTATGCGGTGGCCGCCGCCTACCTCACCTTGACCGGCAATCTGGTGAACGCCGTGATCGCGCATGCTGCCTATCGGGCGCAGATCGACACCACGCGCAGCCTGATTGCCGTGGTGCGAGAGCAGATGGAGATTGCACACGCGCAGGTCGAAGCCGGCGTCGTGGCGCATGCCAGCGAGTTGAGCCTTGCTGCGCAATTGGCGTCGTTGGAAGCATCGCTGCCGCCGCTGGAGCAGAAGCGTGACCAGGCTGCGCATCTGCAGGCCGTCTTGACTGGCCGATTTCCTTCCGAGGCAGATGCCGTAGACGTGGCGCTCAACGGGTTGCAATTGCCGGCGGACTTGCCCAGCCTGGTGCCGTCTGAACTGGTGCGCCAGCGGCCCGACGTTCTGGCCGCCCAGGCGCGCCTGCACCAGGCCAGCGCCGAGGTGGGTGTCGCAACGGCGGCGATGCTGCCCAGTCTGACCCTCAGCGCAGACTATGCCCGGATGAGCGGCCGAAGCGCTGACCTCTTTGGTGCGAAAGCCGGCGCCTGGAGCGTGGGGGCGAACCTCGTGGCCCCACTGTTTGAAGGCGGCACCCTGTATTTCCGCCGTTCTGCGTCGCGGCAGGCGTTACAGGCTGCCGATGCCGGCTATCGGCAGGTGGTGCTTGCTTCGTTTGAGCAGGTGGCCGATGTGCTGCGGGCGCTGGAACACGATGCCGTGCAGCTTGACGCACAGTTGCGCGCGCAGGCGGCGGCAAGTGCCGCACTGGATGAGATCAACGCCGACTACCGTGCCGGCGTTGCCGGCTATCTGCAGGTGCTCAGTGCCGATCAGCAATACCAGCAAGCCGTGCTGGGCACGCAGCAGGTGCGTGCACAGCGGCTGCAAGATACCGTGGCGCTGTTCCTTGCGCTGGGCGGAGGCTGGCGTGGCGCCAGCATTGAAACCCCAGTGGCGGGACATGTACAGCAAGCACCCGACTGACGACGACCGTTGAGTTGCATCAAGCCCCGACGCGCGTCCTGCGCTCTAATGGTTTGCACGTCCATGTGCTTTACCCGCAATTTCCCATGCACACCGCGCCCGCGCCGTCTTTGTCTGCCGCTGTCAGGATCAGCATGCCCGCACACGCTGCCGGGGGTTGGGTGTCGGATGCGAGGGTTGCAACTCGCCAGGCGCATGCCTGCGCGCAAGGAGACTAGCAATGCGCGGGAAGCCACGCTGGCAAGCGCTGCCCAATATGTTGTCTGCACATGCACCAGCCGACGATCTCTCGATGTGGTCGGCGCTTGCCTCGCAAGACGTGCTTGAGCGGCTCGGTACCCAGATGCACGGCCTGACGCAGGAGGGCGCTGCGCAGCGCCTGCGCGAATATGGGCTCAACCGCGTGGCCAACGGCCATCACGAGGGTGTGCTGGTCGAGTTGGCGCGCCGGTCGGTCAATCCGTTGAATCTGCTGCTCATCTCGCTGGCGGGCGTCTCGGCGGTGCTGGGCGATGTACGGGCAGCCGTACTGATTGCGGTCATGGTGGTGCTGAGCGTCGTGCTGGGCTTTCTGCAGGAGCATCGTTCGAACCGGGCGGCGGAGGCGTTGCGTCGCATGGTGCATACAACGGCGACGGTCAAGCGCATCGCATCCGACGGCGCCGAAGCGAGCCAGGAAATCCCGATCGAGCAATTAGTGCCGGGCGATATCGTCCAGCTTTGTGCCGGTGACATGGTGCCGGCGGACCTGCGGCTGCTCGGCGCGAAGGATGTGTTTGTCAACCAGTCGGCCCTGACTGGCGAGGCCATGCCACAGGAAAAGCATGCAGAGCCTTCCGAAAGCCAGCCGGCGGCAGATTTCGAACGGCCCAACCTGTGCTTCATGGGCAGCGCCGTGGTGAGCGGCTACGCGACGGGCGTGGTCCTGACTACCGGCCACCGGACCGCCTTTGGTCATGTGGCCAACCTGATTGCCGCGCAACGCGTGCAGACCAGCTTTGACCGGGGCATTACCCGGTTTACCTGGTTGATGCTGACGCTGATCCTGGTGATGGCACCCATGGTGTTTCTCATCAATGGACTGACCAAGGGCAACTGGTTCGAGGCGCTGTTGTTTGCGGTGGCCGTGGCCGTCGGCCTGACGCCCGAGATGCTGCCGATGATCGTCACGGTCAATCTGGCCAAGGGCGCCATCGCCATGTCGCGCAAGAAGGTCATCGTCAAGCGGCTCAACGCCATCCAGAATTTCGGTGCGATGGATGTGCTGTGCACCGACAAGACCGGCACGCTCACGCAAGACCGCATCATCCTCAAGCATCACCTGGATTTGCGCGGCGAGGAATCCGACCAGGTGCTGGAGTACGCGTTTCTGAACAGCTTCTACCAGTCGGGCCTGAAGAACCTGCTGGACGTGGCCGTGCTCAAGCACGTGGAGCTGGAGCAGCGCCTGGATGTGCATGCGCGTTTTCAGAAAATCGATGAACTACCGTTTGACTTCGAGCGCCGGCGCATGTCGGTGGTGCTGGCGCAGGACGACGGCACACACGTGCTGATCTGCAAGGGGGCGGTCGAAGAAGTGCTGGCCGTCAGCGCGCGTTATGTGAGCGGTGACGAGGCTGGCCCGCTGGAGGCAAGCCATCTCGAAGCTACGCGGCAACTGGCGGAGAACCTGAACGCTGACGGTTTCCGTGTCGTCGCTGTTGCGTACAGGGAGATGCCGCCCGGGCAAAGCCAGTACGCCGTGGCGGACGAGGCGGGGTTGACGTTGCTGGGGTATATCGCCTTTCTTGACCCACCACGTGATACGGCCGCGCCAGCCCTGGCCGCCTTGAAGGCCAGCGGCGTGGCAGTCAAGATCCTGACGGGGGACAACGCCATTGTTGCGCGCAAGATCTGCCGCGAGGTCGGGCTGGCCGTGGAACCGGTGGTGCTTGGCACCGAGCTGGCCGCCATGTCACCCGACCAGATGGCCGACATCGCCGAACGCGCATCGATCTTCGCCAAGGTTTCGCCCGCGCAGAAGGCGGCCATTGTCGATGCACTGCACCGCAGGGGCCATGTCGTGGGCTTCATGGGCGACGGCATCAACGATGGGCCGGCGCTCAAGGCCGCCGATGTCGGCATCTCCGTGGATAGCGCGGTCGATATTGCCAAGGAGTCTGCCGACATCATCCTCCTGGAGAAAAGCCTGGCCGTGCTGGGGGAGGGCGTGACGGAAGGGCGCAAGGTGTTTGGCAACATCGTCAAGTACATCAAGATGGGCGCCAGTTCCAACTTCGGAAACATGTTCAGCGTGCTGGGCGCCAGCCTGTTTCTGCCCTTTCTGCCGATGGCGCCGGTGCAGGTGCTGCTCAACAACCTGCTCTACGACTTCTCGCAAACCGCCATCCCGACCGACAACGTTGACGACGACTACCTCGTCAAGCCACGACGGTGGGAGATCGGCAGCATTCTGAAGTTCATGCTGTACTTGGGGCCCGTCAGTTCGCTGTTTGACTTCGCGACCTATGCGCTGCTGCTGGGTGTGTTTCACGCGTGGGCTGATCCGGCGCTCTTCCAGTCCGGGTGGTTTGTTGAATCGTTGCTCACACAGACACTCATCATCCATATCATCCGCACGGGCAAGGTGCCCTTCGTGCAAAGCCGGGCAAGTACCGCGCTGGTGTTGACCAGCATCACCATTGCCTGCGTGGGTGTCGCCATGCCATTGACATCGGTCGGGGCATTGTTCGGCTTTGTGCCGCTGCCGGCAGCCTACTGGCCCTGCCTGGCTGCGATCGTCCTGGCCTATGGGTTGTCAGCCTACGTGATGAAATCCTGGTATGTGCGCAGATACGGTCTGGACTGAACCCCGGCAAGGCTCGGTGGCGGCAGGGGCCGCACCCGTGTCAGCCAGCTCGGCGTTCGGTTTGCGAAGCAGCCCCAAGCGCGGCACGCACCTCAGCGTCCTCGACCTGAGGAAAGTCGGCGTAATACATGCCGACCGCGCGGAAACCCTGCGGCGCGTAGAGGCAGACGATCTCATCGGCCAGGGGGCGAATGTCTTCCAGGCTGTCCGGCGCCGCCACAGGAACCGCGCAGACGAGGCGTTGCGGATGGCGCTCCCGTATCGCGTGAAGTGCTGCCTTCATGGACGCCCCGGTTGCCAGTCCATCGTCGACCACGATCACAACACGCCCCTCTGCGTCATACGGGCCGCGGTTCGGGGTATACAGCGCCCGGCGCCGTCGGATGACCTCCATCTGCTCGGCGCTCTCCTGTTCGAGGTAGGTCGTATCCGCGCCAATGCGCCCTGCATAGGGCGCGATGTAAGACCAGCCGCCTTCTTCCACAGAGCCCACTGCCAGTTCGGGGTTGAACGGCGCGCCGAGCTTGCGCACCAGAACCACATCAAGCTGACCGCCGAGCGCGGATGCGATGAGTGCGCCCATCGGAACCGCACCCCTTGGAATGGCCAGCACCAGCGGGTGGGTGCCCCTGTACTTTTCCAGCGCCTGCACCAGCAGGCGCGCTGCATCCAATCGATCTTTGAATCGCACGGGGTTACCTCGCGTGTTGGTGGGGTTGGGTGGCTGCACTCAGGTGGCGAACAAACCATGCCCGTGCGAGCTCGGCCACCTGTTCGAGCGCGCCGGCCTCTTCAAAAAGGTGCGTTGCGCGTGGCACCGTCTCCAGCGCTTTCTCACAATGCATCTGGCTCAGAGCCTGCCGGTTGAGATCGAGAACGTCCAAATCGGCGGCGCCGACGATCAGTAGGGTCGGGCAGGCCAGTCTGGCCAGCGCACGTTGGCCGGCAAGATCCGGGCGACCGCCGCGGCTGACCACCGCTTCGATCGCGCAGGCGTCGTCCAGCTCGGACGCTGCCAGGATCGCGGCTGCGGCGCCCGTGCTGGCGCCGAAATACCCGAGTCGCAAACTGCGTTCGCGGGCGATGCTGCCGACCGCGTGTGTGGCTGTCTGCAGACGCCGCGCCAGAAGCGCGATGTCGAAACGGCATGATGCATGTGATGCCTCTTCGGCACTCAACAGATCGAACAGCAGCGTGCCCAGGCCGGCGGCGTGGAGCTGATCGGCAACATACCGGTTGCGCGGGCTGAACCGCGAACTCCCGCTGCCATGCGCAAAGATCACCAGGCCGGTTGCATTGCCGGGGCAGTCCAGGGTGCCTTCCAGCACTGCGTCGTCCGCCACGATGTCCATGCTGAGAGAAAGCGGTTCGGCATTCATGGAGAGAATTCCTGAAATGTGATGGCAGCCGGTGGCCGGGTTACACGCTCAGCGGCGGCTGGACGCTACCGGTCGTCTCGCGTTCGCGCTCGTTATGGACAAGGCGGGCGATCAGCCCCAGCTCGGTGGCCATGGCGCCGAGCACGTCGTCCAGGGACAGCACCCCAACGAGCGCGCCGTCGGACGTCACGCCAACACGTCGCACGCCGGACGAAAGCATTTCCTGCAACGCATCGCTCAGGCTTGCGTCGAGCGGTACGTTGAGGATGCCTCGGCTCATCACATCGGCCACACAGGTCTGTGAGGGGCTAACGCCAACCGCGACCGCATCGAGCACCATGTCGCGATCCGTGACGACGCCAATTGCGCGGGGGCCAGACGGGGTGTTCTCCGTCACGACCAGCGCACCGACATGTTTCTGACGCATCTGCTGTGCCGCCTCCTGAAGCGTGCAGGAGAGCGGGATATGGACTGCATTGGGTGAATAAACGTCCTGAACTCGCATGATGGGCTCCTTGGCGTATCGATCAGGCGGTCTTTTCAGCGCTTGCCGGAGTGTGGCGCGCCGGTCGGTTCTTCTTTGCCTCGGAGTCCGACGGAGCCATGAGGCTGAAACTGTCAAAGAATGCCTTCAGCGAATCGGACGATGCGGCGAACAACTGAGACGAAGAGGTTTGCGCTTCCGGCTGCTGCATTTGCTGAGTCCACTCCGTCAACCGACGCAGATAGGCGGCCTGCAGCTTGTTCGTGAACTCGACCCAAGTCTTCAGCGCCG
>Ga0316220_1002352_pt1 | contig 17665 bp, 12 predicted proteins | sample TBH18005metaG_FD_203632 | JGI IMG/M metagenome (GOLD analysis project Ga0316220, IMG submission 203632) | Freshwater microbial communities from Trout Bog Lake, Wisconsin, USA - TBH18005 | ecosystem: Environmental > Aquatic > Freshwater > Lake > Hypolimnion/Profundal zone | place: USA: Wisconsin...
AGTCTTCGTTCGGAGTGTCTCATTCCTTCAGAGAGCGTTAGTCGCAGACGACGTCTTTTCCCAAGGCGGCACAGGACTGCCGCACTCCACGACGCTCGCGCGACTGCGAAGCCGCTCCCACGTTCTTGCCCAACAATCACCCTCGCGCTTTGGCGAGGTTAGCTCCTCAGGCTGACAACGTTCGGGGCTCCGTTCTCACTCCTGCGCTCGATTTGCAAACTTGTGAGTAATGGAAAGGAATCTCCACCGCTTTCGAAGCGGTTGGGTCTCAGGAATTACCCAAAGTGTTTCCTGCGCCCATCGACTCGTCGCGGTGGAGGCAAACAGGCCTCGCCGCAGTCCTATAAGCCTAAACGCGGGAATGGATCTCGCGCAAAGGCCGCAAAGCACGCAAAGACAGAGACTTACAACTTTGCTGTGGATCACCGTGAGGGTTAGCCACTTGGGTTACTTAAAACTCTTCCAACCCTTCTTCTTTGCGTGCTTGGCGCCTTTGCGCGAAATTTTCATCGCCGTTTTTAGGATAAGACGCTGGCGCGACCACAACGCGCCACGGCTTCGCCGCTCCGAATGGTCTCACGTCCATTCCAGGTAGAGGTCAGGAGGTCTGATACACGGAGTAAGAAAACAGCGGCGGCCTTCAACTCTGGGGAGCACACGCGCCCTCGCGTGTTGGCGTCGGCGCCCTCGCCGACGCGAACTTTTGCTTCATCGAAACCACGGATTGGCACGGATGAAACCTATCCGTGTTCATTCGTGTAATCCGTGGTTGATCGGTTGAACGCAGCTTCTTGAGAGATGCCTTTGGCGAGGGCGCCAAAGGCCGCACGCGGGGGCGCGTGCGCTCCCCGGATGCGGCATCGATGCGCCCGGTCAGTCCTCCATCTGCTCCCGCACGAACGCAGCCACGGCAGCGATATCCGGGGCGGCTGCGGGTTTTGCGGCGGGCTGGCGCAGGGCTTTGACTTGCATAAGCGCCCGGTCTTTCCAGATCCACGCTTCCGGCTGGTGGGGGCCGACCAGCGCCGGATCGCTCCAGGTGTGGATGCCCAGCAGGCGCGGCGTCAAGGCAGCGGCGATGTGCATCGGGCCGCTGTCGACGCTCACGGTGAACCGCGCGCGCCGGATCAGCCAGATCAGCTCCGGGATGGACGTGCGGTTGAGCAAGTCCACCGCGTTTTCGGCAGGAACGATCCGGGCGTCTGTCCGACCGGCGAGAACCACCGGATGCCCGAGCGCTTTGCAAAACGCCTCGATGTCTTCGGGCGTCATCGACTTCCCCTCGCCGCGCGCGAAAGGGTGCAGCAGACAAAACGGCTCTTCGAGTTCGAAGCCGGCGGAGCGGGTCCCTTCGGGCAATCGCCAAATCAGCGGAGCGGACGGGTCCAGCCCGAACGCCGCGACCATTTTCAAGTATCGGTCCACCGCATGTTCCCGCGCAACCGGCACGACGCAGTCATAAAAGAACCGGGCGCCTTCGCGGGCGTCGGACAGGCCGAGAAACCGCCCGTCCGATTCGCGGCAAACCCTCCCCACAACGGCGCTCCGCAGCAGGCCCTGGAAATCGAGAACCAGCTCCGAGCGGCACCGGATGCGCATCTCGCGCAGCCAGCGGATTTGCGCCGGCAATTTCAGCAACCCGGCCAATTCGCGCCGTGGGAACGGGACGATCTCGTCCACGTCCGAATTTCCCTCCAGCAGCGGCGCCCACTCCGGATTCACCAGCCAGCGGAGCGTCGCTTGCGGCCAGGCGCGTCTCAGCAGCGCCACGGCGGGGAGCGTGTGGATCACGTCCCCCATGGAGCTGGGTTTCACGACAAGGATGCTGCGAAAAGACACGTTATTTCTGGACAGCCGCTTCGGCCTCTCCAAACGCCTTGATGAACGCCACCTCGATGGCCAGTTGCTCCTGCACATTGCGCCCGAAGTTCTCCCGCAGCCCTTCGAGCGCACCCAGGCGCCGCAGAATTTCGGGGGTCGTCATCCGGGTGGCCAGCGAATGCGTTTGCTCCCGGTGCGACGGGAAATCGAGCGCGGGCGCGCCGTGCTGTTGGCGCAGAACATCCCCCCACCATTGCAAAAGCGTGTCCACGAAATGCGCGCGCGCCTGGAGGTAGCGCGATTCGGCGGAAACCTTGAGGTACTCCTCGCGATCCTCCAGCCATTTGCCGTCGGTGGTTTTTTCGTAGCGCGCTTCCTCGCGTTTCAGCGTTTCAGCCCCCTCCCCCTGGAGGGACGCCTTGCACTCGGCGAGCAGCAGGACGAAATTGCGCACCAGCCCGAAAACATCCCCGAGCGTCGGCTTGGGCTGATCGAAAAACCGCGCGAGCAGGTCGAGCAGGCGCTTCTGCGAACCGGACGGTTCCTGGCGGGGCGCGGCCGTCAGCGTCACCTGAATGCATCGGGAGATGATCGTATCCAGCAGCATCTCGGGATGCACCGTCGCCAGCAGGAGCAACGAATTGGCGGGCGGTTCTTCCAGGGTCTTCAGGAAGGAATTGGACGCCGCGGCATTCATGCGGTCGGCGTCGAAGAGGATTCCCACCTTCAGTCCGCCCATGGAGGAGCGCATCTGTAACTCCTTTTCCAGTTCGCGGGTTTGTTCGACCTTGATCACGCGCGACTTCGATTCGGGTTCGGCGGTATGCACGTCGGGGTGCTTGAGCGGGTCGCTCGCGCCCTCCCACGGGCCGCAGACCAGCCCGGCCAACCGGGACGCCAGCTCGCGCTTGCCGCTGCCTGGCTCGCCGGTGATCAGGTAAGCGTGCGCCAGGCGGCCGGCCCCATAAGCGCGTCGCAGGAACTCAAAGGCTGCTGGCGGCGAAAACGCCATGGAATTTCTCCTCCAGAATGCGCCAGATGGCTTGTTGCACTTCGTCCACAGACGGTGCGGCGTCGATAATCCGCACCCGGTCCGGCTCCGCGCCGGCCAGCGCCAGATAGCCGGCTCGCACCGCCTCGTAAAACTCCGGCGCCTGGGATTCCATCCGGTCCGCCGCGCCGACCGGACGGGGCCGGCGCAGGATGCGGCGCCTGCCAATCTCAGGAGCGAGGTCCAGCACCAGCGTGATAGCGGGAATGCAGGAGCCAATGGCAAACCGGTTTATGAACCGAACGTGTGCGGCCTCGAGTTTGCGGGCGACCCCCTGATAAACGGTCGTGGAATCGAGAAACCGGTCGGCGATGACGGTAGTGCCTGCTTCCAGCGCGGGCTCGATAACCTCACGGACAACCTGGGCGCGGCTGGCGGCGAACAGGAGCAATTCCGCTTCCGGCTTCATCGCGTGCCCCTCCTTTGCAAACTGTAGCAGATGGCGAATCTGTTCGCCGATGGGGGTGCCGCCGGGTTCCCGCGTAGTCTGCACGGGGACCCCCAGGGCGTGCAACCGTTCGGAGAGCAGCCGGATCTGGGTGGATTTGCCGCACCCCTCGGACCCCTCGAATGAGATAAAGATACCGCGCATGAGTTACGGGCAATTTGACGCGAAAACATGCGCTTTGGCAAACCTCAAACATCGCGCGCCTGCGTTTGGCGCTGTAGTCCTCTACCTCATTGAGAGGATGCGTGGCTGCGGTCGGCGCTTGGTTCTTATTCTAATGAGCTTTCAAGATGAGATTAAGGCGCGCAGGATTTTTGCCCGCTGGCGAGACGCGAGCGAGGCGCATACCCGCAGCGGTCTGAAACGAGCGCGCAACGAAGCCAGAGGGCAAAAGGACAAGCGGATTAGTCTCATCTTGAACGCGACTTAGAATTAGGATCCCAGTTCCGCCAGGATCGCTTCCGCGGCGCGACGGGCGGCCCCTCCTGCGCCGAGACCTGCAATGACTTGGCGCAGTTGCCCGACCTGCTCGCGCCGTTTCTCGGGGGCGTTGATGAGACTCAGCATCTCATCGGCAATGAGCACTGGATCGGCTTCGTTTTGAAGAAACTCAGCCACGATTTCTTTTCCGGCGAGAATATTCACCATCCCCAAATGCGGAACACGCACCAGGCGTCTGCCGACCGACCAGGTCAACGGCGCCACCCGGTAAACGATCACAAAGGGCATCTCGAAAAACGCCGATTCCACTGTGGCGGTGCCGGAGGCGACCATCCCCACGGCGGCCTGCTGCATCAGCCGGTGCGAAGCGCCGACAGTCACTTCGATGGGCAGTCCCTCGTCGCAAAACCGGGACGCCATGGCGCGCATCGTTTCCGCCAGGACTTCCGACGCCGCCGCGGCCTCGAAGCGAAGGCCCGGGCAGGATCGCCGCATCTCCCACGCCGCCTGAAGCTGCACGGGAAAAATCCGTTGCACCTCTTTGGCGCGGCTCCCTGGAAACAAGCCCACCAGCGTCTCGTCCCGCGAAAACCGCTCCGGGTTCCGGACCGCCGCCAGCGAGTCGAGCATTGGATGCCCTACAAACACTGTCTTCAGACCGGATTCTTCATACAACGCTTTTTCGAACGGGAAGATGCAGAGCATCAGGTCCAGCGTTCGCGCCATTTTCGGAATGCGTCCGCGATTCCACGCCCATACCTGCGGGCTGATGTAGTAAACGACGCGCGGGCCGCTCCCCTCGCGCTTGCCCGCTTTCTCCAAGGCCTGGGCCATGCGCAGGTTAAAGCCGGGGTAATCGATCAATACCACCGCATCGGGTTTGCGCTCTGCGATTTCGCGCCGCATGGCCTTGAACTGCCGCAAAAAATAACCGTATTTCTTCAGCACGTCCCAGAGGCCGACGACCGCTTCGCCGCTCCAATCCTCGATGGCGGGAGCCAGCGCCCGCATCTGCGGCCCGCCTGCTCCATAGTAGCGCACCGTCTCGCCGCGCGCACCGGCCAGCTCGCCGAGGGCGCGCATCAACTCCGCCCCGCGGGCGTCCCCGCTGGTCTCACCGGCAATCAGGTAGAGGTTCATAGTGAAGACTCTCGCGCGCGGGTCACGGAGAAGCCGGCGCAAAGGCTACTGCCACGACGCATTCGGAGCACATCGTCTCCGAAGGAATCCGGCGCTCTTCAACTCACACAGTTTTCTGACTGCGGGCGGGAAATCTACTCCACCGCCGGGGCGGCCTCCGCTTCGGCGGCGAGTTGTTCGCCGACGGCGTAGCGGGTGAAGCGGCGGATGACGATGTTCTCGCCCAACTCCGCGATCTTGGCCTTCACAAAGTCCTGAATGGTGACATCCGGGTTCTTGATGAACGACTGATCGAGCAGGCACACCGTGGAGAAGTACTTGTCGATCTTTCCCTCGACGATCTTCTCGATCACATTGGCGGGTTTGCCTTTGACCTGGTCGCGCGCAATTTCCCGCTCCCGATCCACGAGGTTCGCCGGAACTTCGGCGCGTGAGACACAAATGGGGCTGGCCGCAGCGATGTGCAGCGTGATGTCCTTGACGAAATCGCGGAAGCCGTCGTTCTTGGCGACGAAATCGGTCTCGCAATTGACCTCGACGAGCACGCCGACCTTGCCTTGCATGTGAATGTAGGAAGCGACGACGCCTTCCTTTGCCACGCGAGCAGACTTGCTGGCAGCCTTCAGGATGCCCTTTTTCCGAAGATAATCCTCAGCCTTTGCAATGTCGCCGCCGGTTTCCGTAAGCGCGCGCTTGCAGTCCATCATTCCGGCGTTGGTTTTCTCGCGAAGAGTTTTGACGAGTTGCGATGTAATTTCGCTCATATCGAAGGGTATTGGAGATTGCGAAAATTAACCGGCGACGGCTTCCATGGCGGCTTGCGCGACAACGGCAGAATGACCGCCTCCGGAGACCAGCGCATCAACGAGCTTCTGGAGGATGATGCGAATGGCGCGGATGGCGTCGTCATTGCCGGCGATCGGGAAATCGATCAGTTCGGGATTGGCGTTGGTGTCCACGATGGCGACGACGGGAATGTTGAGCCGGCGCGCTTCGGCGACGGCGATGGATTCACGCTGGGTGTCGATAATGATAAGCGCGTCGGGATTCTTATCCATGTCCCGAATGCCTTCGAGGTTGCGGAAAAGCTTGGCGCCCTCGCGCTTGACGGCGGCGATTTCCTGTTTGCCCATCTTGGAATACTCGGGCTGCTTCTCCAGCTGCTCGATGTACTTCAACCGCCCGATGCTTTTGCGGATGGTGGTAAGATTGGTGAGCGTCCCGCCCAGCCAGCGCTGGTTGACGTAAAAATGCCCGCACGCTGTCGCGGCTTCCTTGACGGCTTCCTGGGCCTGCTTCTTGCAGCCGACAAAGAGCACTTTCCCCTTGCGTTCGGCGATGTTGCTGAGGAACTGCGTGGCGACGTGAAGCTGTCTGACGGTCTCCCCGAGGTCGATGATGTAGATGGAATTCCGTTTTTCGAAGATGAATGGCTTCATTTTCGGGTTCCAGCGCTTGGTCTGGTGCCCGAAATGGACGCCGGCTTCGAGAAGTTCCGTCATTAGTTCAGTGGACATAGTTTTTTAAAAAGGGCGGTTAGTATTGTTGCGCCCTGGGTTGAACGCAAGAGCGATCTTTGCAGGTCTCTTCGCGTCCGCGTTGGTTATTGGTTATTGGTTGGTTCGGTTGACGTTGAAAGCGGTTGGGCAGTCGTCTCCACCCAGCGGGCCCAAAGCCAGCAGAGGTCGGAGAGGCGGTTGAGGTAACGAACGATTTCGAGGTTCAGCGTGCTGTCCATTTCGCGCAGCGAAACGACATGCCTCTCGGCGCGCCGGCAAACAGTGCGCGCCACGTCGAGCGCGGCGCTTGCCACGGTGTCGCCCGGGGTGGCCCAGCGGGCGAAATGGATGTTGCGGTTCTTTTCGAGGTCGTCCACGAGGGCGGTCAACCCGTCCACGGCGGCGGTCGTGACAGCGGGAAACCCCGCCGCGGCATGCTGGGGGCGGTCCCCCGGCGCCACGGCGATTTCTCCCATCAAATTGACCAACTCCTTCTGGATGCCCAGAATCGCGTCGCAAACGAACGCCCCTCCCTGAACCCCAGCCATCTGCGCACGCGCCATGCCCAGATTGGCACTGAGCTCGTCGACGGCGCCGTTGCACTCGATGCGAAAATCGCTTTTCGAGACGCGCCGTCCAAAGAGAAGGCTCGTGGCGCCAGTATCGCCGGTCTTGGTGGCTATCGACATGCGCTACGCCAGGATCGGTTCGTTTTCCACCAGCACGGGTTCGGAGATCGGCTCGCCGCCCGTCGAAAGCACCCTGATGTTCCGGTGAATGTGGAAACCGGTGCCCGCCGGGATCAAATGCCCCATGATGACATTTTCCTTGAAGCCGCGCAGACGATCGATGCGCCCAAGCGTCGCCGCTTCGGTGAGCACCCGCGTGGTATCCTGGAACGACGCCGCGGAGATGAACGAGTCTGTCTCCAAAGAGGCCTTGGTGATTCCGAGCAGCACCGGGGACGCTTCCGCCGGCTTGCCGCCCTTCTCAACCACCCGTTGATTCTCCCGCTCGAATTCGAGCTTGTCGATCTGGTCGCCCCAGAGCAACGGCGTATCGCCCGGATCGGTGATCTTCACCTTGCGCAGCATCTGGCGGATAATGATCTCGATGTGCTTGTCGCTGATTTCCACGCCCTGAAGGCGGTAAACTTCCTGCACTTCGTTGACCAGATGTTCCTGAAGTTCCTGCGGGCCGCAGATGTCGAGGATTTCGTGCGGCACGACCGGCCCTTCGGTAAGCTGCTGGCCTTTCTTCACAAGGTCGCCCTTGAAGACGATGATGTGCTTGTTGAGCGGAATGAGGTGTTCCTCTTCCACGCCGGTTTGCGGATCTTTCAGAACCAGACGGCGTTTGCCGCGGACGGAACCGCCGATATCGACGATGCCTTCGATCTTGGCGATCTCGGCGGCGTCCTTCGGGCGGCGGGCTTCGAAAAGCTCGGCCACACGCGGCAGACCGCCGGTGATGTCCTTGGTCTTGGCGATCTTGCGCGGCGTCTTGGCGAGCAACTGACCGGCCTGGGCCTTCTTGCCTTCCTGCACGGTAATGTGCGCGCCGGCTGGAATCGAGTAGCTGGCAAGAACCTCGTCCTTGTCGTCGACAATGACGATCTGCGGATGCAGGTCTTCCTTGTGCTCGATGACCACCGTTCCAAGCACGCCGGTGGCTTCGTCGGTCTCGCGCTTGACGGTCACGCCCGAGATCATGTCGCGGAATTCGACCTTGCCCGCCTTCTCGGTGAGAATCGGGACGTTGTACGGATCCCACTGCGCAAACACCTGGCCCTTCTTGACGTGTTCGCCATCGCCGACGGCAATGACCGAGCCAATGACGACATTGTAGCGTTCCATTTCGCGCCCGGTCTTGTCGTGAACGGTTACCGAACCGTTCTTGTTAAGGACGATCCACGAACCGTCGAGCGCCTGCACGACGCGCAGGTCGTTGAAGCCGACTGAGCCGTCGTTCTTGGCCTTGATGACCGGCTGCTTGAAGGTCTGCGACGCCGTTCCACCGATGTGGAATGTTCGCATCGTAAGCTGCGTGCCGGGTTCGCCGATCGATTGCGCGGCGATAATACCGACCGCCTCGCCGAGTTTCACCGGCAGACCGTTGGCGAGATTCCGCCCGTAGCACTTCGAGCACACACCCCGCTTGGATTCGCAGGTGAGCACCGAACGAATCTTCAACTGCTCGGCGCCGATCTTGACGACTTGCAGCGCGGTGACCTCATCGACCAACTGGTTGGGACGAACGAGCTTCGCCTGCGTTATCGGATCGATCACCGTCTCGCAACTAACACGCCCGATAATCCGCTGGCCGAGGTCGACGACCTCTTCGTCGCCTTCGTAAATCGAACGAACGACGATGCCGTTGACGGTGCCGCAATCCTCTTCGGTGATGATCACGTCCTGGGCGCAATCCACCAGCTTGCGCGTCAGGTAGCCCGAATCCGCCGTCTTGAGAGCGGTATCGGCCAGACCCTTGCGGGCGCCGTGCGTGGAAATGAAGTATTCCTGCACCGTGAGCCCCTCGCGGAAGTTCGCCGTGATGGGGCGCTCGATGATTTCACCGGAAGGCTTGGCCATCAAACCGCGCATACCGGCCAACTGCTTGACCTGCTGACGGTTGCCGCGCGCCCCGGAGTCCACCATGACGTACACCGGATTGAGTTCCTTGCGCCCCTCGTTGTGTTCGAGGGTCTGGAACATGACGTTGGAAATCTGTTCGCCCGCGTGGGTCCAGATGTCGATGACCTTGTTGTAGCGCTCGCCGTCGGTGATGATACCGCTGCGGTATTGCTTCTCGACCTGGGCGATATCCTTGTAGGCCTTGTCCAGTTCGGTCTTCTTCTCCGACGGGATGATCATGTCGCAGATGCCGATGGAGATGCCCGCGCGGGTCGCCCAGCGGAAACCGAGTTCTTTCAGCTTGTCGAGCGTCTCGACCGTCTTCGCCTGGCCGGACACCTGGTAGCAGCGCCAGATGACGTCGGAGAGCTGCTTCTTGCCGGCGCTCCGGTTGTAATAACCGAGATTTTCCGGCCAGATGGCATTGAAGAGCACGCGGCCCGCGGTCGTTTCAAGAATCTTCGCTTCCTTGTTGCCGTAATGAGTGGTGCGCCCGAAGTCAGGATTCACAAAGCGAATCTTGTCCGCGATGTGAACTTTGCCTTCGGAGACGGCGAACTCTACTTCCGGCATCGATCCGAACAGCGGCATGCGGTCGGCTTCCTTCTGGTTCTTGCGCGGATTTTGCGTGAGGTAGTAGCACCCCAGAGTAATGTCCTGCGAAGGCGTGGTGATCGGCTTGCCGCTCGATGGCGAGAAGATGTTGTTGGTGGCCAGCATCAGCATGCGGGTTTCCATCTGCGCCTCGATCGAGAGCGGCACATGCACCGCCATCTGGTCGCCGTCGAAGTCCGCGTTATAAGCGGTGCAGACCAGCGGGTGAACGCGAATGGCCTCGCCTTCGATCAGTTGCGGCTCGAAAGCCTGAATCGAAAGCCGGTGCAGCGTCGGCGCGCGATTGAGCAGCACGGGGTGCCCCTTGGTGACTTCGTCGAGAATATCCCACACCTCCGGCGTCTGGCGTTCGATCATCTTCTTGGCCGAGCGCACGGTATGCACATAGCCCAGTTCCTTCAGGCGGCGGATGATGAACGGCTCGAACAACACGAGCGCCATCTTCTTCGGCAACCCGCACTGGTTGAGCTTGAGTTCCGGACCGATCACGATGACCGAACGGCCCGAGTAATCGACGCGTTTGCCGAGCAGGTTCTGGCGGAACCGCCCGCCTTTGCCCTTGAGCATGTCGGAGAGCGACTTCAACGGGCGATTGCCGGCTCCGGTAACGGCGCGTCCATGACGACCGTTGTCGAAGAGGGCGTCGACGGCTTCCTGCAACATCCGCTTCTCGTTGCGGATAATGACCTCCGGCGTCTTGAGCTGGAGCAGGTTCTTGAGACGGTTGTTGCGGTTGATGACGCGGCGGTAGAGATCGTTCAGATCCGAGGTCGCAAAGCGACCGCCTTCCAGCGGCACCAACGGACGGAGATCGGGCGGAATGACCGGCAGCACATCGAGAATCATCCACTCGGGACGGCTGCGCGAATTCATGAAGCCCTGAACGAGCTTGAGGCGCTTGGCAATCTTCTTGCGAATCTGCTTGGAGCGCGTGGTGCCCATCTGGTCCTCCAGCTCTTTGTTGAGCGAGGCCAGATCGGTCTGGGCCAGCAGAAGCCTGATGCCTTCCGCGCCCATGCCGGCGGTAAAACTGCCGTCCCCGTAAGAGTCGAGCGCTTCGCGGTATTCGGTCTCAGTCAGCAGCTGGCAACGCTGCAACGGCGTCGTGCCGGGATCGATCACGATGTAATCCTCGTAATAGATCACCCGCTCCAACTGCCGGCTGGACATGTCCAGCATCAGCCCGATGCGCGAAGGCATGCACTTGTAGAACCAGATGTGCGACACCGGCACGGCCAGTTCGATATGGCCCATGCGTTCGCGACGCACCCGCGAGAGCGTGACCTCGACGCCGCAGCGGTCGCAAATGACGCCCTTGTGCTTGATGCGCTTGTATTTGCCGCACGAGCACTCCCAGTCCCGCGTGGGACCGAAGATGCGCTCGCAAAAAAGACCGCCTTTTTCCGGCTTGAACGTCCGGTAATTGATCGTCTCCGGGTTTTTGACTTCTCCGCTGCTCCACTGCCGAATGATATCGGGCGCGGCGACACTGATTCCGACTTGATCGAAAGCGGTGGCCTTTTCGGCAACAAACGGTTCACGGAAGGATTCGCTCATAATATTGGGATGTAATTGGTTGTTGCGGATTAAACGAGTCCCTCGGGCAGCAGCGGCGCTTGCGAGCCGACGCGCACATCGAGGCAGAGACTCTGCATTTCCTTAATCAAGACGTTGAAGGACTCCGGCGTGCCGGCTTCGAGCGAGTTGTCGCCCTTGACGATCGACTCGTAAATCCGGGTGCGCCCCTGCACGTCGTCAGACTTGACGGTGAGCAGCTCCTGCAACGTGTAAGCTGCGCCGTAAGCTTCGAGCGCCCACACCTCCATTTCTCCGAAGCGCTGGCCGCCGTATTGTGCCTTGCCGCCCAGCGGTTGCTGAGTGACCAGCGAATACGGTCCCACGGCGCGGGCATGGATTTTGTCCGCGACCAAGTGGCCGAGCTTGAGCATGTAAATGTACCCGACAACGACCTGCTGGTCGAACGGATCGCCCGTGCGTCCATCGTAGAGGAACGATTTGCCGGGAATGGTCCTGACCATCTTGTCGTGGTGGACGTGCTCCCCGCCGTCTCCGATCCAGGTATAGCCATCGATCTTTCGCGCCTCCTTGAGGTATTCGATGATCCGGCTTTCTTCGATGCCGTCGAACACCGGCGTGGCTACCTTGAACCCAAGGGCCTTGGCGGCGACGCCGAGATGCGTTTCCAACACCTGGCCGACGTTCATGCGCGAAGGCACGCCGAGCGGGTTGAGCACGATCTCGACCGGGGTGCCGTCCGCGAGGAACGGCATGTCTTCCTCCGGCACGATCCGGGCGACAACGCCCTTGTTGCCGTGGCGGCCCGCCATCTTGTCGCCGACGGAAAGCTTCCGCTTGCTGGCGATGTAGACCTTCACCTGCTTGATGATGCCGGGGTCGATCTCGTCCCCTGCCTCAATGCGATCCATCGAGCGTTCGACTTCCATTTCCAATTCCTGGAAGCGGTGTTCGAACTGGGCGATGATTTCGCGGATCTTGTTGCGGATCGGGCTCGGATCGATTTCGACGTGATCGTAGACGTCCGCCAGCTTGCGCAGCAGAGTCTTGGTGATCTTGCGGTTGGCCGGGATGATGATTTCGCCGGTCTGCGCGTTGACCACGTCGAGCGGAATCTTCTCGCCCAACAGGATGTTCGAGAGTGCCTCGGTCAACTGCTCGTGCAGTTCGTCCTTGCGGCGCTTCAATTCCTCGGTCGCGGCCTTGATCTGGCGCTTGGTTTCAGCGGGCGTCAGCTTGGACTTGGCGATCTCCTTGCGGGAGGAAACCTTGACATCCATGACGATGCCGTAGGTGCCCGAGGGAACCGTCAGCGAAGTGTCCTTCACGTCCGCGGCTTTTTCACCGAAAATGGCGCGCAGGAGGCGCTCTTCGGGGGCCAGCTCGGTCTCGCTCTTGGGCGTGATCTTGCCGACGAGGATGTCCCCCGGCCTCACTTCGGCGCCGATGCGAATGACGCCGTCGGGTCCGAGGTTGCGCAGGGCTTCCTCGGAGACGTTCGGAATGTCCCGCGTGATTTCTTCCGGCCCCAGCTTGGTGTCGCGGGCGCCGATTTCGAATTCGTCGATGTGAATGGAGGTGTAGATGTCCTCCTTCACGATTTTCTCCGAGATCAGAATGGCGTCCTCGAAGTTGTAGCCGTTCCACGGAGTGAACGCGACCAGCACGTTGCGCCCGAGGGCAAGCTCGCCGTCCTGGGTGTTCGGGCCGTCGGCGATTACCTGGCCCTTCTTGACTTGCTGGCCTTTGTGAATGATCGGCTTCTGGTTGACGCACGTGCCGGCGTTCGAACGCATGAACTTGCGAAGTTCGTACACGTAGATGCCGTCTTCAGGGTCGTGCTTGAGCTTCTTCTTGCCGTCCGGCAGCGTCCCGTCTTTGGTGACAACGATAAGATCGGCGGTCACGGACGCGACTTTGCCGTCCGCTTCGGCCAAAATGACCGCCTTGGAATCCCTCGCCACTTTTCCCTCCATGCCGGTGCCCACCAGCGGCGACTCCGATACCAGCAGCGGCACGCCCTGGCGTTGCATGTTCGAACCCATCAACGCACGATTGGCGTCGTCGTGTTCGAGGAACGGAATCAGCCCGGCGGCGACGGACACCAACTGCTTGGGCGAGATGTCCATGTAGTGGACCTTGCCCGGCTCCACTTCAAGGAAGTCGCCCCGGTAGCGCACCTGGACGCGCTCGGTGAGGAAGTTGCCTTTGGCGTCGGTCGGCACGTTGGCCTGCGCCACCACGTAGTTTTCCTCGCGGTCGGCGGTGAGAAAGTCGATCTTTTCGGTGACCCGCGAACCTTCCACCCGGCGATACGGGGTTTCGATGAACCCGAAATCGTTGATGCGAGCGAACGTGGACATCGAGCTGATCAGACCGATGTTCGGGCCTTCCGGCGTTTCAATCGGACAAATGCGCCCGTAGTGGGACGGATGAACGTCGCGCACCTCGAATCCCGCGCGGTCGCGGGAGAGACCTCCCGGTCCAAGGGCGGAGAGCCGGCGCTTGTGGGTGAGTTCGGCCAGCGGATTGGTCTGGTCCATGAACTGCGAGAGCTGGGACCGTCCGAAGAAGTCGCGGATCACCGCGCTCAAGGCCTTCGGATTGATCAGCTTCTGCGGGGTCATCCCCTCGATGTTCACGTCGAACAAAGTCATGCGCTCCTTGACGAGGCGCTCGGTGCGGGCCAGGCCGACCCGGCACTGGTTGGCGAGAAGTTCGCCCACGGTACGCACCCGGCGGCTGCCAAGATGGTCGATGTCATCGAGGCTCCCCTCGCCGCGTCGCAGGCCGATGAGATACTTCATCGCGCTGATGAAGTCGTCCTTCGTCATGACGCGCTCGTTGAGATCGATCTCGATCCCGAGCTTCTGGTTGAGCTTGTAGCGGCCCACGCGGCCCAAATCGTACTTCTTCGGATCGAAGAACAGGCGCTTGAGCAAGCCGCGCGCGTTCGGAATGGTGGGTGGGTCCCCAGGACGCAACCGGCGGTAAATGTCCTTGAGCGCCTCCTCTTCGTCGTGCGCGGGATCCTTCTTCAGGGCCTTGATGATCGTGTCGTCCTTGCGGGTATCGACCACGCGAACCTTGCCGACGCCCAAAGAGAGGATCTGGCGAATGGTCGCCTTGGTCAACGGTTCGAACGCGCGGGCAATGGTGATTTCGCCGTCGCGGATGTCCTCGATGAGCACCTTGCTGGCGATCTCTTCTTCTTCGAGCTTCTCGGAAAGCGGGAGGTCTTCGATGCTGTAGAACAGCTCGATGATCTTCTCGTCGGTGCCATAACCGATGGCGCGCAGGAACGTGGTCGCCAGAAACTTCCGCCGGCGCTTGCGGCGATCCAAATAAATATAAAGCAGGTCGTTGGTGTCGAATTGCACCTCCAGCCAGGAACCGCGATCGGGAATGATGCGGAAGCTGAAGAGAATCTTGCCGTTGAGGTGAATCGAAGACTCGAAAGCGATGCCGGGCGAGCGGTGAAGCTGGCTGACGACGACGCGTTCGGCGCCGTTGATGACGAACGTCCCCTGCGGGGTCATCAGCGGAATTTCGCCCATGTACACTTTTTCCTCCTTGGTGCCCTTTTCGTCGGCCAGGCGGAACGTGATGTGGAGCGGCGCGCTGAAGGTCTGCCCTTCACGCTGGCATTCCAGAGCGCTCAGCTTGGGATCCCCGATTTCGTAGTTGACGAAATCCAGGGTTACTTTTTCATCGTAGCTCTGGATGGGAAAAACTTCCCGAAAGACCGCCTGCAAGCCGATGTCCTTGCGTTTGCCGGGCGTGAGGTCCTTTTGAAGGAACTCGATGTAGGAATTGACCTGAACCTCGATGAGGTTTGGTGGTTCGCTGACTTCTTTGAGTTTGCCGAAGTAGAGTCGCTCTGACATAATTGGTGCGTTTGGTAATGGGACCGTTCTTCCTTCCGCGGGTGGCGGGCCGCCTCAAGGGCCGGTAAGACCCCTCAGGCCGCTCGTCGGCGGAAAATCGATCCGGACATGGAGTGACATTTCCAGCGATTGCGCGGGAAAAAGAAATAGGCTGAAAGTCGCGATCCGTCAAATGGACCGCGACTTTCAACCTCTTAATTTCAGATCGGTGAAACGCTGAGTTCAGAATGGGCTGGCTGCCTTTGGGCAGAATGGAACAGTGAGACTAGTAGACAAACCGGCGTGCGGCAAGCATTTTCTTTGCCTGCCGCACGCTGGAAAGCGATTTTTTTTGAATTATTTGATTTCGACCTTCGCGCCGGCCGCTTCGATCTTTTTCTTGATCTCTTCGGCTTCAGCCTTGGTCACGCCTTCCTTGACGGTCTTCGGAGCGCTTTCAACGAGCGCCTTGGCCTCAGCCAGGCCCAGCCCCGCAACTGCGGCGCGGACTTCCTTGATGACGCCAATCTTGTTGGCGCCGACTTCCTTGAGAACGACATCGAAAGCGGTTTTCTCTTCGACCGCAGCCGCCGGAGCTGCCGCGCCCGCGGGAGCTGCCGCCGCCGCCACAGGAGCTGCGGCGCTGACGCCCCACTTCGTTTCGAGGTTTTTGACGAGATCAGCAATTTCCAGAACGGTAAGTCCGCTGAGCTGATCGACCAATGCGTTAATATCTGCCATAGTGTTTTTTTCGGTATCGTCGCGCCCCGGAAGCTACCGGGAAATTAAGGTCGGCTGCCGCCAACCCGACGAGGAACCAGTTTATGTTTTTCTTTGTTTTCGCGGGACACACGTCCCACAAAAGTCTTTCGGTAGGGATAGTCCCCGTTTAAGCCGCCTCGGGCGCCCCGTCGGCAGCCGCAGGGGCCCCTTCGGTAGCCGCAGGCGCGTCTTCGGTAGCAGCCGCAGGCGCACCGGCGGCGTCCGCTTCCCCTTTCGCCTTGAGCACGCGGGCCAGGGCGGAGGCGGGTTCGTTGAGCAAGCGCACGAGTTGGCTGGCCGGGCTTTGCAGCAGGCCGAGCAACAGCCCCTGCAACACCGGCAGCGACGGAAGATCCGCAATCGCCTTGATGTCGTCGGGATTGACGATCGCATGACCGATGATGCCGATCTTGACGGCGGGCTTCTTGAATTCGGCGATGAACGCCTTGAGCACTTTGGCTGCCGCTGCGACATCCTTCTGCCCGATCACGATGGCCGTCTGGCCGTTGAGATCGCTGCTGATGTCCGGCAGGCCCACTTCGCTCATGGCGCGGCGCAGGAACGTGTTCTTGACGACCTTGCATTCGGAGCCGGCATCCGCCAGGCGATTGCGCAGGATCGAGAATTGATCCACGCGCAGGCCGGTGTAGTCGGTCACGATAACGAACGGCGTTGCGTTCAGCTTGCCTTGCAGGTCGGCGACAATGGTGATTTTTTCAGGTCTCATGGTTGCGCTCGGGTTATACCTTCAGGAAGGGCGAGGCGTCGATCTTGACGCCCGGCAGCATCGTGGCTGCGAGGGTTATGTTTTCGACGAAAGCGCCCTTGGCCGTAGCCGGGCGCGCCTTGACCACCGCGTCGATGACGGCCGTGCCGTTTTCGACGAGCGCTTCCTGGGCGAATGAAAATTTTCCGACGGGCACGGCGACGTTCCCGTTCTTGTCCAGCTTGAACTCCACGCGGCCCGCCTTGACTTCGCGCACGGCCTTCGCGGTGTCTTCAGTGACGGTGCCGGTTTTCGGATTGGGCATCAAGCCGCGAGGCCCGAGCACTTTACCGAGTTTGCGGACTTCGGCCATCGCACCGGGAGTAGCCACGGCGACATCGAAATCCTGGAAGCCTTCCTGGCACTTCTTGATCATGTCCTCAAATCCGACGTATTCCGCGCCGGCTTCGCGGGCGGCCTCAGCCGCCGCGCCCTGCGCGAATACCAGCACGCGCACCTTCTTGCCGCTTCCGTGGGGAAGTGGGCAGGTGCCGCGGACCATCTGGTCGGATTGCTTGGGATCGACGCCGAGCCGGAACGAAAGGGTCACGGTCTGGTCGAACTTGGTGGGCGGGAGCGTCTTAAGAAGACCGATTGCCTCCGCGAGTTGATACGTCTTGACCGTCACCTTCTCGGCGGCGGCGCGATAACGCTTGCTTCTGTATTTTGCCATGTTATTGAGCAGTTCAAACGAGCCGACAAGGACCGATGACGATCCCCGGCAACTCTCCTGCGGTTAGAGTTAAACGGAACGCGAACTATGCGGGGGGCGGCAAGGAATGCAAGCGCTTTTTTAAAAAACTTTTGCGCACGGGGCGAAGCAAGAGAGATGCGGCAATCCTGTCTGTCCATTACCCACAAATCGGAAGCCGGGCACGGAAACCGCAGCGACCCATATTATTTGTCATCCTGAGGAGCTAACCTCGCCAAAGCGCGGGGGTGATTGTTGGGCAAGAACCCGGGAGCGGCTTCGCAGTCGCGCGAGCGTCGTGGAGTGCGGCAGTCCTGTGCCGCCTTGGGAGAAAACGCCGTCAGCGACTAACGCTCTCTGAAGGTATGAGACACTCCGAACGAAGACCTCCTTTGC
>Ga0316220_1002354_pt1 | contig 17662 bp, 12 predicted proteins | sample TBH18005metaG_FD_203632 | JGI IMG/M metagenome (GOLD analysis project Ga0316220, IMG submission 203632) | Freshwater microbial communities from Trout Bog Lake, Wisconsin, USA - TBH18005 | ecosystem: Environmental > Aquatic > Freshwater > Lake > Hypolimnion/Profundal zone | place: USA: Wisconsin...
CCATTGAACCCCTTTTAAATCAGGTAGAACGAAATTTTCAATACAAGCCACAGGAAGTAGTTTACGACCGAGGTGGCAGAGGAAGAACAGAAATCAACGGAGTAAAAATTAGCACTGCTAACAAACCTATAAAATGTGACAGCGAATATGTCAAAAGAACTAAGCGGAAAAAATTCCGAAGACGAGCAGCTATAGAGTCAGTTATTGAACACCTAAAGCAACACTTTAGAATGGGACAAAACTATCTAAATAGCGACAAATCGCCGAATATCAATGCATTATTGGCTGCTGCAGGATGGAACTTCAAGAAATTGATGGAGAAAATCAAAAAAAAGAGTAAAAATTTCTTTTTTGAAATTCTTCAACAACTTTTCTTTTTTGAAATTCAAATTTTAAAAACGAATTACTAAGGATCGACTAAATAGAAAAATCAGGCTTTAGCCTAATAAAATAATATCAAAGTGTTAGCTCAATATCGATTATTCAATCAATCCCTCGCCTCCTTGGATGTTGGCAAAACCTTAATCACCACCCTCAACGCTCATTGTCACAATATGGCACAAACAGATAAGGGTTATCGGGAAGTCCTGTTAAATAGCGATGTGCTAATTCCCGATGGGGTAAGTATAGTTAAAGCAGTGAAATGGTTAACGGGGAAACAATTAACCAAGATAGCCGGCGCCGATTTGTTTTTCTATGAAATGGAACGGTTGCAAAAAACAGGAAGAAAATGTTTCTTTCTGGGAAGTTCGGAAAGTACGCTGGAAAAAATTAAGGAAAGAGCGAATCGGGAATACCATGATATAGAGGTGCGAACCTATTCACCACCCTACAAACCGAAGTTTACAGCAGAAGAGAACGCTGCCATACTTGCTTCAATTAATGCTTTTCAACCCGATGTGTTAATGGTGGGAATGACAGCCCCCAAACAAGAGAAATGGGCCTATCAGCATTATACTCAATTGGAGGTGGGCCATATTTGTTGCATAGGCGCGGTATTCGATTTCTATGCCGGAACAATCAAACGTGCACCAAAATGGATGATTAAACTTGGCCTGGAATGGCTATACCGTTTAATAAAAGAACCCCGCCGCATGTGGCGTAGGTATCTAATCGGGAATACAAAGTTTATTTGGTATGTAGTAAAAGAAAAATTTGCTTTACTAACATCTAATAATTAAATATAATATTTCATGTCAACCCTTTCTGAGCCCAAAGAGGCTTTCCCATATAAACCACCCACAGCAGAGATTAAAAAACATTTCAAGGAGATTTTTGACCTTACAAAACCTTTAAATGTTCCAATTTCAAAACTGATTTTCGATAAAGTTGCAGCCTTTCTGATTCTCCTTTGCTGCCTACCCATTATCATACTTTTGTTATTAGCCAACTTCATTGAAGGGTTGATCATTCGCGAGAACAGAGGTCCTCTGTTTTTTTATTATTATGCGGTGAGTTCAGGAAAAACATTCAAAAAATATAAAATACGGCTTATCAAATTAAAATATATTGACAAAGAACTTCAGGCCGCCGGTGACTGGCATGCTTTTAAAAATGAATGGATGCCCGAATCGCGTACTAATGTCGGGCATTTTGTAAAAAAATTCTACCTCGATGAGATTCCTCAATTTTACAATGTATTAAAGGGTGATATGTCAATTGTAGGGCCCCGCCCCATTGCTGTTCACCACTACGTGCGCGATCTGGAACAGGGAAATGTGGTACGCTCATTAATCCGTGGAGGTCTGCTCGGATATGGTCATATCCGTAAAGGAACCGTTGAATTTGGAAATCCAATCTATGAATACGAATATGTTAGTCACTATATGCATGCCTCGACCTTTAGCCTGTTGCTGCTTGATCTTAAGATAATCTTTAAAGGGATTAGGGTGATGATGAAGGGGAAGGGGCTGTAGCAGAATTGAGAAGGGGAGCACTGAGAAGAGGAGCACTGAGCACTGAGAAGATGAGCGCTGAGATCTGGGCACTGAGAAAGGGAGCGCTGAGCACTGAGAAAAGGAGAAATGAGAAAGGGAGCGCTGAGATCTGAGCACTGAGCACTGAGAAAAGGAGAAATGAGAAAGGGAGCGCTGAGATCTGAGCACTGAGCACTGAGAAAAGGAGAAATGAGAAAGGGAGCGCTGAGATCTGAGCACTGAGCACTGAGAAGAGGAGAAATGAGAAAGGGAGTGCTTCGGCTATGGTCAGCAACCTTAACAACGAAGAGGCGAAAAGGAGATGCGGCGATACGGCGAAAAGGGCAAATTTGCTAATATGCTAATGGTTTATTTGAAAATATACCAATTTGAAGATTTGAAAATTAGGGAATGTGCTAATATGCCAATTTGCTAATGTGCCAATGAAAAAATCTGAGAATGTGTATTTAGTTGTCTAGTCCTGAATTAGGTTTAAAGGAAAGGTAAACAGTATTCTAAATGAATACAAGTTGAAACCCAGAACGGGTAACAGGATTGTAGAATAGAGCATATTAGTACAATTAAAACCCTGAAAGGGTGAAAGGATTATAACTTCTGCCAAGGACAAATTGAAAGAAAAATATGACAGAAAAACAATTAATTCAACTTCTTAACCAGATAATCATAAAGAATTAATATCCTAAAAATATAGATGCAATTTGTAAGCTGACACTTTCTATCTAAACAGCCTGAATATTTTCTAATTTATCTTAATCAATAATGCGTTCACATGAACATGAGGTAAGGTTTATATATCTTTTATATGACATAATTATCCTCAATCTCTCTATCCTTTTGCTGGGATGGATCCGCCTGGATATCGGGTTCCAAAATTACCGACAGATCACAATCTATCTACTCTTAGGAAATATCGCTTTATTATACTCCTATTTTATATTTCTCAAAAACAATCTTTACCTGCACGATGGATATCTGAACCGCATCAGACGGATCACAAAAGGGAGCCTTACATTTTTTATGATCCTGGTCTTACTAGGATTACTCCTCCTCCCCCATCAATATTCATTAAGTTTTCTGTTTAGTTTTGCCGCGCTGTTTTATGCCAATCAATTGGTTTTCTATCGTATCCTCTATACCATATTAAAATTCAGGCGAAAAAAGGGGTTAAATACAATTAGGCTTCTGATTGTCGGAGAAAATCAGACCACCAACTTACTACAAAAAATCATCAGGAGTAATCCGATGCTCGGTTATAGTCTTATTGGTTTTGCCTCTGATAACCCGGAAAATGGAGAAAATCTTGGTTCGCCGGAACAGTTAGCCGAATTGATCAAAAAGCATCAGATACAAATGGTATTTGTTTGTGTTTCGATACTCTCGGATCAAAAACAAAGCCATGATTATCTCAATATCTGCAGCAGATTGGGTGTCCGTCTCCGTTTTATTCCGAAGAACCAAAGATGGTTTAGCTCCCGACTGGAATCTGAACCTCGCTGCGATCTAATCCTTATCAATCCTCAGGAGATCCCAATGGATAAACTGCTCAACAGAGGACTAAAACGCATTTTTGATCTCCTCTTCTCTTCTGCGGTCTTGCTTTTATTGTTTTCATGGAGTTTCCCGATCATCGCTTTACTGATTAAACTAAGTTCCAAAGGTCCGGTATTTTTTGTACAGGAACGGACAGGAATCAACAATAAGACTTTTAATTGTATTAAATTCAGGAGTATGCAGGTCAATCGCCATGCAGATACACATCAGGCCAAATTAAATGATCACCGCAACACAAAAATCGGAAATTTTTTAAGAAGATCCAATCTGGATGAATTTCCCCAGTTTATTAATGTATTTCTCGGGAAGATGTCGGTTGTTGGTCCTCGTCCTCATATGCTTAACCATACCAAACAATATTCACATTTAATCGACCACTACCTGGTGCGCCATTATGTCAAACCCGGAATAACGGGATGGGCCCAGGTAAATGGTTATCGTGGCTTAACCGATGAACTCTGGAAAATGGAGAAACGCGTGGAATTCGATATGGACTATATCGAAAACTGGAGCTTTGGGTGGGATATCACAATCATCTGGCGAACCATTTTTGGATTCAAAACCTATATAAATGCAGGTTAGCTTAAAGATTGTTTAAATGATTAAAAATCAAAACCAAAGATTTAAAAATTGAACATTAAAAATTGATTATTAATTGATCATTATTTAAAATCATGCAAATCAAAAAAGCTCTGATCACTTCAGCTGGTGAGGACCAGCGCAAACTAGCCCTGCAAACCCTCGTCGATCGCGATGGAAATCGTAAAACTGTACTTGAAATTCTTATTGATGAAGTAAGACAGGCTGGAATAGAAGAGATTGGGGTAATTATCCATCCAGGTGATCTTGAGGTGTATACTGATATTGTAAAAAATGATCCTCAGATTCATTTCATCCAACAGGATAAACCATTGGGATATGGTTACGCAATTCTTCGCGGCGCGGAATTTATTGGAAATGATTATTTCCTCCATCTTGTGGGTGACCATTTGCATGTGAATCGCACCAATATACCCTGTGCCAGACATCTTACAGATATTGCAAGACAAAATAATTGCTCCGTTTCTGCAGTAACTCCGACGCGTGAAAACCTGATCCCAAATTATGGTACGGTAGGGGGTAAACGGATACCATCAACTCAAGATCTTTATCTTATTGATAAAGTGATAGAGAAACCTACCCCCACAGTCGCCGAACAAAAGCTCATTATCCCGGGACTCCGTGCAGGTCATTACCTCTGTTTCTTCGGAATGCATGTATTATCCCCATCCATTATGCAGATTCTTGCTAAAAATCTCGCCCTTGCAAATGGAAATAAAATCAGTTTAACCGATGCCCTGAATGAACTGGCACAAAAAGAACAATATCTCGCTCTGGAGAAAAATGACTGGCGGTTTGATATGGGTACACGATATGGGCTTCTGAAAGCACAGCTCGCCTTAGCCTTCAGCGGAAATGACCGTGATCAGGTGATGTCTGAACTGCTTGAGTTCTTCGTAATGAAGAACCTGGATACAATTGGGAAATAATTGAATCCATAAATTTTATGCAATTCGTGTAATTCATAATAATTCTTGTAATACCCCTCGTTTGCAACGAGGGGCTTGTTGATAATCGTTTGCAACGATAAATGGTCATTTATTCAATGCAGCTCTTGCAGCGAAAGGAGAGTTTGCTTTTCAATTACCGGAGCGCGGCGCCACATTTTCATGCGATCTCTTTACCCGGGGTGGCGCTTCGCTTACCCCGGACTACAAATATTCCATACCTCCGGAATGATCTCCAGGCCACTTCTATATCATAAAACCTTTTTGCCCAATATGTCCCGCCAGCTAATAACCATCATCACCTCAACCGATCCGGCAATCAAACATCAATCTGTCGATGATTTTTGCAGAAATGCCACAATCAATGAGCTGTTAGCAGAAGCTAAAGAACTCGATGCATACAGAAAAGAAGAACCAAATCTCTATTTCAGGGTTAGGGCACTGTTCTTTCTCTATGCTATTCACCGGTTCTATGTTCCGCTGAACGATTCGATCGGAACCGAAGGGATCATACCCTATGAGGCATTTGAATATATGCTCAAGCGCAGATTTGAGGAGGCCATTGAACTTCTCACAAATGTCCAGGTTAACCATGGTGCCAATGAAGGAATTTCAAGCGGCCTTGCCGATGCCTACCATCAGCTTGCCTTCCAGACACTGGCCAACCAGGTGCGGATCAGTGTCCGGTCAACAGCAGGTAATAAATGGATGTTCCGTATCGGCCATCCCTCCGACCAACCCTTAAAGATTCATCCTTCCCTGCTCATTAAAGATGAACAAACAGGGCTCTATCCATGTCTGCATGAAGAGACACCGGTGCGGATGGATTTAAGTCACAGCGGATGGAGCGATATTTTTTTCCTTGGAATGGATTACCCGGAGGGGGCCAATGTTCTAAATATCTCGGTAGACCTTTCTATTCATAATAATGAAACAAAGGCAGTCCCTGAACCACCCATCGAGACATGGTTCCGGATCATCGATGAACCGGTCCTGAAATTGACAAGTGTTGATCTCTCAGCTTCATCGTCAATAAATAATCTGTCGGAAATCTTTGATTTTGCGAAGGATTATTTGGGATTGTTAAAAGCGGCGGTTATTGCCTCGGGAATTGTCCCACCCGGGATGGAGGGGGCCGGATTGGATATCAGCTTCTTATTGGAAAATTTGATCGGTAAAGGTAAAGGGATCGAAATTGTAAGTAAGGTAAACAACATCCCTAAAGGATCACGACTTGCCGTCTCAACAAATCTGTTAGCCTCACTCATCGCGCTCTGTATGAGAGCTACGCGTCAAACTGAAAACCTTACACGCATTCTTACCGAGGAAGAGCGAAGACTCGTCGCTTCAAAGGCAATCCTGGGTGAATGGATAGGAGGCTCAGGTGGTGGCTGGCAGGATTCTGGCGGAGTATGGCCCGGAATGAAACTGATTAAAGGGGTAGTTGCAAAAGATGGTGATCCCGAATTTGGAATCAGCAAAGGTTGTCTTTTGCCAAAACATACTATACTGGATTCAGAGCTGGTAACTGCTGAAACCAGGCAAAAACTTCAGGATAGTCTCGTGATGGTTCATGGGGGAATGGCGCAGGATGTTGGTCCAATCCTGGAGATGGTGACTGAAAAATATTTACTCCGTTCCAAAAAGGAGTGGGCCGGACGGCAAAATGCAATCTCCTATTTTGATGAAGTGGTTCAAAAGCTCATCGATGGAGATATTCAGGGGGTCGGAGCTTTTACACAAAGGAATTTTGATGGTCCGATTCAGGAGATCATTCCCTGGGCAACGAATGTCTATACCGAAACGCTGATTGAACAGATTAAAGAGGAATTTAAAACCGATTTCTGGGGATTCTGGATGATGGGGGGAATGTCTGGCGGCGGAATGGGATTTATTTTTAATCCGCAGGTCAAACAAAGAGCACAAATGAGATTAAAGGAGATCATGTCTGCAACAAAAAAGAGATTTGAGCATGCCATCCCCTTTGCTATGGAACCTGTAGTTTACGACTTCAAAATCAATGAAAACGGCACTTTTGCCACTTTAAACATAGGGAATAAGGCCCTAATGCCGCAGTCATACTATACACTCCTTCTACCTCAACTGTTAAAAAAAGAGATCAGTACCTTATCCGATAGTCAGCGTAATGAACTTGCAATATTGGGTTCGGCATTCAAGGCGAACGAGAAATTCACAGGATTTGTGACCAATCTTTTTGACCGGATGATCCCCCAGAATCAGGAAGCTTCCACTCAGCAAAAGCCGCTTTCTTTACTCCTTGCAGAATTGGGTTTTGATGAAAGTCAGCATGAGCAAATTAAAAAGAATTTACTTTCTGGGAGAATAAGTCTGTCAAAAAACAGGTTACCAATCAGCACTACCATTGAAGATGTGCTTCAATCTGAGATTGCCCATCATTCAATACTGAATAACAGGACGCTTATAGATCTTGGAATGGAAGCGCTCAAAAACCGGGAACTAGGAATCGTCTCACTGGCGGGTGGCGCAGGCAGTCGGTGGACCAAAGGGGCCGGTGTTGTTAAATCTTTAAATCCCTTTGCGAAATTCGATGGAAAATATCACAATTTTCTGGAGACTCATCTTGCAAAAACTAATTATATAGAGTCAACCTGCAAAACAAACCTTCAGCATGTCTTCACAACAAGTTATCTGACACATCCGGGGATCTCATCATTTCTCGATCATCATGGATTAAACAGAAAAAATAATGAAATTTATCTCTCTGAAGGTAAGGTTATCGGATTGAGACTAATCCCAACAGAGCGTGATCTAAGGTTTCTCTGGGAAGAGATGCCGCAAAGGTTGCTCGATGAACAATCGCAGAAAGTCCGTGAGAGTGCACATGCAGCGCTCATCAACTGGGCTAAATCGGCCGGAGAGGCGGAAGATTACCGGGATAACCTCCCCTCACAATGTATTCATCCCGTTGGTCACTGGTATGAGATTCCCAATTTATTTCTTAACGGCACTTTAAAACAGATGATTCAGGATAACCCGAACCTGAAATATCTCCTTATTCATAATATAGACACGCTTGGTGCGAATGCAGATCCGGCGTTGCTGGGATATCATATTCAGCAAAAAAAGGCAATGACTGTCGAAGTCATCACGCACAAACTCGACGATCGGGGTGGCGGTCTGGCAAAGATAAATGGTCAGTTGCGGCTGGTTGAAGGGATGGCACTTCCCGATGAGAAGATCGAATTCGATTTAAGTTATTACAATACAAATACCTTCTGGATAGATATCGATCAACTCTTAATTGCCTTTGATCTTACACGGAATGATCTTTTGAATAGTGAAAAAGTGAAGAGCGCAGTATACCGGATGGCCTCCAGGATGCCAACGTATGTTACAATTAAGGAGGTCAAAAAACGGTGGGGAGAGGGACAGGAGGATGTTTATCCTACTACTCAGTTCGAAAAGTTATGGGGAGATATGACTGCCATACCTGAGATGCCCTGTGCCTATATTAATGTCTCACGCATGCGCGGTCAGCAGCTCAAGGAGGTTTCGCAGCTTGATGGATGGTTAAGAGACGGATCAAAAGACTATATTGAAAAGATCTGTAGATGGGATTAAAAAATAAATAAAAGGAAATATAGTTGTATTTCTCAATGTAAAGCTTCTATACCAATTTTGTTTTTGTCATTTGAAACCGATGATACGCTAATCATATTCCGGAATATCTGTATCAATATCCATATTATAATCCTCGAATCGAAGATCAGCGAAGCTAAATCCTTTACTAATCCGCGAAATCCTTATGCCACAAAAAACTGCCTTAATAGCCGGCGTCACCGGATAGGATGGCGCTTACCTGAGTGAATACCTTCTTAAAAAAGGGTATCTGGTTCATGGTATTAAACGCCGCTCCTCGATGTTCAATACCGACCGCATCGACCATATCTACCAGGATCCGCATGTCGAACACCGGAATTTCATGCTTCACTATGGCGACATGACCGATTCGATGAATATTACACGGATTGTTCAGGAAGTTCAGCCTGACGAAATCTATAACCTTGCGGCCATGAGCCATGTAAAGGTCTCTTTCGATACTCCGGAATATACCGCCAATGCCGATGGCATAGGAACGCTGCGTCTTCTGGAGGCTGTTCGTCTGCTAGGTCTTACAGACAAGACCAGGATTTACCAGGCCTCGACCTCAGAACTTTATGGAATGGTCCAACAGGTGCCTCAAACAGAAAAAACACCTTTTTACCCCCGCTCACCTTATGCGGTAGCCAAAATGTATGCCTACTGGATTACTGTAAACTACCGTGAAGCGTATGGTTTGCATGCAAGCAATGGAATCCTGTTTAATCACGAAAGTCCAATCAGGGGGGAAACTTTTGTGACCCGAAAGATTACGCGTGCAATCAGCAAGATTGCGCTGGGGATGCAGGATAAACTATTTTTGGGAAACCTCTCCTCCAAACGGGACTGGGGTCATGCCAAGGACTATATCAAGGCGATGTACCTGATGCTTCAGCAGGATAAAGCCGATGATTATGTTATAGCCACAGGGGTGACCACCACAATTCGTGATTTCATCAAAATGGCAGCTGCCGAAATCGGACTCGAAATCTCCTTTGAAGGGGTAGGGGTAGAAGAGAAGGGATTCCTCACCGGGATAAATGAAACAAAATTTGCCGAAATTGTCGGTGAACAATACCTCGCATCGCTAAAATCCCGCCTCACCCCCTCACTCACTCACCCCCTCTCACACTCCCAAATAATCGGCGTCGATCCGTCCTATTTCCGACCCACAGAGGTAGACTTACTCATCGGCGATCCTTCAAAGGCGATGAATCAGCTGGGCTGGAAACGGGAATATGACCTCAATGGTCTGGTGCAGGACATGATGCAATCGGATATAAAGCTTATGAAAAAGGATGCCTGGCTTAGGGAAGGGGGGTATAGGACACTCAACTATTTTGAATAATATCCACGATGAAAAGCGCTGGGTTGGGAAGTAGTGAGAAATGAGAGGGGGAGATGGGGAGCGATGAGAAAAGGAGAACTGAGAAGGGGAGAAGGTGAGATGGGGAGAAATGAGATAGGGAGATGGTGAGAACTGAGAAGAGGAGATCGTGAGAAATGAGAAGGGGAGAGGGGGAGAACTGAGAAGGGGAGATAGGGAGATGGGGAGAACTGAGAAGGGGAGATGGTGAGAATTGAGAAGGTGAGAGAAAGTAAGATTATTTTGAAAAGAATATTTTTTACATTTTTTTAGACTAACTCTATTTGGTGAATTAGCCTTTTATGGAAATACTTAAAAGTCACCGGGATCTAAAAGTTTATCAGGTTGCATTTAGGCATGCAATGATAATTTATGTAATTACCAAATCCTTCCCAAAGAAGAGATCTACTCATTAACCGACCAGATCAGACGCTCATCACCTTCAGTTAGCAGCAATATCGCAGAGGCCTTTAGACGAAGAAAGTATCCAAAATCATTTTGCAGCAAATTGAATGAGAGGGAAGCCGAAGCTGCAGAAACTCAGAATTGGCTTGATTTTGCCCTTAATTGCAATTATATCACCATAGAAGACCATCAACATATTGATAAAGAATACGAAAATATTATTGGAATGCTGGTGAATATGCAAAAGAATTCTGAAAAATGGAACATCTAATTCCTCTCCCATTTTTCTCACCCTCTCAGTTCTCCCTTTCTCATCGCTCCCTTTCTTAGTGCCCATCATCTCAATTCTCAGTTCTCCCCATCTCCCCCTTTCTCAGCGCCTATCATCTCAGCGCCGTTTCTGTTTCTATTTTGTGTTCATTTTTGAAACATTTGTGTGAATTTGTGGAATAAATTAAAACTATGAATCTTAACAGCAAAATATACATTGCCGGCCACCGCGGCCTGGTGGGCTCTGCCCTTTGGAAAAACCTTCAGGCCAAGGGTTACACGAACCTGATCGGCAGGACAAAAACCGAGTTGGACCTTCTCAATACCAGGGCAGTAAATGATTTTTTTGAATCTGAAAAACCCGAATATGTGATTCTTGCAGCAGCCAAAGTAGGGGGCATTGTTGCCAATAACACCTATCGCGGAGAATTTATTTATGAGAATCTGATGATCCAGAATAATGTAGTTCATTCGGCGTATCTAAGCGGAGTGAAGAAACTATTGTTCCTGGGAAGTACGTGCATTTACCCCCGCGATGCTCCCCAGCCCATGCCCGAAGATTGCCTGCTGACCGGACCTCTCGAATATACGAATGAACCCTATGCGATTGCCAAAATCGCTGGAATAAAACTATGCGAGAGCTATAATATCCAGTATGGCACCAATTATATCTCTGTGATGCCTACCAACCTCTATGGTCCCAACGATAATTTTGATCTTGAGAAATCACATGTCCTCCCCGGTCTGTTGCGTAAGATCCATCTTGGAAAATGTCTTGAAGAAGGAAACTGGGCAGGGATTCGTTCAGACCTGAAAAACCGACCGATAAAAAATGTCGATGGTAATTCGGATATCCAGGCTATATTGGATGTGCTTGCCGGATTTGGGGTGAAAACGGTAACACAAATTGACACAAATCCAAAACAATTAGGCGCAAATGTGTCGGTGGAGATTTGGGGATCGGGAGCTCCTATGCGGGAGTTTCTTTGGAGTGAAGAAATGGCCGACGCTTGTGTCTTTCTGATGGAAAACATCGACTTTGAAGATCTTTCCCTTCCGCCTGTTGGTGATAATTCGTCCCCAATTCGCGAAAATTCGCGTTTTATCCGTAATACCCATATAAACATCGGTACCGGCACGGAGATCTCCATTCGCGATCTGGCCTTCCAGATCAAGGAAATTATTGGATTTACGGGAGAACTTGTCTTCAACACCTCTAAACCAGATGGCACAATGCGAAAACTGACAGATCCGTCCAAATTGCATGGACTCGGATGGCACCATCAAATAGAGATCGGGGAAGGGGTCAAGAAACTTTATCAGTGGTATCTCGAGAATTAAGGATCTGGCTAAGCTGATAGGTGATTCACCGAATTTATAACGATTTGGTTTTTTAAACGAAGGGGCGAATTGGCGCGGTTTTAAGTAAATGGCAATGAATAATGTTCAATGTTAAGACCTATTGATTATATGAGATATAGAAAGATATAATTACGACATTAAATCCTTCTGCACAGAACTAGATAATTAAGAGTGTTCTCAACAAATCCGGAGGATTTGTATGTTAATAGAACACGATAGGGGATGAAATCCACATTTGACTTCCCGGAGTCACATGTGACCCTTGGGCATCCGCTTTTGAGAGAGTTTGGTGCAATGATTGAAAAGGCGATACGCGAAGCGGTGGTCCAATGGCTCTATTTCTAACGAGAATTAATCATGAACACACTCCGCACCAACATATGATCATTTAATAACAGTTGTTAAATGATCCATAATTCGCCTCTGCTTCACTTCGCCAATGTTCCCAATCGCCACTTTGCCTCATCGCCCCCAATCGCCCTTCGATATAATCCGTGTAATCATTTTATATATCCGCCTAAATCTTTCAAATGGAATAGCCAAGGTTTAGTAATCCCCGACCGAAATGAAAATATCACAAGAGCTATTTCATCTGACCTTTAAAAAATAAATTTAAAATCTATACGTGTGAAAAAGGTATTCGTATCCGGTTGTTATGACATGCTTCATTCGGGGCATGTCGCATTTTTTACTGAGGCTGCCTCGCATGGCGATTTGTATGTCGGTCTTGGGTCTGACCAAACAATCGGTCAACTGAAGGGTCGCAAGACAGTCAATACCGATCATGAACGGTTGTATATGGTTCAGGCGCTGAAAATGGTCAAAGAGGCCTGGATCAACAGCGGTTCCGGACTTATGGATTTCGAAAATGAGTTGGTGACGCTAAGACCGGATCTTTTTTTTGTGAATGAGGATGGCTTTACCCCCGACAAGCAGGAACTTTGCTCAAGGTTGGGAATTGAATTGGTCGTGAGCCGTCGGCTGCCGCATACAGGTCTTCCTGCCCGTTCTACGACAGCGCTAAGACAAGAGTGTCTGATCCCTTTTCGGCTTGACCTCGCCGGAGGATGGCTCGACCAGCCCTTCGTCTCCAAATATTATCCTGGTCCGGTGATCACTATCTCGCTGGAGCCTGAAATCGAATTCAACGACCGCTCCGGAATGGCAAGCAGCACCCGTAAAAAGGCAATCGACCTCTGGCATACCGATATTCCCGAAGGAGACCCTGAGAAACTGGCCAAAACCCTTTTCTGTGTCGAGAATCCTCCAGGGACAACTTACATCAGCGGATCACAGGACTCAATCGGAATCGTTTATCCGGGAGTCAATCACATCCTTTATCCGGCCGGAAATTACTGGCCGGAGAAGATCAGCTCCATTACCGATGAAGAAAAGTTAAGGTGGATCGAACAACATCTCCATCTGATAAATCTATCTCCGCGTGAGGGTGGATACAATGTTTTGTCTGATACTAAAATCGACGAGAATGGAGCCCGGGAGTTGGCTGAAGCGGCCAGTGATGTCTGGATGGCAATTGAAGCCATGGATCTTAATGCATTTGGCAAGGGTCTTAAAAGATCCTTTGAAGCACAGGTGGCAATGTTTCCGCACATGCTCAATCCCCATATTCAGGAGCAGATTGACAATTATGCCCCTGATTCGCTGGGGTGGAAGATTTCCGGGGCCGGTGGAGGGGGTTATCTGGTTTTGGTTACAGACCAACCGGTAAAGAACAGCATACAACTTAGAATTAGAAGATAATCAATTCGTAATAACATTATTCATTGATCCGGCTGGTGCGGATCTGCGATCTGCGCCCATTAGAATGTGGAAATCAGGCTGGTGCGGATCTGTGATCCGCGCCTATTAGAATGTGGAAATCAGGCTGGTGCGGATCTGTGATCCGCGCCCATTAGAAGGTGGAAATCCGGTTGGTGCGGATCTGCGATCCGCGCCCATTAGAAAGTGGATTTATAATCCACCTGAATCTTAATTTCAGAGGCATTTTCACAGACATTTAAAAATGTCAGGCTGGTGCGGATCTGCGATCCGCGCCCATTAGAAAGTGGATTTATAATCCACCTGAATCTTAATTTCAGAGGCATTTTCACAGACATTTAAAAATGTCAGGCTGGTGCGGATCTGTGATCCGCGCCCATTAGAAAGTGGATTTATAATCCACCTGAATCTTAATTTCAGACGCATTTTCACAGACGTTTAAAAATGTCCGGCTGGTGCGGATCTGTGATCCTCGCCCATTAGAAGGTGGAAATCCGGTTGGTGCGGATCTGCGATCCGCGCCCATTAGAAAGTGGATTTATAATCCACCTGAATCTTAATTTCAGACGCATTGTCACAGACATTTAAAAATGCTCTTTTATATAAAACTGCTTATGCGGCGATAGGCAGACCGGCATTTCAATTTAGGGTACCGGGCGCCGCCTCATCATTACACATCCAATACCCGGGGCTGCGCGTTCCGTGAAAACCGGGACCGCTTTCCCCCGGCTACAAATCGGTCACCCCTACAGGGTGGTAACCCAAGGCCTTATTGAAGATTAAATTAGCGGTCTAAGGTCGGAATGTGTCCACAGTCTCCTGGACAACCGTGACGAATATGTTTGAACAGAAGCCAAAATAAGCGCTAAGGAGAGCTAAATAAAATTCATCAAAAAAAACATATCTTTGATCCCGCATTTGACAGATCAGTTTAATCGTTTGTCAACGACATAATCAGAATGAATTATAGTCGTATTTATCTGTTTAAAAATTGCAGATATCGAATTCATCAAAGCATTTAAAATTAAACATTGCCAATCGATAATTAATACAATGGAAAAAAAACGTTCCCACAGAAGAACCCCGAGACCCAAGACAATTAAACCTGCCAAAGGGTTTGAACGACTATTAAATTCCCGGACCTTTATCATTCTGGGGGTTATTTTCATGCTGGTAGGTGTCTATTCGTCCTTCTCGTCGGGAAATGGATCTAACGGATTCATTGAAATGTTAAAAAGATTCTTCATTCCCGAGGTTATCGATATGCCCGTTGCAGAGATTTCTGGAAGTGGAATTGTGGAATTATTACTTTATTTTACTCCGGGGATATTATTATTATCCTTAAATTTGATTTTCGCTAAGAATTATAAACACATAACCTATCCAACTTCACTAATTGGTGTGCTCTATCTGATAGGTATTCAAATTAAAATTACTTATTTTAATTATAATTTTGGAGGCTGCTATTATCCGGACTTTTTTGCGGCGACATTACTATTGTTGATTCCTGCGGTTTTATTGCTTGCCAATAGTTTTATTCATCGTAAGCCAGCCCTTTTAGTCTTTGCCTGCATTTATCTTTATATTGCGGTTATACTACTTTCATTAAATTATTTCAAGCATTATGAATTCCTGTTTACCTATGTATTAATCTTTAGTATTCTGGTATTTTGGGTAGGACAAAAAATCGAAAAGCCTTTTATTCATTTGATAAATATGGCCTTTACTTTGGGATTTTTCAGTCTCTTCTGGCTTCGTAAATTAGTTGTACATCAGACTGTTGAATATTTGCCTGTTTTTTTCACTTTTGGTATCTTATGTTACCTTTTGTATTATATAATATTCATCCTTATTTCTATAAAAAAGGAGAGCCTGTTCCCAAAATGGATGCAATCAACACTAATCGGCTCGAATCTGCTTATATTTCTTGGGACCACACTCTGGGTGCTACATCGTTTTTATGCCCCGGCCTATCAGCCGATCTTTGTCAGTGCTCTTCTCCTTGTAAACATACTTGGACTCTATCTTATAAAAAAGTATAAGCTGTTAGTCTGGACACTTCCATACCATTTTGCGGTAATGATTCTTGCCGCACTTGTGCTCCCGTTCTGTTTCCAGGAGACCAGGCTAATCCTGTTTACCTCAATATTGTCAGTAATTATGCTGGGATATGTGCATTACTACAAGGATCGTATTGCGTTATGGGTATCGATGATCTCGCTTGTGGCAACGGTTATTATATTTCTCTACTCATGGATCAGGTTCTGCCTCCCCGCCCATTTCTTTGTCCTTATTGTGCCTGAACCCTCGTTAATTGGTTATGGATTAATACTTGGCAGTCTGACTATCGGAGCTCTGGGTTTCACCACCTGGCAGCTTCAGACCATGGAGATTTCGCTTAATTACAAATGGTTAAATAAACGGAAATATGACCGGCTTATCCGGGTTATGCTCCTGTTTACAACCTTTATAACCCTGGGATGGCTTGGATTCTCCGCCGTCAGTCAGTTTACCGGTTCCCTGAATTATACCCCTTTATCCTGGTTTATTGCAGGCTGTTTCTTCTTTATAGGGGTAATAAATTACTATTCCGGAAAGCAATCTTCATTGAAAAAGCCCGCACTTTACCTGGGGGCCCTGTTTATTTTATTGTACCCTATTATGGTCCAGTTGAATATGGTCATTTACCGGACCAGCATGCTGTTGAAGAACGAATTGAACGGCTTTGTTTTACTGATGCACTATCTTGCTCTGGCGCTGGTCTATATCCTGGGAAAAATGATCCTCAAGCGGATTCGCAGGCATCATATCAAGGATAGCAATATATTGCACGTTATGGATTTTGGTAAAGTCTCCTTTATTATATTTCTCCTGTGCGCTGAATATGATAACCTGCTGGCTATCTTCCTGGAGATCCAAAGCAAACCGGGAAGTCAGATGGTGAACGGAGATCCGCTTCTTCATACCAGATATCTCCCTTATTCATTGATCCTATGGGTAGTGGCTACCGTGGTGTTTATTCAGGCAATGATTCAGCGGAACAATTTTATGCGCAACTTCGGGATTGTAATCTTCCTTGGAATGCTCGTTAAATTGTTTGTCATCGACTTTGAAGGTTTGAGCACCCTCTCCGCAAGTATAGTTTACGTACTTCTGGGCCTCTTCCTGATGGGATTTGCGTATATCTTTCCAAGGCTGCAGAAGGGACAGCCAATCATACCTGAATTTAAACGTACCATTAACCGGTAGAGAAATATTTGTCTTATCCTAATCACAAAGATGAAGAGACAGACATTTAAAGAGTTATCCTTAATTCAGTTTTTTAATTTTTTCCAAATTATACCCTCATGATCCGCGATCCGTCGGATCATGAGGGTATAAGACTGTAATATTAAATTATTGTAAAAAAACCAAATAAATGAGCTGTACAATTTGGTTTATGGAAAATAATGTTGAGATTTGTAAAAATCATACTATCAGTCAGAAATGAAGAGTATGAATGATGATCACTTTTTTTATGAATAAGCTTTACAGATAAAAAAAGAGTTTTTCAGCGATAAAAAAATAAACAATTGGTGAACCTAATTGTTTTTATAGTTTGGATCTTATTGGATGAAGGTCCGGTGTATCGAATGGGAGTGGCTTAAGCATTAGTCGCGTCAAGCATAATATAGATGCGGCATCCGTTCCAATTGATTTAATTAGTCGATCCTTAAGATAATTTTAAAATGCAGGTTATCAACAACATATTGTTAATTTATAGAATAATTATTTGTCTCAAATTGCAAGAAAATCACTAAATTTAGCCAAAATCCTTGCAATAC
>Ga0316220_1002355_pt1 | contig 17658 bp, 14 predicted proteins | sample TBH18005metaG_FD_203632 | JGI IMG/M metagenome (GOLD analysis project Ga0316220, IMG submission 203632) | Freshwater microbial communities from Trout Bog Lake, Wisconsin, USA - TBH18005 | ecosystem: Environmental > Aquatic > Freshwater > Lake > Hypolimnion/Profundal zone | place: USA: Wisconsin...
CACTTCAAGGCCGCGCCTGGAATCCTGCAACACCACCTCATCCATCCACTGTCGGCAGCGAAACCGCACCGGTTCGCCGCTGGGGAGCGCGGCGACCGTGTCGAAGGTCGAAACGAGTTGCTGATCGATCTGGACGTGGTCGGCTTTCATCGGCGCGGCCGAAATCAGCGATCCACGCCCCACCGGCGTGTGAGCCCGCCAGACAAACACGCCAAGGACGACCCCCACCGCCAGGGCGGGAGCCAGCCACCGACAGACCGTGGCTAGCCAGGGAGATCCGACGGCGGGCGCGGACGCGCGGCCCGGTTCAGACGTCACGGTTCGTCCCGGTCGGGCCGATTGGGCGGCAAGCACGGTCTGCGCCCGAGAGTCTACCACGCGGGACGGCGCCATGGATTTGAGCCGCTGCGCGAAACCTCCCGGCAGCGGCGCGGGTCGGACCCTACGCAATTCGGCTTCCAAGCGCTCCAGTTCGTTCTCGTTCAGGCTCATGGCATCAACTTCTCAAGGACTCGATCAAGAATCCCTGGCCCAGGGTTTTTCGCAACGCTTCGAGGCCGTAGCGGTAGCGGGACGCCGCCGTGTTGGTGGGAATGGCCAACGCCTCCGCAATCTCGGCAAAGGTCAAGCCGCCCCAGGTCTTGAGTGTGATCACCTCGCGATAGATTTCCGGCAAGTGACGCATGGATTCCTGGATCAAGCGGTTTCGTTCACGGTCTTCGAGGGTGGAGTCGAACCAACATTCGGGAATCTCCGAACAAGCGACTGCCTCGCGCGTCGTACGACGGTCCGCGCTGCGGCCCCAGTCCGCCGCCCGGCGGCGGATGGTGGCAAAGACGAGGGCGAGCGGAGGTGGGGCACCATCGGCTTGTCGTTGCCAGGATTCGACGACCGCCTCCTGCACCAGGTCCTGCGCATCGGCCTCACAACGGCTTTGCTGACGGGCAAAGAGCAGCAATCCGGGAGCGTGGCTAAGGATCCACTGTTCCCATTCGCTTCGTTTCGCCATTTCATTTCTAGAACCGCTATTCACGCGATTTCAACCGGTAAAGCGCCGCCCGTCCGATTTTTTGTCTAAGCTTCTCGGATTTCTGACCCTCCCAGTGAAGATAAGCCGTGTCAACCCCTGTTTGATGGGTCCCGCCCGGGGGCCACTTCACGGCTGCAGATCAACCGCCACCGCCGCTTGCGGAGGGAGCGGGGTGCCGGCTTGGCCAGTGCAACTGCCGAGGCGAAATCGGGGAGGAACGGTTCGCCCACCGGGGGCCAAGCCAGGGCTGGCGAAGTGGAAACCGAAGGCCCGAACGTGTTGATCCCGACCAGAGAAGACTCGGCCACGGACCCACTGCCGAGCGCGTTAAACCGTTCCCGCGGCCGTTTCCCAGGCGGCCGCGGGGCCGGGCTGGAAGGTCTTCACCTCGCTGGATTTGCGGATGACTTCGCGCATCTCCGTGAGGGAGGAAAGTTCGCCGCTGGCGCGAACCTGGACCAGGAGGTTACCGAGGGCGGTCGCTTCGACGGGACCAGCTACCACGGGACGCTGGCAGGCGTCGGCCGTGAATTGGTTGAGGATTTCGCTCTGGCTGCCCCCACCCACGATATGGATGACCTCGATCGGCGTGCCGGTCAACTCCTCGATCCAGCCGATCACCTTGCGGTATTTCAAGGCCAGACTCTCGTAGGCACAGCGGACCAACTGGCCTTCGGTCTTGGGAATCGGCTGTTTGGTCTCACGGCAGAACTCCTGGATCGCCTTGGGCATGTCCGGGGTGTTGAAAAAGCGGGAATCGTCCGGATCGACCAACGATCGGAGTGGGGGGGCCTCGCTGGCCAGCTTGGCCAATTCCGCATACTCGAACTTACGGCCGCGCGCGTCAAAGGCGCGTTTGCACTGCTGGACCAGCCAAAGGCCCATGATGTTCTTCAGCAACCGGTAAGTGCCATCCAACCCGCCCTCGTTGGTCATATTGATCTCCAACGCACGGGCGGAAAGCGCCGCCTCGCGCACTTCGACGCCCAGCAGCGACCAGGTGCCGGAGCTGAGATAAGCCCAGTTGGCCTTGCCGGTGTTGGCGGTAGGCACGCCGGCGACCGCCGACGCGGTATCGTGCGAAGGCGGAGCGATGACCTTCGCCTTGGCCAAGCCGATTCGCTCGGCCAACTCAGACCGAAGTCCGCCCAAGTCCGTGCCCGGCGGGACGATCTGAGGGAAGATGCGGGTTGGCAGGCCGAATTTCTTGAGCAAGCCCGTTGCCCAATCCCGCGTCAGCGGGTTCAGGCATTGAGAAGTCGAGGCAATAGTAAACTCGGCCACGCGAGAACCACAAAGCGCCCAGTGGATAAAATCGGGCATGAACAGGAGACAGTCCGCCCGATCAAACAGCTCCGGGGTGTTCTGCTTGACCGCCAGCAACTGGAACAGGGTGTTGAGTTGCATGAACTGCAAGCCGGTCTGGGCGAAAATCTTCTCGCGCGAGACGGTAGCGAACGACTTTTCGACCAGCCCGTTGGTCCGGGCGTCACGATAGTGATAGGGCTGGCCGAGCATCTCGTCGTGCCGGCTGAGCAGGACGAAGTCGACGCCCCAGGTGTCCGCGCCGACCGAGACGATCGCCTTGCCAAACCTCTTGGCGGCCAGGGTCAGGCCGCTCTGGATCTCGGCCCAAAGGCGGATGGTGTCCCAACGCATGGTTCCTGCCAGATGAACCGGTCCGTTGGGAAACCGGTGGACTTCTTCGAGGCGGATGGTTTTACCGTTCCAGATTCCGGCCATGACCCGGCCGCTCTCCGCGCCCAGATCGATGGCGAGATAAACCTTCGGTTGCATAGAGATACGACTTAGCCGAACACCATTTTGATAACGTCGTGTAAGGTCTGTCCGCCGTTGCGGAGGGTTCCATAGCCGATCACCACGGTCGAGAGAATGAGTGTGGCTATCCCCACCGCGATAAGCCCGTGGGCCTTTCGGCTGGCCCCTTTCCATTCATGGAAGATCCAGCCCCAGATGGTGCTGAAAATGATGATGCTCGCCATGTGCAAAGTCCAACTGGCGAAATCGAACTTGCCCATCTGGGTCGTGCCCATCTGGTAGAAAAAGAACTGGAAATACCAGGTCGTGCCGGCGAGCGCGGAAAAGAGGTAGTTGGCTAACACGGGAATTTTCAGGTGCGCCTGGACGGACGCGAAGGCACCCGCGTTGGCGGCCACAGAACCCGGGGCTTCGGCCCCGGTTACCAAGGACGCGTGTTCGGGGCGCAGGTGCGAAGAAAAATACTGGTATCCGCTGCGATTCTTGAGGTTCAAGAGGACGCACCAGATGAAGTTGGTGGTAAATCCGCCGAGCAGCACCACCACCAAAACGGGCAATCCTTGCCAGAGGTCGTATTTCTTGTGCAGAGCGATCACGTCACCACCAGCCAGCGCGATCCCCACTGCCACCTCCTTGAGCGAGAAATCCTTGAGGTCCTTGACAATGACGGCGAGATCGGGGCTGCCCCTTACCTTGTCGAACCCGGTGGCGTAGGCGATTAAGCGCCCAGCCGTGGCGTCCTTGGCCAAGGAGGTTTGGGAGGCGAGTTCGGCCGAGGTTACCGCGCCACTTTCAATCCCCTCGACGATTTTGCCGAAGGTCGGTTTGTCACCCAGTTTGGGCGACAGGCTCGATGCCGCCAGTTCGGCGGCGAGTTTTTCAGCGGCAACCGGATCGAGCCGTCCCTTATCCTGGGCGACGATTCCCCGCTCCGCGGCCCCATGCAGGAAACAGGCTTTCAGCGCGTCCGCTTTGATCGGACCACCAGCGGTGAGGGCGAAGGAAAAACCGGCGCTCATGATCCCCGAGAAGGTGGCCACCAGGATGCCTTTGGCGAAACTGAATTCAGCGATAGCCTTCTTTTTCTGTTCCTCGGGCATTTCGCGTTCCTTGGTCAGGCCCGCCAAGGCCGCGATGGCGATGCCCAAGAGGCAGACGGCGACGCCGCCCAGCGTAATCTGGCCCGGACGGGTGGAGGCAATCTGAACGATCGTCTCTTGCACCGGCACCGAGGGGATAAACACCTTGAATATCGGAGGCATCAGGGTGCCAAACGCGGCACAATAACCGAGGGCAACGCCCATCCCCAAGGACATCCCGAGGTAGCGCATAGTCAGACCGAAGGTCAGGCCCCCGAATCCCCACATAGCGCCGAAGAAATAGGTCCAGAACAGGGTGCTGCCGGACTGCTGTGCCAGGACCCCGACCACGTTGTGCGTGAGCAGCGAGGAAAGGAGCCAAGGGCAGATGATCCACGAGAAGAAACCGCCCACGAGCCAGTAGGTTTCCCAGGACCATTTCTTCACCCCTTTGTACGGCACGTAAAAGCTGCCGGAGGCGAGGCCGCCAAGCCAGTGGAAAAACACGCCAAGGAACGGATTTGCGCCCATAATATCAGTCAGCTTGCGAACAGGTTAGGGATGTTCTAACGGTGCGACAGCACCTGCTTCTCGTAGTTCTTTACCTCCGCCAGCCAGGCTTCGCCGACCGGCGTGTCCATCTGGGAACAATAATAATCCCAGACCGCACCGAAGGGCAGCATTTTGGCCTCTTCCATCAGCGCCAGGCGGGAGGTGTAGTCGCCGCCGGCTTCGGCCTGCTTCAGTTGGCCGATGGGGGCCACCAGGGCCAGCAGGAGCGCCTTGGCCATGTTACGCGCGCCAATCACCCACGCCGCCACCCGGTTGATGCTCGCATCAAAATAGTCAAGGCCGATGTGGACACGGTCGGCGTAACCACCCCAGACGATCTCCTGGGCAATGGCCTGGAGGTCATCGGTCAAGGTGACCACATGGTCGCTGTCCCAACGAACCCCGCGGCTGACGTGCAAGCCAATCTCCGGGAGAAAACAAAGCGCGGAAGAGATCTTGTCGGCGATCCCCTCGGTGGGGTGGTAGTGCCCCGCGTCCAGGGTGATCAGGGTTTGGCGGCTGACGGCGTAACCCAGGTAAAAGTCGTGGGAACCAGGCGTGTAGCTCTCGGCCCCGATGCCGAACAACTTAGGCTCGACCGAGTCCACGTTGTATTTTTTGTCGATCTTCTTCTTGAAGATGGCGTCCAGTGACTCGACCAACCGCTCGCGCGGCCCCTTGCGATCGGCCGGGGTGTCTTTCATGCCGTCCGGGATCCAGAGATTCGTCATGCATGTCTTACCCAGAGCCTTGCCAATTCCGGCACCGATCTCGCGACAGCGAATACCGTGCTCGATCCAAAACCTCCGAATCGCCGAATCGGGGCTGGTCAAAGTAAACCCGCCCGTCACTTTTGGATGGGCAAAATAGGTTTGGTTGAAGTCCAGGCCGATCTTGAGTTGTTTGGCCCAGGCGATCCAGTTCTTGAACTGGGCCAGGCTCAGAGCATCGCGGTCGACTTTCGCGCCCTCCATCTCGGCATAGCAGGCATGGAGGTTGAGACGGTGGTTACCAGGCACCAGGGCAAGCACCTTTTCGAAATCCGCACGCAACTCGCGGGAGGTGCGAGCTTTGCCGGGATAATTGCCGGTGACGGCCAACCCCCCGCCCAGATCCTGTCCAGCGCTTTCGAAGCCGCCGACGTCATCGCCCTGCCAGCAATGGATCGAGATGGGAATGCGCGCCAAGGCACGGAGCGCGGTTTCGGTGTTCACCTCAAGTTCGGCATAGCGAGCCTGGGCGAGTTGGTATGCTCGTTCGATATTCTTGGTCGTACTCAAAATGATTTTTGGAGTCTAGGCGCGTGCCCGCCAAGGTCAACACTGTTTTTCGCCCGTCTCAATCCCCTTGCCGGAGGCTCAGGATTAGGCTACCTTGCGCGTGCTATGGAAGAAGACGCAGGATTGCCGCCCTTGACACCACCACCGGTTACGCCGGCCGCGCCACCACCGGTTATTTTCCCGCCGCCGCCCCTGCCGCCCCGGCCTACACTTTCCCCGCCCCCTCCACGGCGCACGGGACGAGGCTGGATGGTCTTCTCGATCGTATTGTTGATGTTGCTGGCGGTGATCCTGCTCTACCAGATGGCTGGCTGGGTCGGTGGCCTAGCGCATGCCGGAATGGGGTCCCGTTACTCGCGAACCGTCGGTCCCAAGATCGATGAAGTGGTCCTCGAAGAGAGTTCCGCGAGCGACAAGATTGCCGTCCTGCCCGTCAATGGGATTATCAGTGGGCAGGGGCTCGACCAGGGCGGCGCCTCGGTCGTCGAGGTGCTAAAAGCGGGACTGCGGCGAGCCGCGGAGGACGATGAGGTCAAGGCCGTCATTCTTAAAGTGGATTCTCCCGGCGGCGAGGTGCTCGCCTCGGACGAGATGTATCGAGCCATCGTGGACTTCCAAAAGAAGCACGGCGGCAAGCCGGTGATTGCCTCGATGGGGAACCTGGCCGCCTCGGGCGGCTACTACATTTCCTCTCCGTGCCGATGGATTGTTGCCAATGAAATGACCATTACCGGCAGCATTGGGGTGATCATGCACGGGTATAATTACCGCGGCTTGATGGACAAGGTGGGGCTGCGCCCGGAAGTGTACAAGAGCGGGAAGTTCAAGGACATGCTCAGCCCGGATCGAGCGCCGGACCAGATCCCCGCCGAGGAGCGTGAGATGGTCCAAAAGCTCGTGGATGAGACCTATTCCCGGTTTCGGAACGTCGTGGCCGAAGGCCGCGGGTGGTCTCGCCAAGCCAATAAAGGGGGCGGTCACGCTCTGAGCGAGGATTGGGTGGAGTATGCCGACGGGCGGGTGCTCTCCGGCCGGGAGGCGCTCGAACACGGGTTCGTCGATCAGTTGGGGAACTTCGACGACAGCGTGGCCCGCGCCCGGACGATCGCGGGCCTTTCCAAGGCAACAGTGGTTCAGTACCAACAGCGCTATGACCTGTCGGACCTGCTCCGCCTGTTCGGCAAGTCCGAAGCGCGTGCCATCAAGGTCGATTTGGGGGTGGATTTTCCGAAACTGCAAGCGGGGCAACTGTATTTTCTCTCGCCGGTTTTCGTTCATTAGCCATGAAGGGGGTCACCATCATCGATCATCCGCTGGTGCAGCACCATCTCACCCGGTTGCGCGACCAGCGCACCGGCCCCGAGGAGTTTCGCCGCGCCCTGGGCGAGGTCGCGGCGCTGATGCTCTATGAGGCCACGCGCTCCTTCGCGGTCCGGCCCCTGGCCGTCACTACCCCCCTCGAACCGGTCCTGGGGTGTCGCTTGGAGCGGGAAGTGGTGCTGGTGCCGGTCCTGCGCGCCGGCTTGGGGATGCTCGACACCATCCTGCCTCTGGTGCCTCACGCCCGCGTCGGCTTCATCGGTCTTAAACGCGAGGAGTCCACGCTCCGCGCAGCCTTTTATCACAAGAGCCTCCCGGCAGACCTGAGACAGTTCGAGGTCATTCTCATCGACCCGATGCTCGCCACCGGCGGGAGCGCGGTCGCCGCCATGGACCTGCTGCGCGAACACCACGCCCGCCGCGTTCGGCTCGTGAGCTTGGTCGCCGCACCCGAAGGCATCCAGCATCTCCGCCGCCACTACCCCACTCTGACCATTTTCACCGCGGCGGTAGATCGCGAACTCAACGAGAAGGGTTACATCCTTCCGGGTTTAGGCGACGCCGGGGACCGTTTGTTCGGCGTCTAGGCTCCGGCCGGCCAGCCTTCGCCCGGAGCTGAACCCTAGCGCGGCTCCGCCTGCTTTCGCTCCTGCCGCATCCGCTGGAATACTCGAGTTAATCCCGATTTCTCTCCCGCCTCCTTCAGCCAGGGAGATCAGGTTTCGGAACCGGAAGCCGCCACCCAGGAGAGTGAACCGCTCTCCACGCGGTTCACGGGCGGTCTTCTGGGTGTCGCGGTTTTATTTGCGGTTTTATTTGTTTGCCAAGTTTTGCCCAGACGGTAATCTGTTGACCCCAGTTTTATGGTAGCTCAAAGCAAGCAACACAAAGGGACCCGCGCTAAAGCCAGTCACCGGCCAGACAAGGCCGGTGCGGCACGAGCCCCCCGAAGCGTCCGCAAGGACGAATGGGAAGCGCCGCGTGCATCCCTGCCGGGAGGGCCGGTTTCCAAGGAGATCGAACCGGAGGACGAGAAAGAGCCCGTGGTGCTGGAGACGGAGGAGGATGAACCGAAGGAGGAGGATCTGGCGAAGGAAGAGGCCGCGCTGAAAGCGGCGGAAGTTGAGGAACAACGCCTGACCGATTCCGAGGAGGACACGGCCGAACGCGGACGCGAGCGTTCCTCGTACGATGGGGACACCGCCATCAAGCTCTATTTGCGCGAAATTGGGCAGGTCAAGCTGCTAACTCCCCAGGAAGAAATAGAACTCGCCGCCCGCATCAAGAAGGGTGACAAGAAGGCGCGCGAACTGATGATCAAGGCCAACCTGCGGCTGGTCGTTAAGATCGCCCGTGATTACGAGGGCATTGGCCTTCCGCTCCTGGATTTGATCAGCGAAGGCAACATCGGCCTGATGAAGGCGGTCGAACGGTTCGATCCGGCCAAGGGCGGAAAACTCTCGACCTACGGCTCGTGGTGGATCAAGCAATCGATCAAGCGCGCGCTGGCCAACCAATCGAAGACCATCCGGCTCCCGGTCCATCTGGTCGACAAGATTTCGAAGATGCGGCGCACCTCAATGCGGCTGCAAGAAGAGCTGGGCCGTGAACCGACGGATGAGGAGTTGGGCGAGGAACTGGGCATCTCCGCGACTCGGGTCTCCCAGATGCGGATGGCCGCCATCCGCCCAGCCTCCCTCGATGCACCCATCGGGGATGAGGACTCGAACAATTTCGCCGAGGTCGTCCAGGACGAGAGCGCCGATACCCCCTACGAACAACTCGAGGAAAAAACCGTCACTCGGATGCTCCAGGAGATGGTCAAAACGCTCGATCCCCGCGAGGCCACCATTTTGCGCGCGAGGTTCGGGCTGGATGGCGGCTCGCAGAAGACGCTCGAAGAAGTCGGCCAGAAATTTGGCGTGACGCGCGAGCGGGTGCGCCAAATCCAGAACATCGCCCTCAAGAAGCTGCGGAAAATGATCGAGAAGATGGAGAGTACCAAAACCTAGCCGCCGCCGGCGCTGATGGCGGATTGGCGAGGTCGGCCCGTTCCCAGCCCTTCGCGCCGCCGCCCGGCCGGCGATAGCCCCGGTATGTTCTAAACCCCGAAACCCAATCCATGATTAAACCACCCCCCACCGCGCAGGAGATTGCGAACGCCATCCGCACGATTCCGGATTTTCCCAAACCGGGCATCCAGTTCAAGGACATCACCCCAGTCCTGGCCGATGCCCGCCTTTTTTCCGGGAGTATCGATTTGCTCACGGCGGGCTACGCGCCGGGGATGGTGGACGCAGTAGTGGGGATCGACGCGCGGGGTTTCATCTTCGCTGCCGCCGCCGCGGTTAAGCTGCAAGCTGGCTTTGTCCCCGTGCGCAAACAGGGCAAACTGCCCTTCCAAACCTACGAACAAGCCTATGACCTCGAGTATGGGACTGCTACCGTCGCCGTCCACATCGATGCCTTGAAGCCCGGCAGTCGCGTGCTGCTCATCGACGATCTGTTGGCCACGGGCGGGACCGCCGGGGCCGCAGCAGCCCTGGTCAGAAAGCTCGGTGGCGAGATCCTGGAGGTTTCTTTCTTGATCGAGCTGAGTTTCCTGGGCGGTCGACAAAAGCTGAAGGACTACGCGGTCCGCTCCCTGGTCAGCTACTGAACCACAACCGGCCAAGACCAGCCGGCCTCCACAGGCAACCTGGGCCGCCGCCACGAACCCGCTCCACTGGCCCGGCGCAAACGACCACCACTACTCCCCCCCAAGCAAATATGTCCCTGACCATCAACCCGTCGCTCAAGAACGTGCCCGTCTATCAACCGGGGCGCCCCATTGAAGAAGTCGCCCGCGAGTTGGGCCTGGACGCCGAAGCGATTATTAAGCTGGCCTCGAACGAAAACCCGTTGGGACCATCCAAGTTGGCCCTCACCGCCATGCGTCGCGCGGTGAGCCAGGCGCAGCTCTACCCCGACGGCAACGCGTTTTACCTGAAGCAAAAGCTGGCCGCCAAGCTGGGCGTCACCCCGGCGAACCTGATCTTGGGAAATGGCTCCAACGAGTTGCTCGAGTTTGTCGGCCATGCCCTGGTCGCCCCGGGTTCGGAAGTCGTCGTCTCCCAGTACTGCTTTGCGGTTTACCCGATCATCACCGCGCTATTTGGGGGCAAGTTGGTAGTTGTCCCCGCCAAGGAACTCGGACACGACTTGGACGCCATGCTGGCAGCCATTACCCCCAACACTCGGGTAGTATTCGTCGCAAATCCCAACAACCCCACCGGCACAGTCGTCACGCGCGAGGCGTTGCTCGCGTTCATCAACGCGGTGCCGGAAACCGTAGCAGTAGTGCTCGATGAAGCCTACCTTGAGTTTCTGGCGGACCCGCCCGACCTGCTGCCTGAGATTCTGAGCGGCCGAAAGCCGAACCTGTTGCTGTGCCGGACTTTCTCCAAAATCTATGGCCTGGCGGCCCTGCGGTTAGGATACGGCATCGGCCATCCGGATCTCATTACCGAACTGGAGAAGATCCGCCAACCGTTCAACACCAACGCCATAGCGCAAGCGGGGGCGCTCGCCGCCCTGGATGACACCACGCACGCTGAGCGCACCCGGCGGAACAACGCCCGAGGGCTCAGAGCCTACGCGCGCGCCTTCCGCAAGCTGGGACTGGTTTCTATCCCCTCCTCCGCCAACTTCGTCCTCGTTCGAGTTGGCGACGGACAGCGCGTGTTCGGCGAGATGCAACAGCGAGGCGTCATCGTCCGGCCCATGGGCGGCTACCAATTGCCCGAGTGGATCCGGATCTCGGTCGGCACGCCGAAGGAAAATCAGCGCTGCATCGAGGTGCTCACCCAAGCACTCGGAGCGGCTTCCGAGCCTGGTCTTCCCCCGCGAACTTGACGTCGGGTTTGCAGCGGAGCAGAGCACCGTCTCGCGGTCATGGGCCAGACCAACCAGTCGCGGCGGCGCGTGTCAGAACCCGAACGGTGGCAGCCAAACCAACCTGCCCGATTGTTGGAGGAACGATTGGGTCCGGATTAGCCAGCAGCGGAGGGCCCGGACGGGGGCTGTTCGGAACCGCCGGAGGGAGCATCGGCTTTCGGGGTTGCTGGCCCGACTCGAGGCGCAAGCTCAACCAGAACGACTCGAAGCTGGCCAGGACGGAGGAATGTCGGCAGAATCCGATCTATGCAGGTTCAGCAACGACCACCACTAGTTTTACGCAGCATTGCCCTTTTCGAGGTTGCCAAGGGACTTCTCGCCCTCGCTGCCGGCTGTGGCGTGCTCTCTCTGCGTCATACCGACTTGCATGCGGCGACAGATGCTCTCCTGCTCCGACACGGGATCGACCCGGAGCAGCCGTACACGCGCCTGTTTATTGAATCGGTGGCTAAGGCCACCAACCACCACGCGGGCGAAATTGCCGCGCTGGCCTTTGCCTACGCGCTCATTCGTCTGGTGGAGGGATATGGGTTATGGCAAGGCAAGCATTGGGCTGAGTGGTTCGCCGTGATTTCGGCGGGAATCTACCTGCCTCTGGAACTGAGGCGCTTCGGGTACCACGCAACGCTCCTCAACTCGGGCGTGATGTTCTTCAACCTCGTGATAATTCTCTACCTGGCGAGGCTTTTGCAGCAGCAACACCGAATTCGTAAGCGGGCCGAGGCTGGCAAACCAACCGCCATTGACTCGACCACCTGAGGACCGCTCACGCGGAACAACCGGCACGCGCCATTCCTTGCAGCGGGCTGGATTCACCCCCATCAACTCCATCGGCCAACGCAAGGCGAGACGGACGACAGCGTTCTGAATGAGGTTTTGTTGGTGGGCGCGACAGGGGTCGAACCTGCAAGGATTGCTCCAAAGGATCCTAAGTCCTTCGCGTCTGCCAATTCCGCCACGCGCCCAACACGGCCGCCTGTTCCGCGGCAATTTGCCCACGGCCACCCCAGCGACCCTTACAGACTTTGGCAAAGCCGCCGAACCGGCGCAAGCCGCCAATTTGAGTGCGCGTTGAATCCTCGAAATCACTTGCATTGGGGATCCAACGTGCTAGTATGTACGTTCCTAGAGATTGACAGAGAACCGGAACGTTATGGCAAAAATTTGCGAATTGACAGGCAAGCGCCCCATCAAGGGCAGCATTATTTGGCGCAGTGGTAAATCCAAGAAGAGCGGCGGCATCGGCACGCACGTCACCGCGATCACCAAGCGTCGGTTCTTGCCCAACCTGCAGAACGTCAAGGCGGTGGTTGACGGGGAAGTGCGCTATATCCGCGTTTCCGCCAAGGCCATTAAGAAGGGCTTGGTCACCAAGGCGCCGAAACGCACCTGGAAAAAGGGCGACGTCGCGGCCAAAGCCCCCAAGGTCGCCAAGACCGCCAAAGCCACCAAGACCGCGTAGTTCGCGGTTCTGGGGCGCGGAGCCTTGGAGGAAGACCTATCCGTGCGCGACCGGGTGGGTTTCCACTCCTTCGCGATGGTTCTTCCTCTTCGCAGGGTTCTGCGTCCGACGGTCGAGGTATCTTCCGGGTCAGTGGAAATCGGATGTTATTCCGTTCTGGCCTCACCCCAAGAAGCGAGCTTAGCTTGATGCCGTCCTGAGGGCGAGCCTTCCTGCTGGACAACCTAGCCGGGAGCAGGTACTATTCCCGTCATGCCTCAGGATGAACCAAGTTCGGGAGCCGCCTCAGTTCAACCCAAGCCGTCAGCTACGCCTTACAAGGACCGCTCCTCGGGTCTGATCGTCTTCGGCGTGCTGACGATCTTATTGGGCTGCCTGGCCGGCTTATTTGTGCCTCTGATGCTGATCGGGCAGGTGGCGGCAGCCAAAGCCACGGGCGCGAGTTCACCGCTGTCCACCATGCTGCCTGCGATGTCCATCTATGGTGCTTTGGCGGTTGCGCTCGTCTGGCTCGGGATCGGATCCGTCATGGCCCGGCGATGGGCCCGAGCGCTGCTGGTCATCTTTTGCTGGAGTTGGTTCATCGTGGGGGTGTTCGTCTTGGTCTTCATGCTGTTCTTGTTGCCGAGAATGATGACGGCCATGTCCGCCGGCGCACCCGCCGGCCAACCGGCGATGCCTGAGGCCGCCATGGTCATGGCCATGGTCTTCACTGGGCTCATCATCGGCGTGTTTTTCGTGATTCTGCCGGCGGTTTGGACCTGTTTCTACAGCAGCCGGCATGTGAAGGCCACCTGCGAGGCTCGCGACCCAGTGGCGCGCTGGACGGACGCCTGCCCTCTGCCGCTGTTGGGGTTTTGCCTGTGGCTGGTCCTGGGCTGCCTGACGATGCTCATTATGCCGCTGGCCGGTCATGGGGTGATGCCCTTTTTCGGACGCTTCCTCGCCGGCCTGCCGGGCACGCTCTTTTGCCTGGCGGTGGCCGGCAGCTGGGGCTACGGCGCCTGGCGCTTGTTCCGCCTCGATCCGCGGGGGTGGTGGCTCATCTTGATCACCTTGGGTTTGGTGACGGCGTCAGCCCTCATGACCTATCCGCGACACGACATGATCGAAATGTACCGCCTCATGGGCTATCCCGAGGCACAAATTGAACAGATTCAGAAGATCGGGTTGCTGACCGGCAACGGCATGATGTGGTTGACGGGATGTTCCATGGTGCCTTTCCTGGGCTATCTGCTGTTCATAAAACGCTATCTCGGGCGCAAGTGAAGTCTCTGAACTGCCCGGCCGGGACCTCAGTTTTGCCTTTCATTTTGGGCGCAAGCGGTGTTTCATGCTGCCCGTCTTGAAAGTATGCCCAAGCGCACTGACATTCATTCGGTCCTGATCATTGGCGCCGGTCCGATTATTATCGGGCAGGCCTGCGAATTCGATTACTCAGGCACCCAAGCCTGCAAGGCCCTCAAGGAGGAGGGTTATCGGGTAGTTCTGGTCAACTCCAACCCGGCGACCATCATGACCGATCCTGAATTTGCGGATCGGACCTATGTCGAGCCGATCACCCCGGAGTGCGTTGAGAAGATCATCGCCCGCGAATGCGACGAACTCCGGCGCCTCGGCGCGACCGGCAAACTGGTCTTGCTGCCGACTCTCGGCGGGCAGACCGCCCTGAACACCGCCATGGCGCTGTCCGGCAAGGGCACGCTCGAAAAATACGGGGTAGAGATGATCGGCGCCAACGCGGAGGCGATCGAGCGGGGCGAAGACCGCCAGGTGTTCAAAGACCTGATGATCTCCATCGGCCTGGATGTCCCCATCAGCGGCACGGCCCACACCCTTGAGGAAGCCCGGACCATCGCCGAACGCATCGGACGACTCCCCCTGATCATTCGTCCCGCCTTCACGCTCGGTGGGACGGGCGGCGGCATCGCCTACAACCGGGATGAATTCGAGGAAATCACCAAACGCGGTCTCGACCTCTCCCCAGTCTCGGAAATCCTGGTCGAAGAATCCCTGCTCGGCTGGAAGGAATTCGAGATGGAAGTCATGCGGGACCGTTTGGACAACTGTGTGATCATCTGTTCCATCGAAAACTTTGATCCCATGGGTATCCACACGGGCGATTCCATCACCGTCGCCCCCATTCAGACGCTCACGGACAAGGAATACCAGATCATGCGCGATGCCTCCTTCGCGGTCATCCGCGCGGTCGGCGTCGAGACCGGCGGGTCGAACATCCAGTTCGCGGTCAACCCGGAAAATGGCCGCATGGTCATCATCGAGATGAACCCCCGCGTTTCGCGCTCGTCGGCCCTCGCTTCGAAAGCCACGGGTTTCCCCATCGCCAAGATCGCCGCCAAACTCGCCGTGGGCTACTTGCTCGACGAAATCCGCAACGATATCACCCGCGAAACGCCGGCCTCGTTCGAGCCCACCATCGATTACGTCGTCACCAAAGTGCCGCGTTTCGCGTTCGAGAAATTCCCGCAGGCTGACCCCACGCTCAACACCCAAATGAAAAGCGTCGGTGAAGCCATGGCAATTGGCCGGACGTTCAAGGAATCGCTGCAAAAGGCCCTCCGCTCCCTGGAGATCGGCCGATCCGGGCTAGGCGGCGACGGCCGACCGTGGCGGTTCGGCGAGAAGGTCTATAGCGACCGTGAGATTCTCCCGCGCGAGATTATCTCCCGCAAGCTAAGCGTTCCCAACGGTGAACGCATCTTTTTCATCCGTCACGCCCTGCGCGCCGGGTTCTCGATCGAGGACATTTTCAAGCTCACCAACATCGACCGTTGGTTCCTGACCCAGATCAAGGAGATCGTGGATTTCGAGGAACTCCTGGCGGCGGGAGCATGAGGGAAGCAAAGACCGCACGGGGCTAAAGAAGCGGTAGGAGGCAACCGCAACCCGGTGGTGCCAGGCAGTCGGGGTTGAGCGTCAGCGCCCTGTCGGTTTTCACACCCGACCTTCATTCCAACTCCAAGGGAGTTCTGGCTAGGGATGGTCATCCGGAGACACAACCCCGTTGGGGTCGACTTGTTTACACCCAGCGCGATTGGCAGTTATGGACTATGTCCGATTAGTGTAGTCTTGATGTCCCCTGAACGTAGTCGTCTAGTAGTTTGTCCCTCACATAAGTCCTTGACATCGCTCATGGTTGAACAAAAGTACTTTTGAACCAAAATAACTGTTGACTTGATCACATTAGTGATGCTAAGCTGGAATCTCGGCGTGCTATGGGATTACATTGGGATCAAAAGGGCCTTCGGAGTGGATTTGAACCAGTGGAGCACTTGGAAGGCGAGCAGGCAAAGGGAAGGTGCCAGGTGGTGCAACACTCCGATTCCTGCCTGGGCTTTGGCCCGACTCGCAATTCTCTCACATCAAATGGATTAGCAACCGCCACTCTTGCTCGGCGTGCACTCGTACCTGACCAGAGCCTAAGCGAAGGCCCATTCGGGGCGCGGCGGCACCGCTGGTGGAGGATGAATTGACACGTTTATGCTCAACCGGGATCATTTGTCGCTTCGCACGGTCCGGCTCAAAGGCTCAGAGGCATGTGCCCTTGCGGCGGGGGAACTCTCCTTTATTTTTCCGATCGAAGGCACCGGCATCACGGTCTCACCGCACTCCAACCAGCGCCTTGCCGCCGGCGACGTGCTTGTGGTGACCAGTCTATCGCCGGGGAAGCTTCAGCTCGCCCCCGGGGATGATCTGCACTTCCGCTTTTCCTCGGTGAGCCCCTATCACCTCTTCCCCCTGTTCGCCCCCAGCGAGCTTTGCCTTTTGCCGCGCATCACCGAGAGGTTCAGAAACTCCAGGTTTTATGACGCTTGTACCCCGGTTGCCAAGGCGTGTCATGAAGTGCTGCGGAAGATTCGGGACGATGTGGACCCTGCCCGTCTAGAGCACCGACTCCACGTGCTCAGTGCCGTGGCCGCCATTTTCTGTGACGAGTTTGCCGCCACGCGCGCTCAAGCCGCGGATTCAGTCGCGCTGGAAAGGCGCCTCGCGCCGGTACTCGATCGGCTCGCACTCGATGAGTTCCTCGAACTGACCGCGCCGCAACTCGCCGTGAAGTTCAACTGTGGCCGGCGCCACTTGAATCGCCTTTTCCACCACTATTCCGGGTTATCGATCAGTGCCCTGAGGGTGGAAGTCAGGTTGGTCAAAGCCGTTAGCCTGCTCCGCGATCCCACCGTCAAAGTGGTCGAGGTTGCAGGCCAATGCGGGTTTAGCCATCTGGGCTACTTCAACGCCTGCTTTAGGCGCCGTTTTGGCGTCACTCCCGGCCAATGGCGGGAGAACCTGGTGGACATGAAGGCCTCGAGCAGTCGCGGGATTGATACCAGTCCAGAGTGCCGGTTGCATGCGAACGGTCTTTGCCCATGGTCTCCCACCATGCCGGCGAACTCCCGAGGGTCGGTGGCGCGCGAATCCAAGGTCACGGTTGCGGTATGCTCGGCCACCTTTGCCCGCCTCAAGCCGAACGACGGGAGCGGCTGCCGCGACGAGCCGAGTCCGGGGATTCCCAGCGCTCCGGCGGCCTCTGAGAAAGCGACCGGAATAGTTGACCCAAGCCAACCCTTGAGCCCTTTTTCCGGGAACGACCACGCTACCAAGGGTCGCGACGGCGCTGCGAGGAGCGATCAGAGCCCGGCCTCCTATACAGCAACGGAGTCCACCACAACCCAAGCGGCCTGCGCGCGCCTTTAAGGACTTGATCAAGTGAGCCGCCACCTGACTGAAACTCTTAACGCGCGCCTGGCATTGCCCGGCGTGGTCATAGTGTTTTCGGCTGCGCCTCGGTTACCTCTTCCAATGAGGACCGCCAAACGGGGCGACCGCGCCACCCAGGTTCGCATGCCTCTGGCCGCCATTTCTAATTTCTCACGGTTGAGCCTCCTGAACCCGTCCGCATCGGCGCTGGGCTGCGCACTACTACTGGGTTTGCTCTCGCTGCCAGCAACTCCTGCCAGGACCGATGATCGGGCGCCGCCAAAGTCGGCAGCTATCACCGCCATCCCGGTCCGTGCGGTGGCCACGCCTCTGGTCCACAATGCTTCCCCCGTGGCTAATCCCACCGCCAGCGCCTCCCTCCCCACGAACGCAGGGCCGACCGTGTCCATGGAAATGCTGGATGATAAATATCGCCTGGCGATTGGCGACCGCCTAAGTTTTCGCATTCAGGAAGACGAAGAGGAGCCTAAGGCTCTGTTG
>Ga0316220_1002358_pt1 | contig 17637 bp, 8 predicted proteins | sample TBH18005metaG_FD_203632 | JGI IMG/M metagenome (GOLD analysis project Ga0316220, IMG submission 203632) | Freshwater microbial communities from Trout Bog Lake, Wisconsin, USA - TBH18005 | ecosystem: Environmental > Aquatic > Freshwater > Lake > Hypolimnion/Profundal zone | place: USA: Wisconsin...
TGAAGACCTCCTTTGCTGCCACGTCTTCCGGTGGGTCGAAAATCGGTCCGGCTCGCGAAGGCGGCACAGGACTGCCGCACTCCACGACGCTGTCGCGTTGACGAACGCCCCATGGCAAACGCCGGATTGTCGCCCTCCTGCAAGCGGCAGGTTCATTGGCAGCCTGCGAAGAGCCTGTCCTGAGTCTGTCGAAGGAATCTCACGAGGCGATCGCGACGTTCGTTTCAGTCGGCGCGTAATCGGGACGGACGGCTCATCGGGCGGCGCTGTCAGCTCCGAAAACGGTGAATGGTGACCTAACGCCGACTGGCCTGCCGTGAGATCCTTCGCAAGCTCAGGATGACAAATAATATGGGCCGCTCCGGCTTCCGTGCTCGGCTTCCGTGCTCGGCTTCCGTGCTCGGCTTCCGTTTTGTGGGTAATGGAAAGACAGGACTGCCGCTGCTCCAAGACGCTCGCGCGCTTCTCGGAACTCCCAACGCAATCAGTTGCGAGTTGCATTCCCTATCGTTCAAATTCGCTAAACGAACAGTATTGGGCTTCCAGCCTGCTGCCCTGGGCATCCTGCCGGAGGCGTGGGCGCGCGCCGAGTGCAATCCGACGCCGTCACCAGCACTGCGGTACCTGGATGCCGGCGCGATGCCGGCCGATGCAGGCAAGATGCCCGCGCTCCCCTTCGGATCGACGCACCGCCCGTAATCCAACTTTTCATAATGCGTGGAGGGCGAAAGCCCATGGGGACTCGTTCCCTGGATCCAGCCTGGGAACGAGCGCTATTTGAACTCTGGCGTCAGGTTCGCAAATGATGTGGGTACTGGGAAGAGTCCTCTGCCGCTTTCGCAAGCAGGACAGGTCGACTGCCATGGCAAAATACGTCCTCCACCAAGGAGCCGCACCTCTTCGAATTGCCACCGGAGCGCTGGGCAATCGCAGGCACCGCTCCTCAAGGCGAGGCGAAATCCCAAAGCGGTAGAGGACTACACGCAGTCACGCCCATTATCTTCGTCTCCCAATTACGGATGCGATTGGTTCGACCGCTGCACATCGGTGTTCGAATCGAAGACGCCGCCGGCATTGTTGGCGGGGGCGGCGGCGGACCGCTCCGGCAAATGCTGCCGAAACTCGTCGCGCATCAATCCGATCTTGGCGAACGGTATCGGCTCGAACGCCGGTAACTTCTTGAATACGGGCGATCCCGGTTTCAACGCGAAATTCAATCGGGCGGCATCCACAAAACCGGGGTCGGTGTCACCGAGATCGAGATTGTCGCGCACGGTGCTGAGCCGCAGTTCGTTCGCGGCGGCGGCGAGCAGCAGCGGCTTTTTGCAGCGAACGAGGACATTGTTTTCCAGGACGTTGCCGGTCGGCAGATCGCGCGGTCCGGTCAACAGCTTGGCCAGCGACGGATACCGCTCGCTCCACGGCGGCGCGCCCGCATTCACCGATTCCAAGCGCTTCAACATTTTCGGGTTCTTGGCGTAGCCGCGCGCGATGCCGCGGGCATCGAGATGCAGGCCGCGTTCGGCCTCGATAATCAGATTGTTCCGGACGCCATTGAAGTGGCCGCCGCCGATCATCGAACCATAGGAGACGCGATACGCCACGTTGCCGAAAACCGAGTCGCCGCTGTCGCCGTCGTCCATGTAGAACGCGTTGGCACGGGGACAGTCATGCACGAAATTATAGCGGAGGATATTGCCCCAGCTTGTCCAGTCGTTCCAGGTGTAAAACGCGCCGACATCGCCGGAGGTCAGCGCGATGCGGGCCACTTCATTGTATTCGAACAAATTGTCGTTGCCGCCGTACAACACGCCGGCATGCGGCAAATCGTGAATATAGTTGTGCGCCACCCGGCAACCGACCGCCTCGCCGCCGCCGAATGCGCCGACGTGAATCGCCACGGCGTATGTTTTTTGTCGAAGACCGAGATGATGCAGGTCGTTGTTTTCCGCGAAATTTCCACACGGTTTCAGTGTCGCGCGGTCGCCGCCGGCGAGGTAGATGCCGCCCTGCCCGAGCGTGTAAAAATCGCAACTGCGAACGCCGTTGTTGCTGCCGCCCTCGATGCAAACGCCCTTGCCGCCGAGATTCCGCAACGTGCAGCCGGCGATGAGATTGTCGGTGCCGCTTGCGATTTCGACGCCGTTGCCGAGCCCGCCCTCAAATTGCAGGCCGCGCAAGGTCACGTGCGATGCGTCTTTCACGGTGACCATCGGCTTGTCGCAGTCGCTGATGGAAATTTCGCCGTGCGGCCAGCCCTCCGGCGGCCAGAAATACAACGTCTTTGTGGCGAAATTCACGCACCATTCGCCGGGTCGATCGATCTCTTCCAACAGGTTCAGCGCGCACCAGTTTTCCTTGCCGTCGCCCAGTTGTCCCCCCTTCGCGTATTTCGAGCCGATGCCGCCTGGAATCGGCGCGGCAAACGCGATGGTGCGCGTCGCCGGATCGATGGATTTGACGCGGATTGTCCACGGCTCCCACGGCACGCGCCAGTACCCCTGGAGCCATACGCCGCCTTCCACGCGCCAGCGCGCGACGCGATCCTCGCGGGCGACGAATACGCCGCCCTTTGCGTCCGGCGCCTTGCTCTTGAAATCGCCGCGATCCAGCACTTTCTCCATTGTCGTGCTGCCGGCGTTGGGCCAGCGCGACAGCGGCATCGACTCGTCGCCGAAATACAAATCGAAAAGGCCGCCGCCGTCGTGAAAAGCGGTCGGAAACGGCGCCGCGTGTTCGATCTTCAGCGCAGCAAGGTCGAGCTGCACCACTTTGCCGCGCGCCAACGGATCGAGCCGGGACAACACCGCGGCATCGGTTACCGGGTGAAATTCCTCGGCCTTCAGCCTTCGCCCCGCGTGCAACCGCGCCACTCCGCCACCGACCGAGCGCACCGTCAGCCCGGAATCCCGCGCGTCCAGCTGGAACGTTTCCGTCCGGCGATGCAACCCCGGCTCCAGCCAGATCGCCGAGCCGGACGCGGCCTTGGCGTCGCGAGCAGCGGTGCGCGCTCGCTCCAGGGTTGCGAACGGGTGGTCTTTCGAGCCGTCGCCGGCGTCGTTGCCATTCGGCGAGACATAAAAATCCGCGGCGCGAACGATGCACGCCGACAGGAGGAGGGTTGCCAGGATTGTTTTCATCGGATGCGAAGTCGGCGAGTTTGTCCGCCAACCTGCAATATTTCAAGCCATCCCCGCCCCAATCTTTCACCCTCCGAGCGTACTTCTTCCGGGTTGTTAATGATTGGGGCTTTCCCGCCGGCACGATCCCCGGTATTGTCGGCGCATGATGCATTGGGAGAAACTTCTCTCTTCCGCGCGCGTCGGCAAAGACGCTCCGGAGACGCCGCAACCGCAGCGTTCCTCGTTTCAGCGGGACTTCGACCGGATCGTGTTCTCCTCGGCCTTTCGACGGTTGCAGGACAAGACCCAGGTGTTTCCGATGGCCGAGAACGACTACGTGCGCACCCGTCTCACGCACAGTCTCGAAGCGGCGTGCGTGGGCCGTTCGCTCGGGACGATTATCGGCACGCATATCGAGGCGAAGCACCAGGTACCGGGGATTCATCCCTCTGACGTAGGGGCGATTGTGGCCGCCGCGTGCCTGGCCCATGACATCGGCAATCCGCCCTTTGGGCATTCCGGCGAGGACGCCATCCAGCATTGGTTTCTCACCTCGGAGGTCGCCAAAAAGCTGCGCGAAGGGCTTTCCCCGGCGGAGTTCCAGGATTTCGCGCGGTTCGAAGGCAACGCGCAGGGGTTCCGCATCCTCACCCGGCTGCAAATGCCCGACAACCCCGGCGGATTGCAGCTCACCTGCGCCACGCTGGGGGCTTTCGCAAAGTATCCGGTCGATTCCGGACTGCCACCCGGCGAACGCCAAGACGCAGGGGCCAAGAAATTCTCGTTTTTCCACTCCGAAGCTCCGCTTTTCCGCCAGGTGGCCACGCAGACCGGGCTGCTTCCCGCAACCGCCTCCGAAGAAAGGCCCGGATGCACCCGCTGGCGGCGGCATCCGCTCGCGTTCATCGTCGAAGCCGCCGACGACATCTGCTACCGGTTGGTGGATTTCGAGGACGGCGTGCGCGTCGGCATTCTCAAATACGCCGAGGTGTGCGATGCGTTTGTGGCGGTGATCGGCGACCGCAAATTCGCCGAGCGCGCCGCGCAAATGTCCGGCGAGAAGGAGCGCATCGAGTTTCTGCGGGCCGTGGCGATCGGGCGCGCGCTGGAGCAGGTGGCGGCGGTGTTCATCGGCCACGAAGACGAGTTGCTGCGGGGCGAATTCAGCCAGACGCTGATCGCATGCACAGAAGCGGGCGGTGCGTTGGAAGCCATTGTCCGCCGCTCCCGCGAGACGATTTATGCAAGTTCGCGCGGCATCGAGATCGAAGCCGCCGGGTTCGAGGTCATCGGCGGTTTGCTGGACCTGTTTCTTGCCGCAGTCGAAGATGCCGTCGACGCGGGCGCCAAGGGGGGACGCCCAGCCCCGCGTTCCCGCAAGATACTCCAACTCGTGCCGGAACAGTGCATCGGGCCGGGCAGGGTGCCCGCCGCCGACCCATACACGCGGATTCAGCGGATGACAGACTTCGTCTCCGGCATGACCGACTCCTACGCCGTAGGTTTATACAAGAAGCTGCGCGGAATCTCGCTGCCGGGGCAGTGAGCGCAGGTTTGGCGGAGCCGAGCTGCAACCGGGTGCGTGTTTGACAAGAACATGCGGACTTTGCTGCACTCTCCTTCACTGCAAAGCGTGTCAAGTTCAAGCGTTGACCCCTTCAACCGGGTTGACCCCTTCAACCGGGCAATATTGTTCGGATAGGATTTTGGGGGAAGCTCCCGCGGAATTGCGTTGCGAGTTCTGAGGAATGCGCCAGCTCAATTGCGCCCTATTCGGGAGGAAGCGGCGCCACGTAATTGTCCGGGCCGCCATGTCGTTTCCAGTCCCGTTCGACCAGAAGCAGGGGGATGAACGCCAGGCCCGTGAGCGCAAACCACAGGTAGGACATGCGATAATTGCTATGCGTCAGGTCCATGACGATACCGATCAGGTAATTCGCCACGATCCGGATCGCGCAACCGAAGATATTGGTGGCGGCGAAAAACTGCCCGAATTTCGAAGGCGGGAACAGTTTCATGTTGATCGCGGAACTACCCAGGCCCCAGCACACCGAGAGGGGCGCCAGAATGAGGTACCAAAGAAGCAGAGACTGGCTGTCCTTGATCAAAAAGAACGAGAAGATTGCCACCAACCCCTGCCCCGCCTGACCGATTGCGGCGATGCGAAACGCCGAAAGCTTGTCGCACAGCCATCCCATCGGCAGCAAAGTCACGGCGGTGAGAATGCTTCCGTAAGCGAAAACTTTGCCTACAGCGTCCATGCTCACGTGCAGCGAGTGCCGGTAGAAAAGCAGCCAGAAGGGAATGGCGCAGTCCGCGACGCTGCTGAGCATGTAAGCGATGAAATAATTACGGTAGATGCGCACCGAAAGGCACTCCCGAAAGTAGAGAACGAAGGCTGCCACGATGCCGGGTTTGTTCTCGACCGGCGGCGGCGGCGGGTACTCGCCTTCCTTGACGTTCAGGCACATCAGAAGGAACGTGATCATGTAGAACAAGCCGATCCCCACGCACACTTCCTTGCGATGGGTCAGCACATGAGGAAAGACATACCAACTGAAGGCGACGTTGCTCGCGGTGGCGATAACCCGAAACCAGGAGAGAAACCGTGCCATGACCTCCTGCGGCACGACATCGCGCAACAGCCAGTTAAAGGCGTTGTTCAACATCATGTTGAAGTAATGGAAGGCGACGACAAACACGGACACGAGCGAGAGGACCACTGCCGTCAGGGAAATCGTGGGCGCCACATGCGAGATCACCCGGGCGTGAACCCACCCGCCGATCTCCGGTGCGAAGCCCAGCAAGATAATCGAGGCTACCGTAACGGGGGTGGACACCGCCAGAAACGGTATGCGCCGCCCCCACGGTCCGCGATGTTCATCGCTCTTTCGGCTGATTCCCGGCAGAAAGATCAGGTTGACCACGCCCGCGATGCTCCCCGTCATGATCCCGATCAAGGAGTTCGAAGCATGCAAGTCCGCCAGATATAGCGGAGCAAACCGGGTGAAGATGTTTTGGAAAAAGATGAACGCGAACTCGCCCCACAGCAGCCAGGCAAACAGGACCATCAGCCCGCGCAGGGTGTAGCTGAGCGTCCCGACCCGGTAGAGTTCACGGGGCTGTTCGATCGCGACGGGTTCAGGCGTTAACGGGGTTGTCTGCATAAGATGGGGTAGGGGAACGGGCTGGGAGAAAAAACACTGGGAACCGCTGATAATGAGAGAACCAAGGCAGGCGCCGTGCCACTCTGGATGACACGAATCGAATTGAAAATAGATTCAGCGTTGAATTCCGTCAAGACCGTTTTTTTGGAAGAACGCCCCGCAGCCCACCGGGCAATTCCGAGCTTGCGGTCTGCCTTGTTTCAGTGCAGAAGAAGGGTGCATTGCATCGGGCATGTCCCGATGGGGCGTATTTAATACAGACATGCTAGTCCTATCACGCAAAGTCGGCGAAACCATCATGATCGGGGACAATATCGAGATCATGGTGACGCGAATCGAACGGGATACCGTCCGGATCCGTATCAGCGCACCCAGGGAAATTCCGATTTTCCGCGGAGAGCTTTACCGGGAGATCAAACAAACCGGTGTCAGGGAAAAAGAATTGCTCCCGCCGGAACCGCCCGAGGCGTAAGCGGTCGTTGATTTTTTCAGTGCCCGCAAGTTTGTGGCATAGACCTCCATCGCACCGTGTGCGCTCGTTGCAGAGCTCCCGCCTTGGCGCAGGCTCATTGAGGCGGTTTGCCCTCTTGCCCGATAACCGCGTTCGGCGAGGCTGGAGCCTCGAAGGTACTGCGTGTTTTTCATATTGACCGGCTCCGGTTTGCGCCGGATGTTAGGGTCGATCTTTTTATGACTCTGTACCCCGGAATTTTCCCTACTGTCGGCAGCATCGATATGCCGGCCGCTTTCGTTGGTTTATCGCAACCCCGTCCTCGTAAAAAGCAGGGCCGTTTTTTGAAAGCGCTGCTCTTCGCGGCGATGACAGCCTCGGTTGCGATCGGTCTCTCCACCAACGCCCGCGCAACCTGTTCGGTGACCAACGTGCAGGTTCTACAGACGGGCTCAAACGCGGTGGATATTTCCTACGATCTCGCCACCGATGCGCCGCCCGCGACGGTGACCGCGGCGATGTCGACCGACGGGGGAGTGACCTACCAGCCTCTGACTGCGTTCGGAGCTTTGGCAGGGGCCGTGGGGACGGGGATCTCCTCGGGAACCGGTCAGCAGATTACCTGGAATTCCGGGACGACAGCCTGGACCTACTCCTCTAACGACCGCTTTCAGGTGCGTGCAGAGGATGCTTCCCCGGCGCCCTCGGGCTTTTCCTTGATCGCCTCCGGCAGCTTTCAGATGGGCGACGCGCTCGGCGACAGCGGCACAACTTCCATCGAACTCCCGGTGCATACGGTCAACGTGAGCGCATTTTGCATGGCCGCCACGCTGGTAACGAAGTCCCAGTGGGACGCGGTTTACGCATCCGGGACGGCGCTGGGCTACAGCTTCGACCATGCCGGTTCCGGGAAAGGAGCGACTCACCCCGTGCAAACCGTGAGTTGGTACGATGCGGTGAAATGGTGCAATGCGCGGAGCGAAGCGGAGGGGCTCACTCCATGTTATTATACCGACCCCGCCAAAACAACCGTATTGCGGACTGGCACCGCGCCGCTGACAAATGACTGCGTCAACTGGATGGCCAATGGGTACCGTCTTCCGTCGGAAGCGGAATGGGAGAAGGCGGCAAGGGGCGGAGCGGTAGGAATGCGTTTTCCGTGGGCCTCCGGAAACACGATCGACTTCACGCTCGCCGACTATTACGGTTATTATAACGTTTACGCCTACGATGCGGCGACTTCTACTGGATACAACCCGGCTTATAAGACCGGAACGATGCCCTATACGAGTCCGGTCGCTTCGTTCCCGGCAAATGGGTTTGGACTTTATGACATGGCCGGCAACGTAACGGAGTGGTGCTGGGACTGGTTGGACAATTATGGAAGCGGCGCCGTCAGCGATCCGGTCGGTCCGTCGAGCGGCACCACCGGACGCATCGTCCGCGGGGGCGGTTGGGGCATCAATGCAAACCATGCTCGGGTTTCATTTCGCGCCGGTGTGGCCCTGACACCCCTTTCCACCACCAACAGCGAGGGTTTTCGGGTTTGCCGCCGGCTGATCTCATCGGCTATATCGGGCTCCAACGGCTCCAGTGCCGACCTGATGTTCTTGACGCTGAGCAGCGGGACGCTCAACCCGGTCTTTTCTTCAAGCGGCACCAGCTACACAACGACCGTTCCGTACACCACCACCAACCTGACGGTGACGCCGATGCTTGCGGATGCAGCGGCAACCGTCACCTCCATCACCGGCACGTCGGGGTTGGCAGTCGGATCTTCGAATGTAGTGACAATCACGGTAACGGCCGCGAATTTAACAACAACCAAGACCTACACGATTTTTGTAACACGAGCGCTTAATGCCAACGCCAATCTGGCTTCCCTCGACGTTAGCGCGGGAATATTGTCCCCGGTTTTCAATTCCAACGACATCAGGTACGGTGTAGCCGTCCCTAACGACGTTACCAGTTTCACTGTGACGCCGACGCTCTCCGACAGCACTGCGACCGTGCAAATCACAGGCACCGGCGCACCTCTCGTCACGGGGACAAACATCATCAATATTACCGTCACCGCGCCGGATTTGGTAACCAAAAAGACTTACACCGTGGTCGTGACGCGTTTGCCCAGCACCAATGCCGACCTGGTCACCCTTGGCGTCGGCGTGGGAATGCTCACCCCCGGCTTCACCTCCAGCGGAACCAGCTATTCATTGCTCGTGCCGTACAACGTCACCATGCTCGCGGTGACGCCGGTGGTATCCGACACCACCGCGACCGTGCAGGTGAGCGGGACCGGCACACCACTTGTCGTGGGGGGGACAAGCACTGTCACCATTCAAGTCACCGCGCAGGATACCAAAATTGTAAAGACTTACACGGTGACCGTGACGCGTCAGCCCAGCAGCAATGCCGACCTGGCGACCCTTGGCATCGGCGTGGGAATGCTCACCCCCGGCTTCACCTCCAGCGGAACCAGCTATTCATTGCTCGTACCGTACAATGTCACCGTGCTCGCGGTGACGCCGAGCGTTTCCGACACCACCGCGACCGTGCAGGTGAGCGGGCCTGGCACACTGCTTGTCGTCGGGAGGCCAAGCACCATCAGCATTCAAGTCACCGCGCAGGATTCCGTAACCGTTAAGACTTACACGGTGCTCGTCACCCGCAGTGTGGGCGCCAGCCCGGCGATCGGTCCGGTGACCGTTGACGCTGCGGACAGCCAAGCGGCAACGGTCAGCGCCGCGGTCACGCCAAACGATACGGACACGACGGTGCATTTCGATTTCGGACGCGGATATTCCTACAGCTCGCAAACGGCGGACTCCGTTGTCCCGGCCAGTGGCGGCGTCACGACGGTAACGGTCATGCTGAAGGGCCTCGATGCGCATGCCGCCTATCAAGTGCGCTGCACCGGGTCCAACCTCGCGGGAGCGGTCAGCGGCGCCGGCACAACGATTCGCACCCTGCCGCGCCTGGACCTTAATCACGACGGAATCGCCGATCTGATCGCTGTCAGTACCGGTGCGGTGAAATCCACCAAAACGCTGCTTGTTTCCCCAAAGACCGGTCGCGAATTGGGTGCGCCGGTTGCCGGACCCACCATTCCGGCAGGCTATGCGTTCTGCGGCGCCGGGGACTTTTTCGGCGATGGCAAGACCACCCTGGTATTTTTCGAGACCGCAAAGCACCGGGTTTGGTTCTGGCGGATGACAGGCGCTCACCTGGCATCGAAAGTCCTCGGACCGACGATTTCTTCCAAATACGGCGTGGCCGCGGTGGCGGACATGGACGGGGACGGCCAACCGGATTTGATCCTGGTGACCAAGAGCAGTCCGCGCGCGGCGGTATGGCTCATGAACGGGACGAAGCCGATCGGACAACCGGTGACGGGGCCAAGCCTGCCACATGGGTTCGCCATCGTGGCGGCGGATGATTTCAACGGAGGCGGTAAGCCCGATTACCTCCTCTGGAACGGCACAAAACGCGAAAGCGAAGTGCTGGTGTTGAATAGCACCTTGAACGGGACGGAGGCCATCGTGCCCGGGCCCGTAATTCCGGCGGGCTGGCAGTTGGCAGGCGCCGACGGCTATCTGGCCGGGACGGATGCGCCCGTGTGGGTGCTGTATAATCCGGCGACGCGAGCAACCCAGTTCCACAAAGCCGCCGGCAAGTCGCTTGGCAAAGCGTACCCGGGACCTGCCATACCCGCGGGGTATTCGCTGCTTCCCGCGAAATAGGCGCCACCGATCGTTTTCATGGCCCAGGCATCCGAAAACCAGCCGTCCGCACAGAAAACGACGGCCCCCCCCGCGCAAAAGGCGTCAGCCGCCCAAAGCGCGTCCTGGACGACCTACGGAGTCGTGGCGTTCTTGCTCTCGCTCGTCTGGCTTGCCTTTAGCCGGACCCTTCACAACGGTTTCGTCAACTTCGACGATCCGGTTTACGTGTTGGAGAATCCCCACGTTCAAAACGGACTGCGTTTACAGGAAATAGCCTGGGCTTTTACCAACGTTTGGGGGGCAAACTGGCATCCGCTGACCTGGATTTCCCACATGCTCGACTGCCAGCTCTTTGGGTTGAACCCGGCGGGGCATCATTTGGTCAACGTCGCCATTCACGGGGCCTCGACGGTCCTGCTTTTTCTGGTCTTGCGGGAAATGACCGGATTTCTCTGGCGCGGCGCTTTTGTCGCGGCGATTTTCGGGGTTCACCCGCTGCACGTCGAATCGGTGGCGTGGATAGCCGAACGCAAGGACGTGCTCAGCGGCCTGTTCTTCATGCTTACCCTTCAGGCGTACATGCGCTACGTGCGCAGCCGTCCGCGGACCCGCCGTCAGTACAACAGGGTGCTGCTGTTTTTCGTCCTCGGACTGCTGAGCAAGCCGATGCTGGTGACTGTTCCGTTTGTGCTGCTGCTGCTCGACTACTGGCCCTTTGGGCGGTTTCAAACCCTGGCGGCAAAGCAGGGTGAGCGGCGGGCGGCGCTTGTCCTGGCATTTGAAAAACTCCCGTTCTTTCTGCTTTCGATCGGGTCGTGCCTGATCACGTTGTTGGCGCAGAGCAAAGGGGCTGCGATTTCCACATTCGAGACGGTTTCCCTTTCGGCTCGTGTGGGGAATGCGATCGCCGCCTGTGCCACGTATCTTCGCCAGACCGTTTGTCCACATGGCTTGACGGTTCTTTACCCGCTGGAACCCGAACGGCTTACGATTTGGCTGGTTCTACCGGCATTGCTGCTGCTGACACTGATTACGGTGGCCGTGCTCCGGGTGCGCAAAACGCAGCCGTGGTATGGCGTCGGGTGGTTCTGGTTTGTCGGGATGCTCGCGCCTGTCATCGGCATCGTGCAGGTGGGGGGGCAATCTCACGCGGATCGTTATACCTACCTGCCGCAGATCGGACTGACGCTGGCCGTGACCTGGTGGGTTTGCGACTCTCTCAGAGGGTGGCGCAATCGGCGGCGGGCGCTCGGCGGAGGCGGATGTATTTTGCTGATTGCCGCCGTTATCGCCGCGCGCGCTCAAGTTGCGTACTGGCATGACAGCCTCTCTCTATGGAACCGAAATCTGGAATGTGCCCACGAAAACTGGGTGGCGCACCATGACTTGGGCATCGCGTTGGGCCAACAGGGGCGGATGCGGGATGCGTTAGAACATTACCGGAAAGCGATCGCTTTGAATCCCAAAAGTGCATCGGTTCATAACTCCATTGGGAATATCTGCGCCAAGCTGGGACACGCCGACGAAGCGGTTTTTCATTTCCAAAAAGCCCTTGAAATCAAACCCGACCTAGCGGAAGCGCGCGTGTCGCTCGCCTATCTAAACCTTGAGACAGGCAAACGCGCGACCGCAATTTCGGAGATGGAGCAGATCGTCCAGACGCACCCTGAAGATCTCGCGGCTCATTTCGTCTTGGGCAAAGCCCTCCTGGAAACCGGAAAAGCCGGGGATGCCATTCCGCATCTGCAACAAGCGGTCCGGACCGACCCGCCCTACGCAGAGCGATGCGATTTTCTCGGTTGCGCGCTGGAGGGAGCCGGCCGGCATGAAGAGGCAATCGTCTGGCACCGGAAGGCGGTGGAACTCGCGCCCAAGGCCGAGCGGGCGTACAATAACTTGGGCTTTGCCTTGCTCCAGGCGGGGCGGGCGAGAGAAGCGATCGCGCCTTTGACGAGAGCGATCGAGCTTAATCAGAACTACGCCATCGCGTTCAACAACCTGGGCAATGCGCTTCTTCAAATCCAACGTCCGAAAGACGCCATCGTTGCCTATGGGAAAGCGATCCAGTCGCAGCCGGATTACGCCGAGGCAACGGCAAATCTCGGCAACGCGTTGATGCAAGTGGGGCGGGTCCGGGAAGCAATCACGCAATACAAGCTGGCGATCGATATTCGCCCGGCTTACGCCCGGGCGCACGCCAATCTTGGAATGGCGCTGATTCAGTCAGGCCTGGCGCGGGAAGCGGTTCCGCATCTGGAAAAGGCGCTGGAGCTTCAACCCCGCCTTGCGGGTGCCCTAAGAAATCTTGCGTGGGTGAAAGCCGCTTGTCCGGATGCCTCCCTGCGCGACGGAAGCAAGGCTCTCGAACTTGCCCGACAGGCTGTCGAGCTCGGCGGCGCGTCCCCGGCTTATCTCCGGTCCCTTGCGGCTGCACTTGCCGAAACCGGGCAGTTTTCGAAGGCGATTGAGACCGCCGAGCGGGCAATTGGCGCGGCCGGTGCGGAGCCAAGTGCCGTTGCCGAACTGCGCGCACAGCTTCAGCGCTACAAGGCCAATTCGCCGGTTCGAGACCAGACGATGCTCAAGCCCGCCCCCTGACCCCCGGACGGCATCCGCAAAGAAGAAGATGGTCCGCAGATTACGCAGATTTTCGCAGATTTTTTTTGCTCGCTATTTTTGCGTCGTGCCAGCTTCCGGGGAGCGCACGCGCCCTCGTTCCCAGGCTCCTGCCTGGGAATGCAGTATTCCCGGAGGCTCCAGCCTCCTGCTCGACCTCCAAAAGCACAGCGCACCGGAGAGGAGCGGGAGGCTGGAGCCTCCAAAACAGAGGCGTTCCCAGGCAGGAGCCTGGGAACGAGACCGCGAATTCCTTAACTTAACGGCTGTGGGGCAACGCCCTGGGACTGTGCGGCACAACGGGTTGCGATGGAGCCGAGTGAGGCCTCCGATATACGCGCCAGCGTCTTGGAGTGCGGGCAGTCCTCTGCCGCTTTCGCAAGCCGGACAGTCCCTTGCCTACGGAAGATACCCTTCGCCATCAGAGTTTTCCGCATCTCTCCGACAGAGGGTGTTGCGAGTGGAATGGATGCCAGACGTAACCGGGCGCACTGCCAAAGCGGTAGAGGACTACCCGCACTCCAAGACGCTGGCGCGACTGCCGAGCCCCTCCCGGTTTTTCGCGCATTGCGATCATTTAGCGATTCGAACTAGTCACTGGTACAGGCAACTAGAATGAACACTCCCCCACATTCGCACGAGCTTCGTGCACCATCGGGAACCGGTTTGCCGACTCGCTCCGTTCGCCTGGCATGGCTCAGATGGGCGCGCCTTTGGCGATTGCTGATCGTTCTTGCTGGAATCGTTCTCGGGCAGGCAATCCTGTACGGGCCATCCCTCACCGGGAAGAAGATTCTGCTGCCCTTGGATTTGCTGTACGCTTCGTACATTCCAGATCCCGACGGGGTTCAATTCTACCGCGCGCATGATGTTACCCGCCTCGACCTGGTTGCGATCGGAGAAGTGTCGCGCCGGTTTGCTTGTGACGAATATCATGCGGGGCGCATTCCCTTCTGGACTCCATTCCAATACTGCGGAGCGTCGACCACCCTTCCGAAGTTCAACCCGTTCGGGTTGTTGCTGTACACTGTCCGTTCTCCCTCGATACTGGCATGGGTTCAACTCTTGGTCGCAATTGTCGCCGGCACGGGTATCTATGTATTTCTGCGGCGAGGGGCGTTGCGCCTGGGGTTTTGGCCTGCGGCAGTCGGGGCATGGTGTTATCCGCTAACAGGGTTCTTTGTCTTGTGGCAGGGCTTCTTTCTGCCGTACACCGTCTGCTGGCTTCCCTGGCTTTTGCTTGCAGTGGACGGCACTGTTCGCCGGTGGCGGGGATGGTGGGGAATCGCTCTGGCTCTCGTAACGACGATGGTATTGCTGGGGCAGCTTGACGTGGCGGGCCAGGTGCTGTTGACGTCGGGCCTCTACGGGGTCTGGCGTTGGATCGGTTTTTATTCCACGCGTTGGTCCTCCAAAGGCGCCTTGAGCGCTTTGGCTGTTATGGCGGTTGCATGGCTGCTGGGATTTCTCCTGGCTGCCCCCTCGATGCTCCCGACTGTGGATTACAGCCAGTGCGGGGTGCGGATGCAACAGCGAGCGGAGGGAGCCGAAGAACGTCCGCCGATCGGCCTTTCTGTGCTGCCCGAACTTGTCTTTCCACTCATGTACGGAAGCACCGAATATGGATCGCGTTTTATCTGGCCGCAGGAACAGCGCAGTCTGATGGAAGGCACCGCCGCCGGTTACACCGGACTCCTGGCAACTCTGCTGCTCGCGCCGCTGGCATGGTGCAGTCGGCGCCACCGTTCGGCCAACCGGTTTTGGTTGTTGCTGGCATTTGTCGGGTTGAGCTGGAGCTTGAACATCCCCGGCATGGTCCAGTTGCTGCGAATGCCCGGTCTGAACATGATGTCGCACAACCGTTTCGTGTTTGCCTCCGCATTCGCCATCCTTGCGATGGCCTGCACCGGGCTCGATGCGGTGGCGCGGTCCGCAGTGAGTTGGCGCTCATGGTTCTGGTGGGTGGCGGCGCTGCTGGCGGTCTGTTGCTACTGGAACCTTTCCTGGTTTGTGCTGCCGGCGGAGCCCATTGCCACCGAGCTCGCCCGGCAAGTAAAGGCCGGGGGGAAGGTCGAGTGGGTCTCCACCATGGCGGACGTGCAGAAGGTCAAGGCCTGGTTTTCTGGAGCCTACGCTCTGGCCCTTTCCCTTTCGATGCTGACGCTGGGCGGCTGGGCCCTGGTATATGCCGGCAGAGTCAGAGGGCGTTTCATTGTGCCTGTCCTCGGCGTGTTCGCAGCGGGCGAACTCCTCTCTTTCGATTGCGGGCGCACCGTCCAATGCGATCCTGCCCTCTATTATCCGTCGCTGCCGGTTCTCGACTGGCTGGCAAAGGCAAAGCCAGGGCGGGTTCTCGGACTCGGCTTTTGCTTGCCCGCGCAGTTGACCGGAGTCGCCGGTCTCAGTGACGTCCGCGGGTACGATGCTGTCGATCCGGCCCGGTACATAGAACTGATGGATAGCGTCCGGTTGCGCACGCAGAAAGGCTCTTCCTACGCGCAGATTCAGCAATTCCGCCCGCGAACGGCGTTGGTCGAAAATGGCGCCGTCCGGCTTCCTTCGCTGCTCGATCTGCTGGGAGTGCGGTATGTTATTTTCAGGAAGAAAGCCACGGACGAAAACCGTGTTGCCGCGGTGTTCCAGGACGAGGGTTATTGTGTATTCGAGAACCCCAAGGCCATGCCTCGCGCATTTGTTCCGCAACGGGTCGAGACGGTCGAGGTCGAAGAGGATCGGGTGGCCAAACTTGCATCGGACGATTTCAACCCGCGCGAAGTGGCGTATGTGGAAGATCCGATCGAACTGCCCGGTCAGTGCCGCGGTGCCGCGGAGATTACCGAGGAAAACCCCGCCCGGGTCGTGGTGCGTGCGCGGATGGAAACGCCGGGGCTGCTCGTCCTCACCGATCGCTGGGAACACAACTGGCATGCCCGGGCCGACGGAGCTCCAGCCGAGATTCTTCATGCCAACCACGCCTTCCGCGGCGTCGTGCTTCCCGCCGGAACGAGCACCGTTGAGTTTTACTACGACTCCCCGAGCTTCGATCTCGGCGTGCGCCTCGCCGCCTGGGGTGCGGCGATTCTGGGCGCGTGGAGTGTGGCGGTGGCTGGGTTGCGACGGTAGGGATGGCACGGAGTGCCATCCCTACCGTCGAAGCGCGCACGATCACGCCGTCCGGTGATCTTCCAGCGGCGCGTGTTTGCGAAATGATCGATACAACAACAGGTCGTAGAGCACCTTCAGGCCGCCGCCGAGAAAGAACGGCGCAGCCAGCCAGCCGGCGGAATTCAGAAGCAACCCGGCCAGCACCGGCGAAAATGCGGCGCCGATGGTGCGGGCAATCCCGGTAATCCCGGCGGCGGCGGATCGTTCATCCGGCTCGACAACCGCCATGGTGTAGGCCTGGCGCGTGGGAACGTCCATCTGGGAAATGCTGAAGCGCAGCAGAAGCATCGCAATCGCCCAGGGCAGGCTGGGCATCAGCGGCACCAGGATGAGCAGCACGTTGGAGGGCAAATGGGTGAACACCATGGTTTCGATCAGCCCGATGCGTTGAGCCACACGCGATGCGGCCAGCGCGGAGCATCCCGCCAGCAGATTCGCCCCAAAGAAAATAGACCCCAGCGTGGCCGGGCTGACCCCGAAACGAACATGAAACCAGTAGGCAACGATGCTTTGCACCACAAAACCTCCGGCGAAAGCGTCCAGTCCGAAGAGCGCGGAGAGCCGCATCACGATGCCGTGGGAGCGGTGCAAGCCGAACCGGTTCCGGAAAGGGACCGCATCCGACGGCGGCGCTTCCACCGCCGGGGACAGGCGCGTGAACATGAGGGCGAGCGCTCCGCCGATGAGCGCGTAGCCGAGGAGAATGACGCGGTAACTCTCCAGCGGCGCGAATCCCGAGCGCTGAAGCGCGCCGCTGAGATGTCCGCCCGCCAGCGCGCCGAATGCGGTGGCAAAGGACCCAAGCAGGTTGTACCAGGCGAATACGCCGATGCGTTGCCGGGCGGTGACGGTCTGGGAAAGCGCGGCTTGTTCGATGGCGAGGAATGGCCCCACTTCGTTGCCGCTCGGGCTGATGACGCCGACGATCGCCGCCAGCAGCAGCCACGGGAGTTGCCGGGTAAAAGCGAAGCCGACTCCGGCCAACAGCATCAGCGCGCCGCCGGCCATCAGCATTCGGCGGCGCCCGATGCGGTCCGCCGAGGTCGTCATCCAGAGGGAAACCGCGGTGTCGCCAAGCAGGGTGAGCGTCAGGATCGCCCCGATCATGGGCGCGCCAAACCCGAGCGCCGAGAGGTAAAGCGCCAGCACCACGGAAAGAAACCCGTAGGCGAACATGCGCGCGATGCGGGTGCCGAAGAGCAGCCGTCCGTCACGGGTGAGAGGCGAAGAGGGTGACGCGGTAATGTTCAAAATAAAGCAGTTTCAAAAAGTCGTGAGCAAGAGCGGCGTAGGACGCGCAAGAAGCGGCGCCTCAAACATGGAAGTCCAACACGCCTTCGTTTGCCGGGCGCGAAGCGCTTTGGAGTGCGGCAGCCCCCTGCCGCTTTGGGAGT
>Ga0316220_1002372_pt1 | contig 17590 bp, 16 predicted proteins | sample TBH18005metaG_FD_203632 | JGI IMG/M metagenome (GOLD analysis project Ga0316220, IMG submission 203632) | Freshwater microbial communities from Trout Bog Lake, Wisconsin, USA - TBH18005 | ecosystem: Environmental > Aquatic > Freshwater > Lake > Hypolimnion/Profundal zone | place: USA: Wisconsin...
ATCGAAAACCCGAAATTATATTAAACCTCAGAAACCGGAACCTGGGTTCAGAACGACTGGCTTACTCAGAACCCCCGGGTGTCTTTTCTCCATGAGTCAACGGGAAACTGGGCGCCCCGCGCGGGCGCCCCGCGGGATCCCGCCTCGGCGAAGCCATATACTGCATCCGACCTTGAGATGACCAAACGACAGCGAACACGGGAGCGGGCTTGCGAGTTTGGCTTCGGGCTGCTAAGGAGTAGCGAACGACTCTTACCAGAAACTTGAAAACCCTAAACGAACACCCATTCCATGCACCGCGCGGATTCCTGCTGGCGGCTGTGGTGGCCATGACTGCAAATCTCAACGCTGCAAACGAGCCACCGGCTAGCCCCGCAGTGACGGCCGCCATGCAGCCCTACCTGGACAGCTATAAACTGGCGGGTGTCATTGGGATCATTACCGACAAGACCGGCAAGGTGCTTTACCGAAATCTCCTTGGTTACGCGGATGTCGAAGCCCGGAAGCCGATGAAGGAAGACAATGTGTTCTGGATTGCTTCGATGACCAAGATGTTCACCGGCGCCTCTATCATGATGTTGGTGGACGAGGGCAAGATTAGCCTGGATGACCCGGTCACGCGGTTTATCCCACAACTCGAGAAATGGATGGTGGTTGCGGAACGGGACCAGTCACATGTCCTGCTCAAGCCTCTGGTTCGGCCGGTCACCGTGCGGCACGTGTTGAGCCATACCAGCGGTCTCACCGGACTGTCCGAACTGCAACAGGCCACCGGGGCGGACAGCACGCCGCTTAAAGCTCGGGCGCTAAGCTCGGTGACCGGTCCGCTCCAGTGGCAGCCAGGCGAGAAATACGCCTACGGCAATCAGGGCATGAACCTTGCCGCGCGCATCGTTGAAATCATCAGTGGCCTGCCGTATGAGGATTTCCTCAAAACGCGCTTTTTCGATCCGCTGGGAATGACGGAAACCACGTTTTGGCCGAGCGAGGCGCAAATTGCCCGGCTAGCCGGCGCCTATGGCCCGAACAAGGAAACCAATGGTTATGCCCGGGGCGGGATCGGCTTCCTCACCAAGCCCTACAGTGATCGTGTCCACCGTTTTCCCGAAGCCGGCGGCGGCCTCTTCTCAACGCCACACGACGTCCTCCGCTATGGCCTGCTGTTGGCCAACGACGGCGAACTGGACGGCAAACGCTACCTTTCGCATGCAGCCATGGATGAATTGAGGAAAGAGCAAACTGGAACCACCAAAGTCAACTACAGCCTGGGCTATCACCTGCGCCATGGCATGTTCGGCCACGACGGCGCTTACGGCACCGATTTGTCAGTCAACCCGGCCACTGGCATGGTGGCCCTTTTTCTGATCCAATGTACCAGTGGCGACCAATGGGCCGCGCGTGACCTGTTTCTCAAAACAGCCACCGAGGTCTTTCAACAATAACCTCCGCACCGCGAGCCGGAACGCACCTCTACGGATTGGACCTAAACCGGCGTGCCAGGTCAACCTTGCCGCTGCCTTCAGCGTGTGAAGCTAGGAATGATTACGGAAACGGCCGTTGACTGCAAGGGCAAGACCGACGCGGTGTGGAGCAGCGGAGCCAAACTCATTGACGCATCGGCCTCCGCACGGCTGTATTTTCGCGGGCTGGGCCTGGGAGATTTCAACAGTTGGCTGGGGAAGCACCGAACCAGACTAGTCACTGACTGGTTTCCATCCGGCCGAGCACAGACCGAATACCTTTACGACTTCCACGGTGCGATTTGCATGGGCGTGACCTATTTCGAAAATGGGCGTATCGAGTCGCTTTCGCCATTCTCTCAGGATGAGCAAGGCCAAGCGCATGATGACGGTCTGCTAGTGCGCTACTACCAGGACGGCCGGATCGAGCTGGAGGAGGGAAGGCGACCGGGTGGCGACTGTCTGGCAAGGCACGGAGTATCACGAAAGCGGGCACCGAATGGCCGGGTGCTGGCAGAGCACTACTACATAAACGACAGGGAATGCACCCCGGCCGAGTGGCTTCACTGGGTAGGGTCGCACCCCGCAGACGTGAGGTACGCGGGCGATCTCGGGCCAGGACCGGTGTCGCTTGGCCCCCATGCAACTACGCTTGGCGCGCAATCTCTAGCTGGCCGTTGAAGCCGCTCCGGTGACAGCACCTGATCTGGCTTGATGAAAATGCCTCGCGGGGGTTGGAGAACATGTCCAAGTCGAGTGCCCTCGCGAAAGAATTCCACGCGTGTTTTTCTGGGGCCACGGCCTGGGGGCCGCACCTGGCTTGGGGCCTGGTAGTGGGGGTCGGCCCTGCTTACGTCCAGAACGGGGTCAGTGCCGCATTTGCGCATATTTGTTCTCTTTCGGGCTGGTTCCGCCGCTTACTTCACGTCCAAATCTGCCGGTCCAACGACCGGTACTGGATGGCCTCACCCACATGGTCGGCGGTGATGCGTTCCGCCCCGTCCAGGTCGGCGATGGTGCGGGCGACTTTGAGGATGCGGTCGTAGGCGCGGGCGCTCAGGCCCTGGTCGGTCATGGCCATCTTCAACAAGTCGAGCGTGGCCTGGTCCAAAGCGCAATACTGCTTGAGTTCACGCGAGCCCATCCGGGCGTTGCAGGCGATCCTGGGCTTGGCTTTGAAGCGCTCCTGCTGGCGCTTGCGAGCGACGATGACCCGTTCACGCACCTGCGCCGAGGTCTCGCCGGTTTGTTCGCTGGTGATGTCGCGGAATTTCACCGCCGGCACCTCGATGTGCAGGTCGATGCGGTCGAGCAGGGGACCCGAGATGCGGCCGAGGTAATTCTGGATCTCGCGCGGGTTGCTGCGGGATTCGCCGGGCATTTTGCCGTCCGGCGTGCGGTTCATTGCCTTTTTGTGATCGCCAAGTGTGCATCTCACGGGACAAATATCTACCATCCCACAACCGTGGAATTCAAGTTCCAAAAGAACCGACCACCATTGGCGGCCACCTCCGCCGACGCCGGCTTCAACTCAAAACCTTCCAATCGCAAGCTGCTCGCCAACTGAGGGTTAGCACGGTGACCCTGAGCCGCTGGGAATGCGACAAGGTCTTCCCGACCGCTCCCCATCAGCCAGAAATCATCATGTACCTGGGCTATGACCCGTTCAAAACGCAGGCGAAATAGCCCCCGAAAACCGCAAAGGCAACGAAACCCCATTCGTTGCCTTATTGTGACTCCCGGCCCCTCGTAAACCCCGACTCACAACGCAACGAAACCCTGCCCATTTTGCGTTTCGTTGCCCCTAAAGAACGGCCAGTTCTGCGCATCCGCTTCCTCGAACGGGTTGACGACGTTCTCTTCCCCGTGCTAGCCTGACTTCTCGGCATCGTGAACGCCAGGTTCTATCGCCGTTAACGCTATCGAGGCGTAGCCGGTGCGTGCGGGAGTGAATGCCGGTCCTGAGGCCCTCCTCGCTTCTTTGCTCAGTTCAGGGTCTGGCGCTGGCGAGGCTCTTGAGGCTGGCGCCCCCTCCTCCAAGCCTTCTAGCAGCATCCCGTTTTGTCAGATTTACTCTTGCCAGGAACCCCGAATAGGCTATTCTCGCGCGGTTGTGCAACGAGCAGGTAAAGTGGTCCTTATCGGCTGTCTTGCGCTCCGATTAGGCGCGAGTGCGGCCGATGGCGACGGCCCAAGCGCCGATGCCGCCTCCGCACCAACCGGCCAGACCCCCAAACCGGCTGCGTTCACGCAGCCGAAAACCCTCGCTGAGCTTTTGGCATTGCCAGCCGAGGAGCTTGATAAGGTCGACCTCGCGGTGATGAATCTCCTTTGCGCCGAAGGGTTGCCCGGCGCGGAAAAACTGGATGTTCCACAATTGCTCAAGACGTTGGATTCCTGGGCTCGGTGGGTTGGCATTATCACCAGGCAAAATCGCCACCGGTTTGTTGAAGACCCTCAGTACTTCAAGAACGACGAGGGCGATTATCGGATGGCGTTCCTGTCTGCATCCCTGCAACAGACCTTTGGGGTGCGGTACAACCCCGAGCGCGCTGAGCCGCAGCTCAAGGGCGGGGGGCGAGCGGAGCCGGAACAAGTCTTCTTTGCCAACTCCAAGGATGTCTTCGTTCACGGCCTGCTGACGGACAACCATTATGGCACATGCGCCTCCATGCCGGTGCTCTTCGCGGCGGTGGCGCAGAGGCTCGGCTACCCGGTGAGACTCGCCAGCACGAAAGGGCATCTTTACGTCCGGTATGAGGAAGGCGACCGCCATTTCAATGTTGAGGCAACCAGCCCCGGCTATTCGGTTTATCCTGACGAGCACTACAAGAATTGGCCGGTGCCTATTTCGGGAGAAGAAATCCAAGAGCATCATTTCCTCCAGCCACTGGGCGGGAGAGAACTCCTGGCCGATTTCCTTTCAACCCGTGCGGTGTGCTTGAGAGCAGCCGGACGGCTCGACCAAGCACGGGAGGCGTTAGCGGTCGCTTGCAAGCTGGCACCGCAGGTGGGGTGGTTCAAGCAGATGTTGGAGGCCTATGACGGGGAAATAACCCACCAACGGAACCGGGCCAAGTGGGAGCGGTTGGTGGCCGATATATCAACCCTTGAACTGCCGGAAGGCGACCAGTTTGATTATTTTCGGGACAAGAAGATCGGCCTGCATTTCTACCTGTCGCAAACTGGCGACCTCGACGGGACGGAAAAAGCGTTGGCCGCCCTGAAATCCGAATTGGCAACCAACCGTCCCGCTCGATCCGCGCTTTCTTCGGACCTCCGGCCGCAGCCCCACGCGACAGTTCAGATCGTCGTCATGCCCGAGAAAGCCAGATACACTACGATTGATGGGCAACAGATCGACCTGCTGGTAAGAAGTCCAGAGGAACTGAATTCGTTTCTTCGGGAGCAGAGGCTGTTCGATAAGGTGCGGGAAATTGACAATGAATTCCGCCGGGCCAAGGGTCTGCCGGCGGATGCCCCAAGGCCAACTTCCTTCAATGCGCCGCCCGGCGTTTCGAGAGATGTCGCCTTGCGGACTGAGGAAGACCGCCTGGACGAAATCATCCGTCAACAACAGGAAGCAAAAGCACTGGCCCGGTTGGCGGAGGCAAACGCCCTCTCACGTTCCGGCCTACCGCCGCAAATGCAGGCAACGATGGACTTGGTTAACAACATGAACGCCCTAAACGGCCAGAGCCGTGGCCCAGCCAACCCCCTCGCGGCATTCGCTCCACAGATGGGATTGGGAAGCGGTGCGGGAATACCGGGGCTGCCCCAAGACGTTCAGAACGCCCTCAACCTGATGAACAATATGGGTGGCCAAGGCAGAGGCGGCGTCCCCGGCCTTCCGCCCTCCGCTCAAGTCGGCCAACCAGCCATGCCAGCCTTGCCAAAAGAGGTCCAAACCGCGCTTGACCTGAAACGCCAATTTGATGCTCTATCGCAGTTGCAGCCGACCAATTCGATCCAAAACGGAAAGGCCCCGAAATGAAACGACTCATCAATGGTCTGGTCTTGATGCTGACTGTCTGCTTGACCATCCTAGCTAGAGCGGACTACGACCCGACCATCCAGCGGTTTATCCAGATGGACCCGATTGGGGAGGCGGGTGGCATCAACTTATACGGTTTTGTGGGCAATAATCCCATCAGCTTTGTGGACCCTTTTGGGTTGGATCCGAGCTTCTCGCCGGGAATCTCGATGTTCTCAGCGCTGAGCACTTCACAGCAGGTGCAAGCAAGCAGAACAGCCGCCCCGGGGGCAGCGGCCATGGCGGTTACGACTGTCATCGCCGCCTTGGCCCCCGAATCGCTGCCTCTCTGGGCTGGCTATCGTTGGGCCGGAACCGCCGGTGCGGGGGGAGGCTACGTTGGTAATGGAGTGCAGAATTCGTTGAATAGTCAGCCTTGGAACCAAAATGCGGGCACTGCGGCTCTCGTCGGGTTTGGGCTTGGTGTCGGAGCGAAAGGCACCTCAGATCTCTTAGGACGTGTCATCAAGCAGTGCCCACCGAAGGCACAGATCGTACCAGGAGCGGGATACCCCTCCAAGACGCTTGGCGGCACAGTTTATACCGGCGGTTATGATCCTGGGGAAAACGTGGTCTATCTTGGCGATACTGGGCACCCGCAAAGTGTCGCGGCCGCCGGGGGTAATCCGAACGCACCGGGCATAGCCGGCATTACGGCGGTCGACACCGGTCAAACTGTCCTCTGGAACAATGCCTCGCCCTCATTGAACGGGATTCTGACCCCCGAACAAAGAGCGGCCGTTCAGGCCGCTCTGGAGAGCGCATTCCCCAGGAGGACCGTGCAGTACTCACCAAACCTGCGATAGGCAACATATGAGTTTGAGTCGCAACGAAGTAATGTTGCTAATGAGCGCCTTCGACAAGCCCACTTCCTCTTTCCTTGAATGTTATTACAGGGGCGACCTTTCGACCTGGCAACCGGGCACTCAGGAGGAAAGTCGCGCCTTTGGTCAACTCACTACTCCCGAAAATCGCGAGGCGTTGAGGGCATGGTATGCTCATTATCCCGCGATCAACCCGGGAGCAGAGGCACTTCGGCGCATCCTAGAGAAAGCAACTGGGGAACCGCTCCCCATCGGGAACCCACAGAGCTGAATGCCACTGGTGCCGGTTGCCAACAAACGACGATTGAAGCAGGCCCGCGCTGAGGTCACACGCGTTGGGGGCATGTCCGCTGTGGCGCAGGCCAGCGGGCTTTGGTCGCCCTTGGCAGACTGCGTCTCAAAGCCTACCGACTGGCAATCCCCCGAGATCAGCCGCATGGTCCCGAACCAAGTCATTTCCGCATATTTGCTCTCCTTCAGGATAGTTCCGCCACGCGCCTCATGTCCAAATCTGCCGGTCCAACGACCGGTACTGGATGGCCTCAGAGACGTGATCAGCGGTGAGGCTGTCCGCCCCCGCCAAATCCGCGATGGTCCGTGCCGACTTGAGGATGCGGCCGTAGGCGCGGGCCCTGAGGCCCTCGTCGGTCATGGCCAATCAGGTCTCCAGCCCGGCGATTGGGTTATGCAGGGGCCAAGATCACCAATGAACTATCTGCTGTCAGGCAAATACCAGTGGCCATGGGTCCCGACGTTCGGACAAGCTGCGAACATACCTGCATCTTACATGTCAGGGGTGACGTACAACGTTCCCCCGTCATCACTCTCTTGGCCTTCGGGCCTCTTGGGTGCAGTGAAGGGCGCTATGGGCCAGCGAATCTACCTACCATCAATTATGGTTGACCGGTAATATGTTCTTCATCTTCCCAATGTGGGACAGCGAGAGCCAACGCATGGGCAAGCATAAATGCACCCGACTCGGGTATGCGTTGCACGGTGCTGCCGAGTTGTTAGGTTTTATCGGGCTCTTACTCCTGTTCGCCGCAGTCATCTACCTCGGGTACCGGGCGCTGCATGGAACATTTCACGCATCTCTCCTCTGGGTTTTGGCGGTACCGTTTTCTCTCGGATCTATCGGCGAGATTCTGTATCGCCATTCGTGGAAGCTGGCGGCCCGGAGAGGATTTGAATACGACTATGAGAAACGTGAAGCAAGTTGGCTGGAGGGCACGCAGCGTCGCTTCTATAAATGGGACGCCTAACGAGACCAATAGAGTGCTGAGGTTCTGCTGCGAAAGCCAGTGGGCTCGCATCTCAACTTTCAACATTTGGTTGAGTCTCACGTCCACAGCTGCCGGTCCAACGACCGGTACTGGATGGCCTCAGAGACGTGATCAGCGGTGAGGCCGTCCGAGCCCGCCAGATCGGCGATCGTCCGCGCCACCTTGAGGATGCGGTCGTAGGCGCGGGCGCTCAGGCCCTTGTCGGTCATCGCTAACTTCAGCAAGTCGAGGGTCGCCTCGTCCAGGACGCAATACTGCTTGAGTTCGCGCGAACCCATGCGGGCGTTGCAGGTGATCTTGGGCTTGCTTTTGAAGCGCTCCTGCTGGCGTTTGCGCGCGACGATAACGCGTTCGCGTACCTGGGCGGAGGTCTCGCCGGTCTGTTCGCTCGTGATATCGCGGAACTTCACCGCTGGCACCTCGATATGGAGGTCGATGCGGTCGAGCAGCGGACCCGAGATGCGGCCGAGGTAGTTCTGGATCTCGCGTGGGCTGCTGCGGGATTCGCCCGGCATTTTGCCGTCGGGCGTGCCGTTCATTGCCTTTTTATGATCGCCGCGTGTGCATCTCACGGGCCAAGTACCTACCATCCCACATCCGTGGAATTCAAGTTCCAAGAGAACCGACCACGATTGGCGGCCAACTCCGCCGCCGCCGCCTCCAGTTGAAAATCCACCAGTCGCAAGCTGCTCGTACACTGATGGTTAGCACAGTGACCTTGAGCCGCTGGGAATGCGACAAGGTCTTCCCGACCGCTCCCCACCAGCCAGAAATCGCCACGTACCTCGGCTACGACCCGTTCAAAACGGAGGCAAAATAGCCCCCAAAAACCGCAAAGGCAACGAACCCCCATTCGTTGCCTTTTTGTGACTCCACGCCCCGCCAAAACCCCCACTCACAACACAACGAAACCCAGCCCGTTTTGCGTTTCGTTGCCCCAGAAGAGCGACTCTCACCAGGCATCCAGTTCCTCGATCAAGTTGACGGCGTTTTCCTCCCCGCTGCTGAGCGACTTCCGGCTTCTCGGCCAAGCCACAATCGGCTGCCGGCAACGGGACCCTGCCGCGACCGATGGAGGTGAAAGTGATCGCCGCTTGTCAGACGGCCTCCTCTTCCTGCTCGGTTCAGAATCCGGGGCGGGCGAGGCTCTTTAGGCGCGCGCCCCCCCATTTTGCGAGATTTCCTCTTGTCGGGAACCCTGGATGAGCTATTCTGCTGGGGTTGTGCAACGAGCAGCTAAAGTGCTCCTTATCGGCTGGCTTGCGCTCCGATTAGGCGCGAGCGTGGCACTGGGCGACGGCCCAAGCGCCGACGCCCCCACCGCGCCAGCCGCCCAGAGCGCCAAACCGGATACTTTCGCCCAGCCGAAGAGCCTCGCCGAGCTTTTGGCACTGCCGCCGGAGCAGCTTGACAGAGTGGACATCGCGGTCATCGATTTGCTTTGCGCTGAGGGCTTACGCGGTTCCGAGGGCCTGGAAGTACAGCAGTGCCTGGACACCCTCGACACCTGGTCGCGGTACGTGGAAAGCGAAACCAGGCGGAACCAGCACCTATTTGACGAGCACCCCGAGCGGTTCAAGAACTCGCTCGCCTACTACCGCATGGCCATGCTGGCAACGGTCCTCTGCCAGGATTTGCGGATGCGCTATAACCCTGAGCGGGAGAAGCAGCTTGAGAATGGGCACAAGTTCCGCTCGGACGACGACGAGAAGGAGTTCTTTGGCGACTCGAGGGATGTATTCATTCACGGCATCATCGGCGAAAAGCATTACGGCACCTGCGCCTCGATGCCGTTCCTTTATGTCGCGATTGCCCGGCGGTTGGGCTACCCCGTAATGCTCAGCACCACGGCGACGCACTTCTATGTCCGCTATGAGGAAGGCGATGGCAAGCACCTCAACGTCGAGGCCACCGAACACCGGGCCTTTCTCACCCCTTCCGATGACGAGTACAAGAATCCCTGGGAACTCCATGCGAGCGAGGACGAAGTCAACGGGATGCGGTATCTCCGACCGCTCAGCAACCAGGAGATTCTCGGCCATTCGCTGCTCACCCGCGCGGCGGTCTTGCGGGGTATGAAGCAGTATGACAAACAGACCGAGGCGTGGGCAACTGCCGCCCGGTATTTGCCAGACACGCCGATGTGGAAGGGCATCGAACGGGACATGCAGGCGTTGGCGAAAAACGAGGGCGAGCAGGCAAGGCGCAACGCGATGTGGAACGAGATTGCGCGACTGCATATCCCGCGCGGCGCGGGCTATGCCTATTTTCAGGACAAAAAGGTCCGGCTGCACTTGGCGATGAACCACAGCCGCGATACGACGGCGATTGAGAAAGCTGTGAAGGACCTTGAGAATGAGCTTCGCGGCTATGTCACACCCTTCATTGAGCCGGGAGGCGGCGGTGGAATGCAGTTGTTCGGAGGCCCCGACAGGCAACTCGTGCTGCGCTACTCAACTGTCTCGGGCAAAGAGGTCACAATTCCGGCCGACTTCCTACCCCCCTTTGACCGGCGAATCATCCCGCCCGAGGTCTGCGAGCGCATCGCGGGGAAAAAGCTCGAGGATGAGGAGTCCATCCTCGCGGAATTCTGGGCCTTCTACGATGAGGCGGCCCAATCGCGCCAGCGAGCCGCGCAGACCGCCGCCAGCCAGCGAGCGATTCAGGACGGAGCGGGGACCGGCCCAATCCTCATCGCCCGGGAGCGGGTCCCACTAGAATTCTGGAATGCGATTCCCCAGACCCTGCGAGCGCGGTTGAGCGGGTTACGGGACGATCAGAAAATCGCCGCGGAAATGTGGGCCTTTCACGCCGAGCAGGAAGCCAAGCTCCAGCAGGAGGCTCAGACCGCGAGAGTTCTCGCCATGAACAGGGCGATGGAGATCATGCGGCGGGCGGGGATTCACCCAAACCCGACCGCGCCCCGGCCTCAGGCGTTGCAGCAACCGGCCACGCCCGGAACGCAGCAGGACCCCCCTTACCGTGTGCCCGCGATTTACCAGGAGTGGATTACGCCAGAAATCGCCAGCAGGCTGACTCCCACGGACCTGTGGCTTCTTCAGCAGGAGGAGAGGGATTCCGAGGCCCGGGAACTTGCCAGAGAGCAGGTCACACCAGGTGTAAGCCAGGCCGAACCGATGACGTTCCAGCTTGTGCCCGCCTCGATTCTTAAGGCCGGTCCAGAACAAACGGCACATCCCCCGCAAACGCCCCCGTCCGCACCCCAAAATTCGGCGTTGACGCCGCCAAGATAATTTGAGATAAATTCAGCAGGTAACGAGAAAGGCAAGCAATGAAGACGATTTGGAAGGTTGGTTTGATTGGCGCCGGTGTTGTCGTCCTCAGTTTTAATGCTCAAGCTGGCCGCTGGCTATCCCGCGACCCCGTCCAGGATGGGGCTGGTTTTGTCCAGCGCGACCCGGGGCCCTCAGCCGACTTCGAGCCAGTCGTTGAAGCAGGGAACGAGCCGAACCTGTATGTGTTTGTCGGGAACGATGGAATCAACTCCATCGACCCCTTTGGGCTGTGGAAAATCGACCGCAATGGCGAGGCCAAGGCTGTAGCTAACGCCGAGCCAGGTGACACCATCATGAGCCTAGCGCAGTTGATCGGACTGCGCACGGGCGAATACGAGGAATGGTTGACTGCTGATGCCGGGACGGCCATGCCCCGTTCATGGGCCCAACCGTTGAATGGCTGTGAACATTTTCACATCCCGAACACTGTGGTCGCCTACTGGGCCGGAAACCTCGGGTGGGCTGGCCGGGCGTACGTCCGCTGGAATTCCAGCGTCAACTATCTCGGGAGTCTAGGCTTCAAAGTAGAGGATCACCATCATAAGAAGGGCGATACTTGGGGGCTGGCAAAAATCTCCATGCAGAGGTCAATGGGGAAAGAGCTACATGGGGTGTACTTCTGGGGCCACGGAGGCCGGTTCGGGCCGCCAGGGAGTTCACCTTACCCAGCCGAAGATTTGTTCAGCGCCAACGGCGACCCGGTTTTGGCGTTTTCCAGTCCCGGTCTGTACTATCACATGGGTTTGGGTCTGGTGTTCGCCTGTGACTCGAACAGTGGACAAAGCGACCTCGTGAGCGGCAACGCGATCTGGAAAGGGTTTACCGGCACGCTGGTCCCTTGGCCATTCAGGGCATATCACGCCAAACACTATATTCATCACGGGGACCAGGCAACGCACTGAGCCCAAACATGAAAGTCCGGAGGATCGTTTCGGGAATTGCACTTTGTGCGTTCCTGGTTCAAACTGGCTGCCGGACGAACCTGTATCTCAATTTCGGAAATGGAGCAGGGCGCGAGATTTGCGTGCAGGACGTGCAGACTGGCCAGAGGGTTTCGATTGCTACAGGGAGGTTCCGGAAGATAGGCCACGGCCACGCTGACCTCATCGTGACGACGCCCGACAACACGCGCTATTTGTACAGCGGGGTCAGGGTTGCCGACCCCGGAATGGACACTCGGTATTTTCCGCCAAGCACTAGGAGTGTATTTGGTTCCTGGAGCTTTGATGTGAACGTCCTATTGCAGACGAACATGGACCTCTACGTGCTGCTTCCAGGCAAGAAGACCGTTGACACAAGCACGCCGCAACCAGACGGCTACCCAAAAACCGGAAAGAAGATGGTCGACTGATCTGGTCGAGCACAAACGCAACTTCGGGCGGCTGTATCTGACCCGTATCTGACCCCCAGTTTGACGCTCGGCGGTAGATTGGAGCTCTAGGCTCCGCCACCCGGGAAAGGTCCAGGCTGGTGCGCCGCCTAGCCCGGACGCCTATGAAGGTGAGCGGTCTTAGAAGCATGACAAATGACAAATAGCGTGTTGACAACCGGCAGCCACACGCAGGTTCTGTGAGTCTTGCCCCGCGCCGGTCTCACGTCCAAATCTGCCGGTCCAACGACCGATACTGAATCGCCTCGCCGACATGGTCGGCGGTGAGGCTATCCGACCCCGCCAGGTCGGCAATGGTGCGGGCCACCTTGAGGATGCGATCGTAGGCGCGGGCGCTCAGGCCCTTGTCGGTCATGGCCATTTTCAACAGGTCGAGCGTGGCCTCGTCCAGGGCGCAGTATTGCTTGAGTTCACGCGAGCCCATCCGGGCGTTGCAGGTGATCCTGGGCTTCGCGCGGAACCGCTCCTGCTGGCGCCGGCGCGCCACGATCACGCGTTCACGGACCTGGGCGGAGGTCTCGCCGGTTTGTTCGCCCGTGATGTCGCGGAATTTCACGGCGGGTACTTCGATGTGGAGGTCGATGCGGTCGAGCAGCGGACCCGAGATGCGGCCGAGGTAGTTCTGGATCTCGCGTGGGCTGCTGCGGGATTCGCCCGGCATTTTGCCGTCGGGCGTGGGGTTCATGGCGGCCACGAGCATGAATTGGGCGGGAAAGGTCATCGTGCCGGCGGCGCGGGAGATGGTCACCTTCCCTTCCTCCAGCGGTTGGCGCATGGTCTCCAGCACGCTGCGTTTGAACTCCGGCAGTTCGTCCAGGAACAGCACGCCGTGGTGGGCGAGGGAGATCTCGCCAGGGGTCGGGTTGATATTGCCGCCGAGCAGGCCCGCATCGCTGGCGGTGTGATGTGGCGAGCGGAACGGACGGCGGGTGATCAGGGCCTGCCCAGGCTCCAGCAGCCCGACGATACTATGGATCTTGGTCGTTTCCAGGGCCTCGCTCAGCGTGAGCGGCGGCAGGATGGTCGCCAACCGCTTGGCCAGCATCGACTTTCCGGTGCCGGGAGGACCGATCAGAAGGACATTATGGCCGCCGGCGGCAGCGATTTCGAGGGCACGCTTGACCGATTCCTGGCCTTTGACCTCGGCAAAGTCTATCTCGTCGTCGCTGTAGTGGTCGAACATGCCGAGCACGTCCACTTTGGTGGGAGGGATTTCCAATTCCCCCTCCAGGAAACTCGCCGCTTCGCGCAGGTTCTTCACGGGGATGACCTGCAAGCCGTCCACCACCGCCGCCTCGGCGGCGTTTTCCGGCGGAACCAGGATGCCTTGCTTGCCTTCCTCGCGAGCACGCAGGGCCACCGGCAAGACGCCTTTGACCGACCGCACGCCGCCGTCGAGGGCCAATTCTCCGACCATGAGGTAATGCGCGAGTTGGTCGGTCTCGATCTGTTCGCTGGCGGCCAACATGCCGACGGCAATGGGCAGATCGAAGCTGGGACCTTCCTTCTTCACGTCGGCGGGCGCAAGGTTGATGGTGGTGCGGCCGAAGGTGAAGCCGTAGCCGGAGTTGGTGAGCGCGGTGATGACCCGGTCGCGCGATTCCTTCACCGCCGCGTCGGGCAGGCCGACGATGACAATGAGGGTGTCGCCATACCCCGCATTCACTTCCACCTCGACCGGGTACGCCTCGATCCCGTTGACAGCCGCCGAACAGACCTTGGCCAACATGCGTCAAGTCTTGACAGAGAGCGGGCGGAAGCGCAATGCCGAAATTGAGGCCGTAAAGCGTTCATAGCGGCGCCTCGGCAGGGCGCCACACTACTCCTTCTTGGTTGAGATCCAGGAGGGAACGTGGTGGTTCGAGCAGGCGGCCGGGAGCCGGCTACAGGTTCGTGTCATGAATCGTCCGGGAACCACCGGGGCAAAGAATTTCAGCGGCGTTCTACCGAAGCGCCGCTACACCACCATGTCGTCGCAGCGCCTCGGGGCGCCGCACGCATGCCCTGCCTCGGACCGTAGCCACATCAGTACCGTTCCCCATACTGGGGTCATGGCAGGGGGACGGGGAGAAAGGCCCGAGCCTTCCCTGGACTCCGTTGACTCCATAGCGTTATTTTTGGCCGCTGGCGGCGTGCCTGCCTCGCGCAGCGTCAAAACCGTCCGCACGGCAACATAATGGAAGCTCAAGGAGAATCGGGTCTTGCAGGCCCGGCCCGAGCCCGGGTATGATAAGTCATGCTCGGTGGGCACGAAACCCTTCCTTCCTTGACCCTCGTAGCGCTAGTATATGAAAGCCATAGCCATTAACGGCAGCCCGCGCAAAGGCGGGAACACCGAGATCCTCCTAACCAAGGCCCTGGCCCCGCTGGCCGCGGCGGGCTGGGAAACCGAACTCATCCAGTTGGGGAGCGTTGCCATCCGCGGCTGCCGCGCCTGCTTCCATTGTTTCGAGACCCGGGACGCCCGTTGCAGCCAAAAGGACGAGTTCTTCAACGAGTGCCTGGCCAAAATGGCCGCCGCCGACGCCATCCTGCTGGGATCGCCCACTTACTTCACGGATGTGAGCGCCGAAATGAAGGCGCTGCTGGACCGGGCGGGGTTGGTGGCCATAGCCAACGGCGGCCTGTTGCGCGGGAAGATCGGCGCGGCGGTGGTGGCCGTGCGGCGCGGTGGCGGCACCCACGCCTTCGACACGATGAACCACATGTTCCTGATCTCGGGTATGGTTGTGCCCGGCTCAACCTACTGGAATCTCGGCTTTGGCCTCGAAAAGGGTGAGGTGGACAAAGACGAGGAGGCGGCCCGCAACATGAAAGATCTCGGCGAGTCCATCGCCTGGCTCGGGGAAGCCATCCACAAACACGGCGTCAAACGCCCGGTGGTGTTCGCGGAGAGGGGCTGACCTGTCCCAGCCAATATGACCGAGGAAACTACGACCGTCTGACCCGCGCAGCACCAAAACCGTCCGCACGGCAAAAAAGCGATTTCCTCTCCGTTATCCAGGATTGGATACAGTCTTAAGTCCTCACAACAGCAGGACGTTGTGCCCGGCGGCGGCGGCGATCTCGAGACCGCGCTTGACCAATTCCTGGTCCTTGACTTCCGCGAAGTCCATGTCGTCGTCCCCATGATGGTCGAAGATCCGGAGCAGGTCCACCTTGGTGGGCGGGATTCTCCATTCCGCCTCCAGGAAGCTGGCGGCCTCACGGAGGTTCTTGACGGGGATGACCTGCAAGCCATCCACCACGGCCGGTTCTCACCAGCGTTTGTTAGCAGATTAGCGGTTCAACTGAACCCTTCCGGCTCAGGCTGGCCGTTTCGACGCGGAAATGCACGCATCTATGGTTTGAGGCCGTCGCTTTTTAGACGGTAGAAGCGCTTGACCGAATTGGTGACTCCGCGGTCAGTGTAGAACAGCTCACCCAGAGTGTTCGTGAGGCTGGCGAGAGGGGACCAGACGCAGGCTCCGCCGAGATTCGCAGTGGTCTCGAGTTGGCATGAAGCCGGGGAGTCGGCGAGAATCGATAAGCAGAGGCCCTGGTCAGGCAGTAGCGACGGCCGGCCAAAGCGAAAGCCTGGCGGCTGGGTTGCTCCGAACAGGCGAGCGATTGGCAAGACCGGTGGACCACTTGGCCAATTGAAGTCGCCTGCGAGGAGGAGGTTCCCATCCGGCGCGACCGTAATGAGGTTGATCAGGTCCAATCCGGTCGGTGGGGTGAACGTGGTATCGAAACTGCCATCCGCCAGGAGTTTAAGCAGTCCCTGGGCCGAACCGCCCGCCATCAACAAGGCGCCATCCGGCAGCACCTGAACACAGGTTCCCAGAGTGTAGGGGGAGCCATAGTTCGGAAAACTGCTGTCCATGCTGCCATTGGGCATGAGTCGTATAAACGGCTGCTGAGAGGCTGTGCCTGACCAGTTGAACCACCCGGCCAGGACGATCGTCCCATCACCCTGGAGGGCGATACTCGATACCTTTCCGTAACAATCATACTCCCGGCTAAAGGTGTAGTCCTGGCTGCCGTCGAGATTAAAGCGCACGGGCCAGGTGCAGGCGCTCCCGGCCAGCACTTTTCCGTCCGGTTGCACTGCAATGGCCAGGGCCGCCTGCCCGAGGATCCAGATGGGCGGGGTAAACGCCGCGTCCGCGCTGCCGTCGGGATTGAGCCGGCACAAGAAACTGGCCTCGGCGCCGGGAGCCATGGTGTACATGCCCGCGGCCAGCAGTTTGCCATCGGGCGCCAACGCGAAGGCATTGACCCAACCGGGCGCCGAGGCGTTGAAGCTGCTGTCCAGACTGCCGTCGGCCTTCAACCGGGCGAGACGGTTGCAGGGGACGCCGTCGAACGAAGTGAATTCGCCTCCGATAACGGTCTGGCCATCCGGCAATACCAGCGCGGAACGAACCGAGCCGTCCGCCCCGGTGCCGGATCGAAACGAGGCGTCCAAACTGCCGTCCTGATTGAGCCGCGCGATGTGCCCGGCCCTGACGCCATCGAGCCAGGTGAAATCGCCGCCCAGAATGATCCGCCCGTCCGCCTGCGCGGCGACGGCATAGACATTCCCCATCCCAGATTCGGTTCCTGGATCGAAGCCTGGGTCGACGGCGCCGTCGGGGTTGATCCGTGCCAGGTAGGTGCGGCTAACGCCGGCAAGGGCGGTAATGGTGCCGGCGATGAGGGCTTGCCCATTGGGCAGGGGGAGGAGGGTCCCGACGCCAGACAACCCCGAAGCATACGAGGCATCGAGGTTGCCGAGGGAATCCAGGTGCGCCAACGATTGCCAGGAGGTTCCGTCCAGTTTGCTGAAAGAACCGCCGACCAGGAGGCTGGCATCCGCCTGAACCGCCAGCAAGCTGATGACACAACAGCCGTAGCCGGAGGCCGTAAAGGTGCTATCGAGGGTGCCGTCAGGGTAGAACCTTGGAATCCGTGGATCGGAGCCTGGGGCTACATAGGTGCCCGCCACCACTTTCCCATCGGGCTGCAAGGCGAGTGTACAGACCGTCTGGAGCGCGAAGTTGGCGCCCGGGTCAAACGCGGTGTCTAGGCTGCCATCGGCATGGAGGCGGGCGAGGTGACTGCGCACGGCCCCGTTTAGGGTAGTGAAGCTGCCCCCCACCAAGACCTGGCCGTCCGGTTGCAGCGCGAGGCAGGCCACGGCGGCGTTCGGCCCACTGCCAGCATTGAACGTGGCATCGAGGCTGCCGTTGCCATTGAGACGCCTCACGAAGTAGCCCGTCGCACCGGTCCCGCCGGCAACGAGCACCTTGCCATCCGGCTGAAGCGCCAGGCAGGAGAGGC
>Ga0316220_1002374_pt1 | contig 17579 bp, 14 predicted proteins | sample TBH18005metaG_FD_203632 | JGI IMG/M metagenome (GOLD analysis project Ga0316220, IMG submission 203632) | Freshwater microbial communities from Trout Bog Lake, Wisconsin, USA - TBH18005 | ecosystem: Environmental > Aquatic > Freshwater > Lake > Hypolimnion/Profundal zone | place: USA: Wisconsin...
AGGTATTTAGATGGTTTGACATAATAAGAACCAATAAGTTAGGTGCAAATGATAGTCTTTTCCGTGATTTTATGCATGATATAGGTCAAAAAAACCCTAAATTTGGTGCGCCCGGTAGGAATCGAAGCTTCGGAGTCCTCGTTCACATTTTTGCGCTAAATGATTTTAATAGTTTTAAAGGTGAATACTATATAAAATAAGGACTTAAAGGCCTTAAAAAATAAAATTAGCAAATCTATTTAAAGCAATTTAGCACAAACCAGTTCGCCCATTAAAATCTCATTGACTTCACGTGAGCATCGGCCTAGGATTAAAACATCTATATATCTAGAGGCTTTATGGGCAATAACGCGAAATTCGCCTTGATCGACGTTCAGGCCGACCAAATTGAGCTCGATCCAGACTTGGGCGAGGAAATTCGCAGTTTTCAAAACGGCGCAGCGTTGCAGCCCGATTCCGATATTTTAAGCGTACAAGCTGCTTTGAATATATTAATAGCCAATCCTCCCATGGTTCACAAAAAAGGTGAGCGCTATCAGTTGCTGACAAGACCTGCTGCTTGGTGGCTAATTCAGCGGGTGGGACCTAAGGCGAAGATAACTTGCTTGGTGGCGGGCCGATTTTTGAAAGCTGAAAAGCTTCGTGAGTACAGCAACTTATCTCAAAGTTTTGATCGACTCAATGCCCCTGCCCTTGCTTTAAGCGTCCCTAATCTCATGCGCTGGTTTGGAAGGATGCTTAACCAAAGGGAGTTAGCAGCTTGGTTTTTGGTTAAAACCAGAGACTACCGAGCGACTAATAAGCGCTTGGAGATGGAGCAAGAACAGGAAAATTCCAGGATTCGTCTTGAGCTTGAGCAAAGGGCATTGACGCCATCGGGCGGGAATAATGGCTAAAAGCCAAACCAAGACAGAGGAATCTGGGCAAGTTATATATGCCCAAAGCGAACCATTTAGGGAGATTGTTCAGGCGCTCTTCTCTAATCATTCTTGGGAGTACTTCTTAGAAAATCTTGACCAAGATGAGTTTGCTTGGTTTTTAGAGTTCATTTGGTATATCCGGCCAGACCATGGATTTCGGGCATTTAATGGGGTGCCCGAGCGGATTTCCGAAATTAAGAATGCCATGGGCGAGGACGCCACGATGGGTTCAATTCCTTGGGATGACCTAAAGAACAGCGCCCAGAAAATTTTGGATGCCATCAATGCGGCAACCTCGAATCAAAGGGTCAACCAGCAAGAGCGGTTTAAGGCGTTTTATATTGGGCGACGCCAAAATTCCATGAAAAATGGTGCAATGCATTTTTCTAACCCAATGTATACGAACGGGTGTGGAAACTTTCTTCTCTACTCCTGCTTGCAAAATGATTTTGATGCTGCAACAAACGTTGATGATGTTGCAATGCAGCAAAAGCTTGCTTATGCAAGGCGATTAACGGGTCTTGTTTATGGTCAATATCATGAATTGGCAAACAAAGAAATTGCAGGCAATCTGCCATCTCAAGAAAAGGTAAGGCTAGAGGGTCAGCGCTTAATTAAAGCCAATCTATTATCTGAGGCAAATCATTCGCGCTTTAAAAAAGCAGAAACCATCGTGCGTAGATTAAGTTCACAGTGGCTAAAAACAGATCTCGCGCTTGAATTAGGCAAATTATTGGAGTTACCCGGCGAGCAATTTCGTAAGCAGGCAAGTAAACGCATTGAAGAAATTGCAAGGACCTTACAGGAGGATGGATTTAATGATGACGATGAGGGAGAGCATCCACTAGCTGAGCTGGCAAGCCTGTTAAAGATATTGGTAGAGCTGCCTGGCCATAGGGGTAGCGGTGGCGCAGGAGGTGGCGGATCTAGAAACCGCAGATACGATCCCGGGGCGCATATCTTTGCAGATCACTTTTTGAGCGATATCAGTGGGGAAGAAGATCGGTATGGGGATCCGATTATTCGTAGGTCAATCTGGGTACCCCCACTAACGAGCGATGAGTTGGAGGAGTTTGAAGAAAGCGGCGAAGACCCAACGGATGATTTTCTTGAGCCTTCGATAGAGCGGATTAAGTATCCCAAGGGCAAAGGCTCTCGCCTGCGCCTTGATCAAAGCTCTAGTTACTCACAGCGTTTATTGGCGTCGAACAATCAAAGAATTTCCTGGGATCAAAAAACCTTAACGGCTGCTGAGCTTATCCTCCTAAGAACATTCCTAAATAAGAAGGAGCGAGAGTCCGGCTTTAATACGGTGCCTTATTGGGCAACGATTGCGCTGCGCATGGTGGCGATTCTTGGCATCAAGTTAAGTAGGGTGCTAGAAGTCATGGGCGGACCGGAAAAGCCAGAAGAGTGGCTAAAGGGGCGAGCCGATTCCAAATTTGGATTAGACCTTCCAGAAGATTTGATTGAGTCAGAAAAAGAGTTGGCTCAGCGCTGCCCCCTAATGGCGCTAAAGTCGAAGATTGACGATCGGGAAATCTATCTCTGGCGCTACAAGATTTGTTCTTATGCTTACTTGGATCGGATCAATCAAAATCAAGCCAATCATTGGAATCATGCCGATACCATTGTGTTTTTTGATTCCTCTGGAATTGCAAAAATTCTTGTGGAGCGCTACGAGGCAAAAGCTTGCTTGGGCTATGCCCGGGCATTCTCAGAGATCGAGGCAGAACAAATCAGCGGTTTTTGCCAACAGTATCTTGATGAATTTAATCAGGCTCATGATCTTGGTATTGGCGAGCGTAAGGTCAGTTTTGGCACCCTAAAGCAGTACGGCAATCAATATCTCATCAAATCGGGCGTCGATCAAGCGATGGTTGATTTGTTAGATTGGGATTTACCAAAATCTTGGCGACCAGGCTTGCATTACCTCACCCATGATTTACATAGTTATGTCGATGCAGGGGTCACTGGTTTGCAAAATGTCTTGATGGATCGCACACGCCTGTTTGGCAAAAAAGATTTTCTATTGATGCCGCCTACTCAAAACCCGATTTTGGGTTCTACAGGGCTGATTGATGTGCGCGCCGTAAAAAATGGCATTACCAAAATTATCAAAGATATTCGGGGCAACCCATCTGAAGAGGAGGTGGCAGATGATATGGGGCTCTGGGTCTTCCGCTGGAATCGCTATACATTTTTAACGTCGCTGTGGTTTTGTATGGAGAGCTCAAACCGTCCTCACAAAATACCGTATGTCACTGCCGATCAAATCGACTCCATCTTTGGATCTATTGTGCTGCGCGATAAATCGAATGCCCAAGGAGATAAAGATCGTTTGGCCTGGATTTCAAAACCCTTGCGTGAGCACATGGAGCAATACGATGCCATGGCAGACCGATTGCAAAAAATGCTGATCCATAGCGGCGTGTCCACGCAAAAAAAGATGTACCCATTAGTCTTTCTGGAATTCAATGACCAAAAAGGTTTAATAGCCAAGCCCTACACCGGCAAGCAGTTGAGAAAAGAGATTGGCGCGGTTTTTAATGGCGCTGAGCCTAATTTTTATCGTAAGTTTGTTCCTCATGTATTAAAGGATCAGGATTTGCGTAAGGTGGCCGTGAGAAAAAAGAAAGAAGCTAAAAGCTCGGCAAGTCCTTCAGAGTTGTCCTCGTTAGATAGCGCGATTAAAAATGCCTATGCCAATGAACTTCCCGAGGAATTGATTCGGGTTTGGTTGGGTCATTGGGTGACGGGCACAAGCCCCTACCACTCTTTTGGCGGCTTTAGTTTTGCCGCTTATGCAAAACAGATGGGACCCAGGTTGCAAAGCCTCATGAAAAGACTCGGCTTTAAACCCGTGACGCTCACTATTCCCAAAAGTATTTTTGCCTCACGTCAGCCAACCATTGTGACTAATAAGTAAATGAGTATGGATTTAAAAGTCTTGGTATTTTGCGCATGAAAAAAGTCCGAGCCAAAAAGAAAGGGTTGCTTGGTAAGGTAAGTGATCCCACTTCTCAATCACCTGTAGTCAATGGCACGAAAAAATCGCAAATAAAAGGGATTTTGAGGCTAAGGGCTAATCTCAAGGCCCTCTCAAGCTCACCATCGACATCGCTTGCTATGAGGGAGTTACAAGATTGGATTACTCAGTACCCGCCGCCCAAGGTGGGGGTGGCAATTAAAAAGCGATCGACTCTTCCTAAGCCTGAAACCTTGGTTGAAGATATCGCTAAGATTTTGTTTCAATCCATTGATATAACCCTGGAAAAGACCGGCTTGCTTAATTGCTGGCTTTTGCTCATGTTGGGCCTAGATGCCCAGCAGTTGATATTCGAATTGGTTGACCCCCACCCGCTCACCCAAGAGTCGCTTGAGAATAGGGGTGCAAAAGAAATTGCGCGAGCACTCTTAGCAAAAAAGCATATTACAGAGCAATGCGATGAAGGTGCCATTGATCGGTATCTAAGTGATGTCATGAAATTGGCTTGTGATGATATGGCTTGGCAACGTTGGCTATTTAATTGTGTGGATGCGCAGTTCAAACGCTGCGCTCAAAAACTCAATTTGCCTTGGGAGGGCTTAGGTGTCCTCACGATTAGGGTGCCCGAGCCCAATCCCTATGCCAATGAATTTCATGAGGATCATTACTTAAAGCTAGCCATCATCTTGCGCGCGATCGAAGATGGCTATTTAACTATGGATCAGTTGCGCGCCAGCAAGGCAAGCACGCAGAATGAGGCAGCCCAAATGGGCTGGTATTTATTTTGCTCTATTTTGTTTTCGGGTGTTTGTAGGCGCAAGCTACTTTTTCAAATTGCGCAAGTAAGTATTGGGAAGGGTCATTTGGATGAGCCCTTATCGAGCATATTTGTGCATAAAGAGTGGCCAGTAGCAGCGCTGGGAAAAACATCTGACAAGAATTTAGTAGAAGAGGATTTGCCTAGGCCATTAACGCAAGATCGTTGGATTGCCGATCCGGTAAGTGCGATTATTCATCAGCGTTATCGATCCTCCTGGAAAGAAGTGCAGATGAGCCCTGATCGTAGTTGGAAATCGATTGAGGCTTTCTTGACGGGGCTGCTTGCTCAATTGCAAGAGCCTGGCCATTGCCCGAAGCTATGCCAGCTTGAAAGAGAAAAAATAGCGCACGCATTAAGTCATTTTTCTTCGCTAAAACGCCTCCTCATTGCAAGCGAAGGCTTTCAAATTCGCAGCCTCCCCTCTTATGTTTGGAATTATTTAGCGGGCAATTTTCAAACTACAGGCCTGCAGCCTGACTCACTAATGCGCTTGGCAGCAGTGATTCGCAACGCAGATGAAACGCCGCATTTTGAGTCGTCAAGCACGTTAGAAAAGACGCCCAGAGATGATGTAAATGATGAGCTCGCGCCAGATGAAGAGGTGGGCGCTCATTCGCAGTGGGTGTATAAGACTCTGGAAGAGTTGCGGAAGCTAAAAAAATTCGAGCATGTTTCTGCTTTGGTAATAGACCAAGTGCGGGCCAATTTAGATGAGTTAGATATTCAATATGAGGTTTCGCAGTATCCATTAACGCGCATGTTGGGGGCGTGGACGCGACATTTGTTGGAAACGTTGGCTGGCGGAAGAAATGAGCTCAATAGCACGCGCATGATGAGCTATGTGCAAACCCTATCCCAACTCTTGCTAGAGCAATATGAGTTAGAGCAGGATCTGTGCGACTTTACTGCTACCGAGCGTAAAGAAGAGCTAGATGACCTGCTTAAGCTCGTTCCATCGGCAAGCAAGCGAAAGATTGTTCGACGCGCTTGGCATCAACTGCATCAATTTCTAATCGCAAAAGGCGATATTGCTGCGGTGCATTATGACAATAAGTCCCATAATCTCGCCTCTGATACCGATGCTGAATATATCAGTGAGCCAGAATTTCAGGTAATTGCTCGGCACCTGTATTACCAGACCTGTCATGGTAAAGAGGCCATTGAAAAAAACGTCTGTTTGATGGCCTTGACGCTAGCCTATCGTTTGGGACTGCGACGCTCGGAAGTGATCCAGTTGGGTACCAGTCATGTGGTCGTTAACAATGGTGGGATCGCCACGCATTTGGTCGTGCAGCGCTGGAACCTGCGGCGATTGAAAACGCCCTCTTCCACACGAGTCATTCCATTAAAAGGACTGTTGCTAGAACAGGAATTGGGATGGCTCAGTGTCATGGCAAGATCTAGATACTTTGGCAATCTTTTTTCAGGAAACCTATTGGAGCTATCCGCAAAGGAGGCGCATGACCATTGCTTTGGCCTTCATGTGAAATCGAGCGGCATAACTGAGCAGCCTGATGGATTGAGCAAGTCCGATCGTGAAAATTTAAACAGCCTCTTCGCTCATGAGGTGGGCACGCTTATGCCCAATGTCGAGCGGATCGTCGATTTGATTCACCTAGCTATGCGCGCGGTCACAGGTCGCGAGACAGTGCGCTTTCATCATTTGCGCCACTCTTGCGCTACAAATACCCTGCTCTTGTTGGCGGCTCCTGAGTTGACCCATTCTTGGCCATTTTTATTAGATGTGATGTACGGCGGTATTCAAAGTATTGAGAATCAAGGCTTAGATCTTTCAAAGTGGCAGATGAATGATTATTCCCAAAGAGCAGTACAGATTAAGGATTTTCAAGCGCGGTCACGCGAGCTGCGTTTGCAATTATTCAATGACCCCAGAGTGTCCTATTCGCAGCTGTACCTGGTGTCACGGTTGCTTGGACATTCATCACCAGTCACGACATTGCAAAGTTATATTCATGTGATTGATCTTTTGGCTGGAGCATACGTTCATGAACGGATCTTTGAATTGCCCCAAGGTTTGGTAATCAACTTATATCCCGATACTGCAAGAAATTATCAAAAGCGTAAAAACCAATGCTCTATTGAAGCGTTGTTAAATCAAGCCCCGGTAGTTGGTGAGACCACAGAACAAGACTTCGAGCTATCCACCTTAAATGAGCAACGCAAAGCCCATCGCAAGCCAAAGCTAAAGACTGACTTACCAACCTCTTCTCTCTTAGAGTTTGTGCATAAGCACCCCAAAGGTATCGCATGCCTTTATCAATTACTAAAACGTCACCGCGGCGATAGAGAGACATTTGGCTATTACTTACAACTGCATGGCTGGAGCCCAGAATTGGCGCAAGACGCCATTACTAGAGCGCAGAATTTAACCGCTACGTGCTCACTAGATCAGCCCAAGCGTGCAGTGTTTATTCGTAGAACAGGATTATCAAATCTAACAATTGAGGGGGCAGATACTGTTGCAGGGGTTAAGGTACAAGATCGAAAGCCCGGTGAAATTGTGAATGGGATTTACTTGCCTAAACCCATTCTGATTGGAGAGAATCAGTCACAGATAAAAGGCTGGAGCCCAATCATCTGCAAATGGATTGCCGCAAACCCTAAAGAGGCCGGCGCACTATTAAGAGACTATGTTGGCAATAGAATGAAGTTAGAGGTGGATCAGCTTCGGATTAAAAAAGGTAAGGCTGTCGATGGAATGAGTTATGCCAAATTAATCAAGTTATACCAGGAGCTCTTTGCGGCGCTAGAAATTAGATGTGAGATCAATTCACTAGGCTTGAAGTTGATTGGGCATGGAGAGAATTCAAAAAAAATTGACTGGGCAATTTTGCGGTACACATTGTATTTTGCCGCAATGGCTGGAATGCATTCAGGACATGAGAAATAGCTTGCTGGTCAGTACATTACCTAATGCAGGCTGTCTTTTGAGTTGCTTATAAACTTTATTATTTTTTATACCACCCTGTCATAATGATCCTATATTAATAATGGGGCACCCATGAAGAAAACAGAGCGCATTGTTCATTATTTTGACGCATCCATCTCCGCCTTTGCGCAAGACTTTGAGGCCCCCAAGTCTATTCCCGTTAAAGATGCATTGAAGCTAATTGATTTGCTTAATGCATCAGCAAGAAGCAAGGCAATACAAAAAGGCTTACAGGTTGTCTACATTAAGGATATGAAAATATCGCCCGATAAAGCAGTCCTTCTAATTAACAAGTCTGACCAAACAATATCTGACCCCGTCTTTACGGATTTAATAGAAAATAAAAGAAGATTAATTAAGAAAAAAACAAATGAAGGTCAAGACTTCTCAATTCATCTGGTGATCCACTTTAAAAAATCAGATGACCTTGCTGACCTGGCTTTATGTGAGTATTTTTCTGGCATAACCATTACTACAATTCAAAGACTTCTTAACAATTTATTAAGGGATGTAAAGAAAGGGCATCCAGAGAAATTTGAATTTACCCATCCAGATGGATCAAAAGATCAAAAAGGCAAGCCTAAGAAATATAAAGTTAATTACAAATTTCAATTTGATGCCCACATTTCTGATGAGTTTGCGAATGACTTAAACCACGGAAAAATTCATTCAATTGAGCTAATAAGTAAGCAAGAGCAACAAAAACCATTTGATGACGACGGCTATGTAAGAGAAAAATTCCAATCAGTAACGCTGGGCGTTGATGACGAGAAAACTGCATTACTCAATAAAGTAAATATCCTTAGGCAAGTTTTTAAGAGGCATAAAGAAAATTATTCAAAAGCTAAAATTAGATTTAAGGATCCAGAGGGCTCCGAAAGAACGGTTGATTTTGATATGGAAACTGAAGCCCCTAATATTGAGAATTACATCAAGAAGGCTCGGATTGATTCCTTTAATGAAGTCCTTCAGTCTTCATATGAATCAATTAACAATCGAATTGTTGAAAAGATTTCTAAGCTCTCTCGATCATGAATCTATTTACCCAAGTTTTCCTTAGGCCATTTTCCTATCTAACAATTAAGCACAAGCTAAAACAAATTGTTGATTGGGTATTTCCGGCTGCGCTAATGTTAATTTCTTTGTTGTTGATTGCCGCGATAAGAAATGTTAATGGATTATCTGTGTTGGGAGATGCGGGCCTTGTAAACAAAATAAGCACTTTTATCCAAGTATTGCCTGGATTTTTTATTGCAGCTTTAGCTGCTATTGCTACATTCAACAAGCCTGAAATGGATTTAACGATGTCCAATCCCCCGACTATGAAGGTGTTTATTAATGGAAAGTGGGCCACCTTTAATTTAACTAGAAGAAGGTTCCTAAGCTCAATGTTTGCTTTTTTATCGGCAGCATCAATCCTCTTAATCATCATTAGCATTGGCGTTCAATTTATGTCGCCACTTCTTGCTTCCTTAATAACGAGTGCTCAGATAAAGACTTTCATTACATACCTATTTTTGGCTATTTACCTCTTAATTTTTTGGCAAATTATCGTAACTACTTTTTGGGGCCTATTTTATTTGGGTGAAAAAGCGCACCATAGCTCTATTTAGTAAGAGTACATTTTCTTAAAATGTGCAGGACTAATTCCAAATTTACGCTCAAATGCCTTTGTCAATTGTGCGGCGGTGGAGTAGCCATTTAATAGGGCGACTTGTTTTAGTGAGGCTTTAGAAGATAAAAGGTTGCGCACATTCTCAAGCCGCAGCTTTTCAACATAATTCCGAGGTGTTTCTCCAAAGCATTGCGTGAACTTACGATAAAAGGTGCGCTCTGACATGGCCGCTTGCTCTGCCATTCTTCGAATGTCAATATTCTGATCAAGATGCCCCCTAAGCCATTCAACCAGTTTTAAAAATTGGGGCTCAGCACTTTCTTGCGCTTTGAGTAATGGACTAAATTGTGATTGATAGCCAGGCCGCTTTGCATAAAGCACTAAACGTTTAGCAATAACGTTAGCAATTTCAGTGCCAAGATCTTGCGCCACCATCTCAAGGCTCATATCAATGCCTGTGGTCACCCCAGCAGAAGTCCAAAGTTTTCCTTGGTTAACAAATAATGCGTTGGCATCAACTTCTGCCTCTGGATAAAGGGTTGCGAGTTTCTGGCATGAACCCCAGTGTGTTGCCACCTTCTTTTTCTTGAGTAAGCCTAGGTGACCTAGAACAAAAGCCCCAGTACAAACAGACCCATAGCGACGAGTCCTTTGAGCTGTCTGCTTAATCCACTTCATGAAAGGCTCGTTTTTGGATAGTGCCTCCAATCCATCCTCACTACCGCCAGCGACTAAGAGCGTATCTATAGAGGCTAACTTAGAAGATTTGTAGCTTTGGGATTGAATGCTAATTCCAGAATGGCTTGAAACTAAATCTCCTTTGGCTGATACGGTCACCACCTGGTAATAGGGCTTGCCTAAGGCGTCGTTGGCCGCAGAGAAAACAGAGGCAGGCCCTGTGATATCAAGAATCTGAAATCCATCAAAAGCAATGAGGGCAATTTGGCGTAATTTGGACATTGGCAGAAATTAGCATGATTTTGTCATTTATGCCAAATCAATATTGTTTAGACTTTGATCATGCTTAATTCATTTAAAGGGCCGATATGAATACAAACATCGAAGTGGGCTTTCTGTTATTCCCTAATTTGACGCAGCTTGATCTGACTGGCCCCGCCCAAGTGCTTAGCCGGATACCTAGAGCAAAGGTGCATTTAGTCTGGAAAGACCTGGACCCCGTAATGACAGATGTTGGGTTTTCAATCAATCCAACAACGACATTTGAGAGTTGCCCTCAATTGGATGTTCTTTGTGTGCCTGGCGGCTTTGGAATCGGCGAGCAGATGGTTGATGAAACAACGCTCTCATTCCTGCGCAAACAAAGCATCGGCGCCAAATATATAACCTCTGTCTGTAATGGGTCACTCATTCTTGCGGCAGCAGGAATCCTTCAGGGCCATAAAAGTGCGTGTCATTGGATCTGGAGCAAATATCTTTCGCTCTTTGGTGTTGAGCCTATTAACCAACGAGTGGTCAAAGATGGAAAATTTATCTCTGGCGGAGGGGTAACTGCGGGCATTGATTTTGCTTATGAGCTAGCCGCAGAGCTTGCAGGGGAAGATATTGCCAAGCGACTTCAGTTGGCACTTGAATATGATCCTGCGCCACCATTTGATTGTGGTTCACCAGAAAAAGCAGGCCCAGCAGTAGTGAATGAGGTGCTGACTCTCCAAAAGAATCGAATTATTGCTATGGAAGCGGTGATTCAAAAGGTAGCTGTAAATTTGGTTGTTTAATGCTTGGCTAGCAAGTTCATTTATTATGAAATTTGTTTTATTGTCGGCTCAAGTCCGCTGGAATTATTGGCAACTTCATAAATTGGCACCAAAGGCAAATGCTGTTTTGCCAAATCAAGAATTAGAGCTTTATTGGCCAGATTAATCCTCTGGCCTAAATAGATTCCAGCGAATGTTTCAATTGGCAAATCTAATTTTTGATTAATTAATGTTGGACCATAAGGAAGTGGAGGTTCAGCGATAACCATTCTGAACTCTCTTTCATTTCGCCATTTTTCCAGCTTGGTTAGCGCCGTAGCGGAGAGGGTTTCCATGTCCTGATCGCATACTAGATCCCAGTTAGGTCGACTTTCGACATAGTTGACGCGATAGACTGTAGAAAATTGTGGGGTAAAGAAAAATTGAAAGCAAATACCAGCGTAGTCATCGGCATAGTTAACCCATAAGTGATGATTGTCTGGAATATCGCTGAGGCTTAAAAGTCGATATTGGTTTTCTATTTCACTGTGATATTCAGGTTCAAGTTGTTTTGCATAGCCCTCGAGACTCTCTTGTGTGAGGATGCTGAGTTGGTTCAGAATCTCCGCTTCTGAAGCCTGAGGGTTGCTCGTAGTGGTTATACGCCTAACCCATTGCTGAACTCTTGCTCTGTATATAGGGTTTGAATAATCTCCAACAGTTACTGGCGGCCTGAATTCTTCGTCCTTATCGTTTGTTTGAGATGGTTTTGGGCAAAATATTCTTCTATCTTTAATTATTTCAATAGTATGGGGAAGAACATCGGGTGTTAAAGATTTATATTTATAAAACAGCCCACGGCCCATTTCTACAGGCTTACGATTTCCATATGCATCAAGCTGATCATCCTGAAGGGTGGTTGTTTTTATGAAGGGATGTGAAGTCATTTGCCTGGCAATTCACTTTTATTCCTGTGGGATATCGTGACCACCATCACGTAATACTTTGGCCCAGCGTCGAATCGTTGCGCGTAGCGTTCGCTGCACACCATCATCGAGCGGCATAGTCGGCACCAACTCTAGGGCTTGTGCTGGTGTAAGGTAGGCGTACTCCATTAGCGCCATACAAAACTCTCGATCTTTATCTCGCCCTGCCGCAGCTTTTGCAAGAAAGAGATCAAGCACATCAAGACAGTATCCGACTCGACCATTGGTATTGTTGTTTTGCACGCGATGGACACGCCCCATCCAGTCTTTTGGCAGTATTGCGGTATCCGGTCCTACGCCTTGAGCGTAGTAGCCATAAGTTTCATGGAACTGTGATCCCTCACCAATTGCGCCATCAATATCATCTGCTAAATCAGGAGCCTGTCGTGGATAGATGTCCGCCTCCATAGAAACGGTGAAGACCTTTTCTGGATATGGTATTTGACCAAGCATCGACTGGCTACCGATGATCACAAATTCATATTGATTGGTGACATCAGCGCTGGCGCGAATGATGTGCTCTAACTCTTCTCGTGTCATAGGGCATCCTTAAAGTCTTCATCACCCTGGGTGGCAGTCAAAGAGCTGCCAAACACCACCCCCTTTTTGAGCGCACTCACATCTTTCAAAATACGTAGACGCACTTTATCTGGAAGAATGGTCACCAGTGGTGAGGTTTGTCTGAGTTGCTGGGCATGTCTTGTGCGGCCAAGCACTTTACGCCAAGAGCCTGTACTTAAGATGAGTTGCCATTCTCGCCATAGGCCAGCTGAGCGAGGGTCGCCAGTAGCAAGCCAACGCTCTAGGGTATCTTGAGCTTGTAGTAATGATGTGGGATCAGTCTTTGCTATCCGAACAGCTTCTTCATGCAGAGCAAGACTTTGTAGATCTTGAAGTCGGTGCCCGGCGTTATCTGGCAAAACACGTACTTGTACGTTAGGAGCAATGTGTCTGGACCTTGCTCCTGCTGATCCGGCGGGAGCAGCTTGCATGGTATCTCCTGCCAAAAGGGCCAGTTCCCCACTAACTCCTAGGACGGACATTACCCGCAAATACGCTCCAATAGACGGAGACGGATCTCCTGCTTCAATCGACCGTAGAGTATTGCGAGTAAGCTTTGCGCGCGCAGATACTTCGACCGTGCCAAGTCCTTGCGCCTTACGTAAGCGCTTAATGCGATCGCCTAGTTGCAATAGTAACTGGCGCTCTAGGATGGGGCTAAGTTCAGAAGTGCTCATATGATCATTATTTTAACCAAAAACCTATTATTTGGTCAATATATTGATCAAATAACCACAAAATAATTCAAAGAATCGGCCGCCAATTGCCGATTGGTCTTTACCTTTTTCATCCAATGCTATCTAAGTGAGCTCCGTATCTTGACATCATGAGCAGGCAACCCCACGGTTTTACGGACAAGCTCAAAAATCCCCTTACCAAGTCGGTCGGGATGCTTAGGAATTCGCTGCAAGTTGGGGTTTGAATTTCGCTGAGCTATAAAGTCCGAAAGATAGAAGCATTTTTCAAACATGAGTATTTCTATGGCTTCTGAAGGGGTTTTAACTTTTGGAATACGCGCTGCGAGCATGTCGCGCAATTTAATCCAGTCCGGGCGATTTCTTAAGTGCGCGTAAAGCCTTGTCATTTCCTTTAATTTGCTCGTATTTTCTAGCCCTAATTTTTTAAGATAGGTTACGGCAGTTGCTGTGTCGAGCGAACTAAATTCGGCTATGAGCTTGTTATTAGATTCAACTTTATCTTTATTGGCTTGTTGCTCTTCGTGACTAACATTTCCCAGAAAGTCCGGCCAACTAGTCCATTCGGGATATCCGCCGCTTGGGGCTGCTGGAGATTTTCTAATGAAATCCCAGTCGCCACCCTTCTTTGGATGCTTTTCAAATTCTGTTTTTGATTGGAAGTTACAAGAGCGTACAAATTGCTTTGCAGCCTCCCAAGCCCAAAAATCATCAATTTTTCTTCCATTGATAAACTCAAACCAAGGTACGCCATAGCTTTGTAATATTGAAGACGGCGTATCTATTGGGAAAAGACCTTTTTTGTGCGCGCGCTCATATTCAGATCTCTCAATAATTCCCAGTCGAAGGCAATCTGCCCTAACGTCTTCAATTGGTCTGAGATCTTTGCGGTAGGTAATTGAGCTTCTGTCATTTAGTTGATCAAGCTTTACCCTTACTTGTTTGGCAAGCCCCTTAACGTGGATCAGCTTGTATAAGTCTTGCGCGGCACTTAAAAATTGCGATAAAGAATTGATGTTATTGGCCTGGGCATAGTCAATAAAATCTTCAAAGCCCCATTTAACCCCGAGCTGATGCTGACTATATTCAATTGGAAAATTTGCGGGATCGCATAAATCAAGATCAAGATTGATAAATTCTTGCTGGATATGCGCCAAATATTTCTTATAGCCATGTTGGCGATAAATTTCAGCTTCAATGGCGATGAGCGGTAAGCCCTCCTGTTTATAGTAAAACTCCTTTTTTTGGCGCTTTATGAGGTAGTCATCACTCCAGTTCGGCAGGTTGATTCTAGGCTTGACCCCCTTTTTAGAGAACATAAATACTTCAATATTTGCTACCGTAGGCAATTGAAAATCACCCCTAGATGGTTTGCTTGTTTCTTTGAGTCGTAGCTTTGGATGGCTGATGTAGTCAATTTTTGAGTAATGAAGCCAATTGGCGACAATGAGTTCTGAGCGACTGTCATACCGACGTCCATCAATGCCATAAAGTTGATCTGACCACTTCTCAGAATCGACCATTAATTTTTTTATTTCTGGCCAAAGTCCTGAGTTATACGCAGCATTTTGGGCGGCAATATAGTTGGCCCGAAACTCTGCGGCAGACGTAAATTGTTCACACAGATTTAGCCAGTCGGGTAATTTATAGGATTCCCAATTCTCTACTCCTCTGCGCCATCCTCGCATATCGCTTAAATGCGCTCTTAGGGATTTGCGTTGCCCAATTTCGTTATACAAAGTTGAGTCTAGGTCATGAAGGTGGCTCAAGTTTGAGGGGTTGTATTTACAAACCAACTCAAATAGAAAGTCATCAGTTGCATTGCCATAAAGCTTGTATTTAGGTGTCATTGTTTTCTCAAGTGGTTAGGGAAGGGTTGAATTAAAGAGTTTGGCGAGCTTCATAAAAGGCCTCACGCTGGGTTGTCTAAAGGTGGGATTGGGTCAGTTTTAGGAGGCACAGAAAGACCAGAATGTTTGGCAATTTCTAACCAAGGATTGGCGATAAGCGCAGCATCGGCTCTTGGATTTGCCCGGGTGTTGGGTAGCTGATTTAGCGAATCAGGTGGGGTAAAAGGAGGCGGCTCAGGCTGGCTTATTGCATCAGGCTCGGATAATTGTGGCGCTTGCTCAATTTCTTTAGTTGCTAGGCTTTGAGTTTTTGGTAAATGATTTACTCCAATAGTGTTTGGGTTTATACCTGAGTAGGCACTTACTTCATTGAGTGATTTGGGGTCAACAATGGGGTGTGGCTGATCTTGCATCTGCGTTGCCATGAGTCGCTCAAAGGCGCTTCCGTCCTGACGGGTCAAGTTCGGAATGAATCTGGAGTACACCCGAAAGAGCATCTCCGTAGTGGTGTGGCCCATCTGTCGAGCGATCCATTCGGGCGCTTCTCCAGAAGCCAACATTAGGGTGGCAAAGGTATGGCGAGTTTGATAAGGCACTCGCTTTTTCAATCCTAAGAGTCTTAAGAGTGGATACCAAACCCGCTTAGAAATATTGCGATGAGAAATGGGGGTGCCGGCGCTAGTAGCAAAAACATAGACACCGTGCCCAGTCACTTTATGTTGCGCCAAGAGCGCATCAAAGACCATTTGGGGCATTTGAATGTCGCGCTCGGATTCTCCAGTTTTGGGAGTTTCCTCATAGTCATTCACTATCGTCTCTTTAATGGAAATTATGCGACGCTCGAAATCAACGTACTGCCATTTGAGGCCATCGATCTCACCAGTACGAGTGCCGGTAAAGAAGCGAACGATGTAGTAATTCTTAAAGTCTGAGCGCACCGTTCGAAGAATGTCTTGGACTTCTTGCATGGTGAATGGCTGCACATCAGTCTTGCCTACTCTTAGGGGTTTGATATTGATAAAGGCCGGGGTAAATTCATAGCGGTCGGCAGCCTCTGTCAATATCATCCGCAATGGGGTCATGATGTGGTTAATCCGAGAAGCCGAAAGGCTCTCTTTGTTCTTAATTCCCGGTAACTTCGCTAAAGAGGATCTAAAAGAGAGGATTTCACCCTTTTTGATCTCATTTACCGTCTTTTGGCCAAACTGAGGAATCAGGAAGTTATCTAAGACGCCTCTAGTAGTGGTGCGATGCGAGCGCTTCCACCCCACTTCCATCTCTGAGTACCACTGGTTGGCAAAGTCGGCAAATAAAGGGCCGCTAGCCTGAACTTGCGCAGGGAGGGCTGAAATGGGAGCTGCTTGAGTCTTAAAAGAAGGGCCAATCCTTGCTGGCATTGATTCTGGTGGCGATCCGTTTTCCAGCAATTCGATGGCGAAAAGCTGTTTACTACCTGGAAAGTAGTCTCGATAGTAAAAAGTGCGGTTCTTAATCTTGCCTATGATTTCATCTAAGACCTTTTGCATCTTTTTGCGGTTAGGTTTTGAGTCTTCTAATAAAGACTGCTCGCGGCAGCGTACCTTCAGGTATTGAAAGTCAAAGTACAGCAACCCCGTTTCTTTTCTTACGCGGATATTAGGCATAAAGGGCATCTCCTTGAGTCATTGGAATTGCCGAGATTGCAGCCATGGCTTTAAACATGTCTTGTTCCACGTTTTCCCAGATATAGAGAATCTTGCGACCCCCAAATGGGCGGAAATAGTGGCGACCCTCTAATAAGACAGAGTCTTTGAGTTGATCCCGAATCGTGCGGGGGTCGTATTTGATGCGAGCTGATAGCTCTTCGGTGGTTAGATAGGTATTGTTCATAGCGGTAAAACTCCTTTAAAATCATTACAATCAAATGATCATTTTGTAGTCATGAAGACTAAAAGTGATCTTCTGTAGATCATTATATACCTATTATGATCTATTGCAAGTATTTTTGTAGCATTTAAGCTACATAATGATCTTTAGGAGATTATTTTGCGCATTTATCTGGCTCGGATGCTTGGAGAGCACAAGAAGAAGATCTCAGATGTAGTGAGGGATACCGGTGTGAATCGGGGTACGCTGACGCGCATGTATTACGAGAAGGTAGAAAGAATTGAGCTCGATGTGCTCGATATCTTGTGTGAATACTTTGGCTGCACGATTGCCGATTTGTTAGAGCCCCAGAAGCCAGGAACTAAAAATGACACAGAGGCCGACTAGGCTAGTACTCAGCGGGGATTCTGTGCCAAATAATCTGTCACAGAGTTGGGCACAGATTTGTCACGCAGACAAAAGAAAAGGTAGATAAAAAGCGGCTACATCCTAGCAACTTCAATAGAATCAAGGCTTAAGGTGTGACATTGTGGTGCGCCCGGTAGGAATCGAACCTACGACCCTTGGCTTCGGAGGCCAATACTCTATCCACTGAGCTACGGGCGCTAGAAAAAACCGATAACCTCACTATTG
>Ga0316220_1002399_pt1 | contig 17465 bp, 18 predicted proteins | sample TBH18005metaG_FD_203632 | JGI IMG/M metagenome (GOLD analysis project Ga0316220, IMG submission 203632) | Freshwater microbial communities from Trout Bog Lake, Wisconsin, USA - TBH18005 | ecosystem: Environmental > Aquatic > Freshwater > Lake > Hypolimnion/Profundal zone | place: USA: Wisconsin...
GGTGTAGTTGAGGACGACTTCTTAACTGACTTTGAGCAGAGTCAGTTGGAGTATGATGGAGCGATTGCATACCCTGCAATCATGTTACAACCTTTAGTGGAGATGGTATGATTACACAAGAAACCCGCAATAACTATGATCAACGTCATGGTGGACCCTTTGACCGTGGCTCAGCAGATTCGTGGTACAGCCGTCCATTCAACCCACACTTCTACAAAGGCGGAACTTACCAAGGAGCTCGCGTGGAACTGGCGGATATGACAGCAGAAGAGATCGTGGCTTACACCGCAGGCTACAATTGGAATGAACAGTTCGGCGGCAAGAAAGATTGGGATTAAACGGTTGACGGCTTGCCCAAACGGCCGTATAATTAAGACTTACTAACAAGGAGCGACACTATGTTAAAAGAATTAGATACTAAGGAAGCAGGCATCTTTGCATTCGCGGCGGCTATGGATGCTCAACGCCGTAATTCAAACAATAAGAGCCTTTACTCACAAGAACAGGTTCGCAAGGCAGTCACAGCAAGAGACTTGATTGATACCGCCTTTGTCTACACTAAACTCTACATCAACTATCGCAAGACATTCATTGCCGTTAAGGCAGAAGGTGCTCGCCGTAAAGATAGCATGGCACGAGAAGTTCTAGCCCTGTTTGAAAGCAATGGGTATGGTGTTGTATCTACGCCACAAGGGCTTATTGTTCGAATTGACAAGTAAGCCCAAATCAGGTATAATACTAACATCAACAGCAAATAAGGAGCGAAACTTATGAAGACGATTGGTAAAGGTGTAGCATACATCATATCCTTTTTCATTGTGTTCTTTTTCTTTGGAGCGTTCGTTAGTGTTTCGACGCCCAAGACTATAGAAGCAATCCACAGCAATACGGCCCACGATTATTGGAATCAGTCTATCACAGCATACAACCACAGAGACACCATGCAGTCATGCGTCTTAATGGGTATTGCCAAGGCCGCCGCGTTGAGTGCTCATGACAATGCATTTTACGAAAAGACCCTGGCAGAAGAGCGTTCAATCTGTGCAGAAGCCGGCTTGACACGATAACCAAAAGAGAGTATAATACTAACATCAACAGCAAATAAGGAGCGAAACTTATGTCAGATAAACTATATGCATTCTGCGACGCAGTCGTAGCATTCACAGGATTCTTTTTAGTCTATGGAGTGTCAGGCACAATTGACACCGCAACAGACAGTCAATTGATGCCTTTGGCCCTTATGGCCCTAGCAGGCTTGGGCTTGTTCTTCGCAGGCGTTAACGGCTTGACAACCCGTAAGTAAGACAGTATAATAACTACTTCAACAACACAATAGGAGCGAACTATGGTAACAGCAGAACAGATTCAAGCAGGTTTTGTACTAGCACATCTCGCAGGCGTTGAGATGTATCAAAAGATTGGCGAGCGTGATGCATGCGGTTTTGGTTGGGTTGATGTCTATGTGGACAGAACCAATTCCAAGCAGGCCAAGGAGCTGATCAAGGCAGGCTTCCGCAAGGACTACAAACCCAAATGCTTGAGCTACTGGGATCCTGCAAAGATTCCTACACAGAGCATTTCAGTCAAAGAAGCAGGTGCAGAGGCATTAGCAACCTATCTGCAGAGCTTGGGTCTAAAGGCCTACGCAGGCAGTAGATTAGATTAAGTCGATCAAAGGGCCTTGCACAACAGGGCCCTTGAGTGTATAATTAATTTTTCAACACCAAAGGAGCGACAATGGTACATGTAGTTAAAACGAGCAAGATGATGATGGCCCTACAGAAACAACCCAAAGGCACTATTGCCAGCCTAGAACAAGAGGCAGTTAAGAAAGATATTTCGAATGAAACAGACGAAGAGATCCTAGATCGCTTGCGTACTCGTTTTGGCATCTTAGATGACATGACTCGTGCAGTCAAGCGGGGCGATGTTCGTGCTATGATTGTGACAGGCCCTCCAGGTGTAGGCAAGAGCTTTGGAGTTGAAAAGGTCCTCAGCAAGCATGATGTCATGGCTGATATTGCACAAGACAGCAAGCTGAAGAAGTATGAGATCGTTAAGGGTGCTATGAGTGCTATTGGACTCTACAGCAAGCTCTACAACTACAGCGACAAGAAGTGTATTCTAGTGTTTGATGACTGTGACTCAGTCTTGTTAGATGACTTGAGTCTTAACATTCTCAAGGCCGCGTTGGATACCAGCAAGCGTCGTATGATCCACTGGAATACTGACAGCAGGCTCCTGCGTAGTGAAGGTGTGCCCAACAGCTTTGAATTCAAAGGCGGTGCTATCTTTATTACCAACATCAAGTTCGATCACGTGAAGAGCAAGAAGCTACAGGATCACTTGGAAGCATTGGAAAGCCGTTGCCACTACTTGGACCTTACTATCGACACAGAGCGTGAGAAGGTACTTAGAATCAAGCAGGTAGTAACAGAGCATGGCATGTTAGACAGCTATGACTTATCGGATGAAGCCAAGCTGGATGTAGTCAACTTCGTAGACGAGTACAAGGCTCGTATGCGTGAGCTGAGCCTGCGTACAGTACTTAAGGTAGCAGACTTGCGTGTCAGCTTTCCAGACACATGGCGGGCAGTAGCAGAGGTTACATGTATGCGTGGTAGCCGCTAAGGGCTAGCATACAGTAAGGCTGGGGCACTACTATACTAGAACAGCCCCAGCAGACGCCGATGTGATTCGCTCCCACTAGGCAGTCAGTTGGTCCCCAACATGATAAATCCGATTCGCTCCCGGTCATGTTGGGGATTTTTTTGGCTCAAGGTCGGCGGTGTGATGAAGAAGAATTTGACCAGGGCGGGGCATATATATACAAAATGATTTATTAACTAGCTAAACTGCATGGGTACCGAAGTATTTTCACCCCTCTAAAACTATAAGTACTTCTTTTAAATTTTTCGCGAGCCTAGTTTTTTTGGACTGTAGGACCCATTTGGCGACGGCGTTCTAGCCACTCTTGCTCATTGCTGTTTAAGTCTGTGCTCCATCCTGCTAGACTTAAGAACGGTACTCCAATTCTACTGGCAAATGTGCTTAGTCCTGTCCAGAAGTTCGCCGCACCATATGTATTTACGGCATATTTGAGTACCTTGTTTTGCTCAGGTGTTAGGTATGGTTTAAGTTCGGGAGCCATAGTTATTGCGCCTGCTAGTATAGCGGCTCGCCAATCGCCCTTGGCCAGATACTTGAGTATGTTTATATTAATAGGAGACATTTTTGCCAGTGGTTTTGCCGGTGGTTTTGCCAGTGGTTTTGCCGGTGGTTGTGCCGCTTTGTCAATAGCATTGTCTATAGCTCTAACATCAGCTTGTTGTGCAAATTCTCGTAAACGCATAAGATATTTATCATGAAAAGGCCCTCTCTCAGAAGGGCCAGGGTTGCGGGCATGTCCCGTATAGAATTTCAACAGTGATTGTTCAACACCCTAGTTTGGTGGATTCTCACTGTGCATTAACTTGGTTTGAGGCTTGTGATCTAAGTATCGTGATGTCATATACATAAAACCTCCTTAAACACAGTTCAAGTTCTGTGCACAAGTATTTACTAGATTACTAAAAGATTACATGAAAATAGGCTAATTTTAGTCTCAGTAAAAACGCTAAGTACTGGACAAAATTTTTCGCACACAATTTTTTTGATCCTGTAGGACCCATTCGGCTATATACACTATGGATACACATGTTGTCATTTCCCGAATCATAACCGCTATAATGAGTCTCTTAGACAGTGCCAATCTGCGTAATCGTGTCTACACGCAACAACAGCGTATAGAACAGTTAGAATTGGCCTTGGAAGATATAGATCGTATTAACACTAATAACGCACATGCTCAGCACTTGATCGCTGGCATTGTTGCTAGAACTCGCCAATAGTTACATCTGCTTATTACGGCTACCAGTATCTGCCCAATTACCAGCGCCTGAATCAAATCCTATAGTTTGTCCAATGTGTTCTTTCTTTGGCTGATTTTGGCTTCTAATTCTAGCCAACTCTGCATCTTCACCTTGGTTTAATCCTGAAGTGTATGTGGCCATAAAGAATGCCAGTGCCGCTGGACTTGTTGCTATCGTCCACAACTGTTCTAAATCACTGGCTATACTGGCTCCCCATTTGACCATGGGTAAATTGGCATATTCACCAGCTTTTTGCAATACTGTAATAGCGGCAGAGGGCAGTTGTCCCTTGGCAGCTTCTACAGCCAAACGACTTATTGTAGGACCAAACTGACTCCAGTCGAATCCCAAACCTTCCACAATTGACTGCATGTCTGCATGTTCGTCCAGCTCATGAGCATCAAACACTATGACATCATCGCCATTGACATCTTCATGGTGTACTAGCTGTATTTGATCCGATCCATCTTCCACTTCACTAATACCCCATCCCATGCGATCCAGTGTGTGTTCTATGGCCTGTTGCACATGATCACTGCCTTGATACCACATGCGAGCCAGCTTTTTAAACTGATCGTAATCGTCATCTCCAGGTGTTACAGCAAATTCTTGTAGACTTTCACAGTGCCATTTACGTAGACTCTTGTTTATACGACTGTTGGGATCATGAGCTGTTTTACCACTGGTATTGTGCTTTTTCATACCCGTCATACGAGCACAGAAACTGGCACGTCGTTTGGCATCTTTTGAACCTTTCTTTAATTTACTGGGCTTGGTAGTTACAGCAGTTTGTAACTTTGATCCAGGATGTTCTTTGCGATAGCTGGCAACACCTTTCTTGTTAAGGCCGCCATTTTTGTTCTTGCCTGAGCTCTTTTGCCATGCGGCTGTTTCCATTATACGTTGATCCTGTGCTCGTTCTGCACCCATGCCCATGTCTTGATTGTCAACATAGTTTTCTTCTGTGGGCACACAGTTGGGCACAGTGGCACCACCTTTCTTTTTGGTACCCACAGGATGATAGCCCTTCCAGCAGGGGTTGTTGCCGCGTAGGCTCTTCCGCTTTTCAGCTAGGGTGCGGGCTTGTTCTTCTATGGTCCATATACGGTACAAGAAGTCTTCCATTATGATTGAATCTAGGCTTTTTTTCGTCATACTGTATTTATTCGTACAGGGCTACAGCTAGCAGAACTTGCGTTGTCCGCTACGCTTCGCGTAGGCTACTGGAAATTTTTCCGCTTTCAGCTTCGCCGATAAAATTTTCTGCCGGGCCTGATGGCCTGCTAAATATCTGCATGATACACAACTTATTCCCCATTCCCCTATACATGAGCCGTGCCAGCGATCCTGCCAGTTTGGCCCAGGAACTTGAGCAAGCACAGAATCGAATCACATGGGCTGATTCCGGTGAGCTGGATGATCAACATCCTATCACTACTGTTACCTACTTTGATGACGTTATAGCATCAGCTCAACTGGACTTGTTTGCGGCTGAACTTGAATATCATCTAGCTGAATACTGTCGTGAGCTAGATTTCACTGTGATTGCTCATGATCGTGCCAGTTGGCTAGCTGAGTACAATAGGAATGATTTCAGTGCCAGTCATGATCATGGAACTGCTGACATTGCCGGAGTCTACTACTATCAAACCACCGGGGATGATGGCAATATCTACTTTGAACGCCCTGGACAAGAACATACCAGTTTGGCTTTTACAGATCTGGGTGATCGTTTTGAAATGCGTCCTGTTGAAGGTATGATTTTACTGTTTCCCGGATGGCTACGTCATGGCGTTACCAAAAACACAACAGACGACACACGCAAGGTCATCAGCTTTAACATTTGGTTTGACCGTACTGCGTGGATCAAACAGCAACTAGGTCCAGGTAAGTAAAAACAGTGTACGATGTTTGTCGTACTTGAAGGCCACTCCCACGTGGTAACACTCCTGTGCCCAGTGCCATGCCCAACGCTGATACTTGGGACCTGTGTAGTTTAACAGCCAGTGTTCTATACTGGTTACACCTGTAATCCAATCTAATTGCTGGCCATGAGTACCTGGCCATTGAATATCAGCTATGAATTCAAAATTGTGCTGGTCTGGGAAGTAATCCCTGGGGTTAGCATACATACAAATATTTACACCAGCCATAAAAAAAGCACCACGAATGGTGCTTTTTTATCATATTAGGCTTGAGCTTCGCCCCAACGTAGAACCAAGTTGGTTGAAATTGGAGCACCCTGTGTAATATAAGCATTAATAAACAAAGTATCACACCCGTTGGGATATGTACCACGTCCACCAATTGGAGTATTGGTAAGTTCTTTCAAGTTACTCAAATCCAATGCGTCCTTGTTGGCTGGTGAGTTAATGTAGGAAAACACAGTTTCGCCAGGCAGTGCGTATGTACCGCGACTGCACTGAACTGTTGTACCAGTACCACCGTATAAAATAACCGGAGCCAACAACACTTGGTTAATAGTAATACCATAGTAAATTGCTGTGGTTGCTGTGGTTGTATTTTGGCTTACGTTGACATAGTATGTACCTGCACCGCCTGTACCTGATCCGTTGGCAATAATATATGTGTTAGCACTGACACTACCACCTGCCAACAAACTACCCACAGTAACCACACCGCTTGGAGTACCTGTTACTGTCATGATAACTGCGGTACCTGTCACAGTCACGTTACCAATGGTCTGTGTAACTGATACACCCCAAGTTCCAACTCCAGAACCTGTACCAGTAATGTTGTTGGTAATGTAAGTACCTGAACCCAAGCTAGTACCAGTCAACAACATACCTATTGTAACAGTACCTGAACCCACTGCGGTAATAGTCATAACGTTACCGGCAAAGTTGGCAGTAAAACTACAGGTTGTTGTGTTAGATATAGTGGCAGTAATACCAGCAGAAGTTGATACTAGACTGGAAACTTTGGTCAAACCATACAGTGATGCAGTACTGGTTGGGAAATAAACGTCGTCACCCACTTGTACTGTTGTACTGGTTGGATTACCGATCAAAGGTATAGCACTAGTGCCAGCCGAAACATATATTGGACATACTAGATAGTTGTTGACAGCATTACTGAAAATAATACTGGTACCAGATGCCACTTGACTGAAACTTGGCTGTCCAGTTGGGTTAACTGCTGAATTTAAACTGTTAAAGCTGACGTTGGTCAAAGCAGGGAAGTTGCTAGGATTAATAACACCCTCAACCACAATGGCCGCGTTAGTACCACCTGAACCAGATGATGATTCCAGCTGTTGTAGCAAGAAACTAGCACGGTTAATGAGTTCACGTGCTCCAAGATCGCCTGACAAGGCATTACTTACACTGGGTGCTAGACGAATAGCAAACGCAGTGGTCTTCTTAGTTGTAAGCGGAACGTTGGTAACCTGATAGTTGAAAATGTATGAACGGTCTGCATCAAATCCGCCGTCTTCAATAAATGCCGCGCCCCAGTGACTGACAATAGGACTGGCACAACCATTAACCGATACTACACCAGTTTGTACTGCATGACTTGCGGCTGCACCTGCTGTAAATGTTCTATAACCACCACTTGCCCATGGCACTATAGTAACTGCTCGAGTTAATCCTGTCAACGCATTAATGGTCAACGATGTAACAGTGCCAGTGGCCGCGGCGTTAACTTGAGTCATCACAGTTACGCCCACATTGGCTAGGCTAGTGGCCAGTGTGATAGTAGCACCATCTATAACTGTGTTTACATAGTATGTAGTGTTGACTTGTATGTTACCTAAGTTGTTGGTGTTGCTGTTGTAACTCATAAACACAATAGGTTGTCCTACAGCCATATTAGTAGTTGAACCAACTGTTACAGTATTACCCGTTGCACTGGTAGCTGTGGCTTGTGTATTAATTTTACCTTTATAAGTTATCAATTCATTGTCAATATAAATTGTACAGGCTGTTAGTGTTGGCAGTGGGAAATATGTAGAATCAAATACAGTTACAGTTGTATCGCTAACACCCAGTGGACTTGATCCAACAATAAAACTACGGGCGCCTTCATTTTGCACTTCATAACGTACCGGCATGTTACCTGCTCGCATCCAAGCTTCGTTGTTTAAGTTGTTGTTACGCAAACGATGTACAGTTACATATTTGCCCTCGGGACCACGCATCATCCAGTCAATAAATCCAGCACCATACCATGTCCATTGCATGGCCACCATTTGCATTTTAGTTGGAATAATTTGATAACCACTTGGGTTGTATATGCTGTTGGATCCGTCCATACGGTCCACGTTCCACTGACTTTGTGGAATAATACGATCTACAGTTTTTGTACCTTTAATACCCTGTGCATTACTGTATCCACGCCATTGAGGGTTAATATACATTAAAGTATCGCTAATAACTTGAATAACGGTATGACTCATACCACGTATAACAATTTTGTCGCCTACAAACAACTGACTTGTAAAACGTGTGTTAACTCCAATAACTTGTCCTGAACCAACCACAACAGAAAAAGTACCTGCTAACTGGAATGTGCTAGAACGTTTGACCACGCTGACCACTTGGCCATCATACTGGAAAAATACTCCATTTTGTTCGTCGTATGTGCCTGAACGCACTACTGCACCATACCAGTTGTTTAAACTTAATAAACAAGGATCGCCAATTGCGGCACCAATTAATCCAGTAGGTGCACCTAACGTTTGATTAGCTAATACTTGTAATGTACGTTCGTCGATAATGTTGACTACAGTATATGTACCATTGTATCCTGTTGTTATAATACCACTAAGTGTTACACTAGTACCTTGCTGACAACCGTGATCTACGTCGTCAGTTGTGATAGTTAATACTGGAGTTAATATAGCCGTGGCAGTCAGAGACCCTGATTGGGTAACAGATGTAATTGCTGTTCCTGCCATAGCGTTTGCATAAGAACTGGCTAGTGTAATACTAGTTCCAGTACCGCCAACTGCAATATAGTATGTACCGGCTGTTAATCCCACTGCACCATTTAATGATACGTTTGATATTATTAATGCCTGTCCTTGTACATAGGTACCGCTAGTAATTACAACAGATCCGTTAGTATTAGCCACAGTGATTGACAACCCTGTAGCATAATTTTGACCTGTAGCAACTGCACTACGTACAAAGTAATTTGGTGCCATTAGTAAACCAGTATTAAAGTTAATTGCTTTACCTGATTGATAACGTATGTATTTCTTGCTCATACGGATGGCCTGTGCCGCATAACCTGGGCCACCTGTACCTAATTGTACTCCGCCGTCGAACGGTCTATGTGAATAAAAACTATCAGGACGAGCATAAACTTGAGCAGAAACTGTACCGGTTATAACTCCTGCACCGCGAGCGGTATATGTAAATGTTGTAGGGCTTGTTACTGCCTCAACGAAGAAAGGACCATTTGCTAATGTATTGTTGTTAGTTCCGTTTTCGCTATTTACTACAACGTTGATTGTTTCACCTGGAGTAAATCCATGCGGACTTGTTGTGTTAACTGTAATGGTAGGATTGACGTTAACAGCTGAAAATGTACTGCTAGATCCTACTGTGGCCGATTGACTTATACTATAAGTACCTTGCTGGTATGCTGTATAAAAATTATAAGTACCTGAACCAGCACTACTGAACACATTGGATAAAGTAATAACACTACCAACAATGCCTGTAACAAATGTTGAGTTAGGAATACCAGTTCCTGACACAATTTGTCCAACTACAATATTTGTAGGACTGTTTACTGTAAAACTATATGTACCCGCTGTTCCGCCAGCAGTTAAAGTTGGACTTACTACAGGACTTGCGCCGGTAGGAGTCAATTGAATAATGATAGAAGTTGCACTAGGAACTGTAGCAGTACCAGAAGACAATCCTTGTCCAGGAGCAAGAACTCCGCTTGTCACAGAACTAACTGTTAAAACTTTTCCTGAAATTGTTCCAGCAAAACTGGCAACAGAACTAGGTGTAATATATGTTATTGTTGGAGGAGAAATAGCTACCGCCCACAAATATCCTGTACTGTTAGTTAAGACTACGTTTGTACCAACAGTTACGTTCATTGGGCTACCAGAATACACAGCAGTAGTTTGAGTTGCTAGTATTAGTCCGTTTAAACTGGTTGGACTAGTAAGACTTAATTGTGCATAGTTACTGTCTAAGATTGCATAAATGTAATATGTTCCAGCTAATAAGTTACCAATAGTAGTACCACTGATACTGACTGTTTCACCTACTACCATGTTAGTAGTGCCGCCAACAGATACACCATTTAAAATATAGTTACTAAAATAAACTCCGTTGGATAACGCATTGGTACCAGTAATTGTTGTAGTATATTGTTGTTGTAAACTAACTGTAATTTGATTACCGCTAATACCTGAAATATAATATTGTGTACCAGAAGTTAGATTGCCAAAGTTGCCGCCTCCAACAACTGCCATGTTACCGCCACTAACCGTAGCAGAAGGTGTAAAATTAGACCCACCGCTGGCAAGACTTATAGTAATCGTACTGGTGTTGATAATACCAGTTATGTAATATGTGACACCATTTAATAATCCTCCGAATGGTGTTCCAGAGAATGTCACAGGCATACCGGTTGCCATTCCAACAGTAGTTCCAACAGAAATATAACCAGTTGATGCGTTGGTTGCAAATGCATTGGTATTGATAGTATTAAACGTGATAGGACTACCTTGAGTCATACCAGTAGTTGAGCCAAGTGTAATTTGATAAGTTACACCACTAGTTGCTGTTGCTGTTGTATTAAGGACTGCATTTATATTCGATCCACTATAAAACCCGCCCTGACGAAGTTGAATAAACGAAGTCCAAATATTATCACCGTTAGTAAAACCTACTTTACCTTTTGCTATGTATGTAAACGATGTTGAGTTTATTATTTGATAAACAACAAAAGATCCTTCAGCACGATCATAGCCAGTGTAAGCACTATTAAATCCTCTAATAGTGATTGGCTGCCCTACACTATATCCGTGAATACTAGCAGTGGTAATTGTAATAACTGATTCTGATGTAGTTAGTCCACCGCCACCAGAACTTGCGTCTGTTGTTGCGGCAGTCACTGTTAAATCTGTTCCTGGAATTTCATAGATTGCAGGAACACTACGTTGCTGACTAATGGTCAACCACTTAGTCGGTTGCATACCATACTCAAAGTCAGCATCTAATAATGATTGCGGAGAAGCAACACGTTGACGTTCAAACGCATCGGTTCCTACTTCTGGACTACGTACATATTGAAATGGCTGTTCATACAATATCTGTAGTGTATCAGTTGATGCCATGCCAGTAGTTGTACCTGCTGCCAAGGTGATAATAGTAACACCGTCTGAGTTATCTAATGCGTCTGGGAAACTAATATCGTTAATACCACGTAAAAAAGAAACAGTTGTACCAGTATAAGTTGTATCTGCAAAATTATAAAGTATTGTGTTTCGTGTGGTATTTGTAATTACTAGAAACTGTTGTAGATCATATTTTCCAGGTATTTCTATTGTACCGGCGCCAGCCACTGGTGTAAAAATATATTGTCTAAGCTGTGCTTTTGCCATTCAAATCTCCGTATCTTGTTTATATTTATCAAACCCATACTAGCACATAATATTGTTAAGGTCACAAAAAAACCCGTAACTAGTACGGGTATTTTGTTTAGTCTAATTAATTAAACTGGAACTTCTTCCCACAATAAACGACCAGCAAAGCTGAATGATGTTGTAGCCGCTGTATTGTATAAAGCTAGTACGCCACCTGGTGGAATAATTAATTGTCCATCAAAGTTTTGTACGCTTGTTAATCCTGGAGCAACTGATGTGTTGGCAATAGTACCAAGCTGTATTGCTCCGCCACTTTGGAAGTCAGCAACTTCTAAAGCTGTCAATGGGTTAGTTAAACCAGTAAGAGCAGTAGCGCCGGCAAAACCTTTAGTTTGTGAACCAGCTTGTGTCAATGTCTTGCTGTTGAATGGTGCTAGACCAGTTGAAATTGCACTGTTACCTGTACCTACATACCAAACTAATGCACCAAATGGTGTTGGTGTTGTTACAGTATTATAAAATGCTGAAAATTGAGCTTGTGTCAAAACAGCGTTAACACCTGAAGTTACCGGGTTCCAAATACCTAGCATTGGAGTACCTGTTGTGGCTGTTGCTAGTGTAGCTGAACCACCTGTTGCAGTACCGTGTGTCGATGCACCTGCAATAATAGCAGTTGTACCAGTTCTAAATGTGTTACCACGGTATGTCTGCTCATAAAAACGATCATGTAATTCTGTTACGATTACATCGCCTAATTGTCCTTGACGGATTGCTGGGGTGGCGCCTGGTTGGTTTGAACCAGCTGGTGCGCCTACTTGTCCTTGAATTAACATTCTTAAATCTCCTTAATTGATCGGGTTATTATTGACAGAGTTTACGTCATTACGTAACCCGTCTATATCGTCATTAATATTTAGCCCCTGTGCTAAAATTACGTTCATTACTCTTAGTTCTTGTAGAATCTGATCCAGCGATTCCTGCATTTTTTGGGCTTGTCCGCCGTATTCTGCTAAGAAATTACTTTCAAAACCAGGAGCAGTATCATAATAAACGTTTAGTTTATCAGTTGAGCTAAATGTACTGGTATTAAGTGTCAGCGTAACTATTGATCCACTTGCTGTAGCACCTAAGCCAGGAGCACCGGCAACATATAAAGGAGTGTTTTGTGTAGTATCGATTACACCATACAATTTACTGAAACTGAATCCAGGGTAGTTTGTAAAGTTTAATGTACCAACTCCGCCAGCACCTGGTGTAAAAATTGGTTGAAAATTTAATAGTTGTTTCATATTTGTCCTTAGAACGCCAGCTGATAAGTTAATACAGTAGTTATGGTAGGAATGGCAACACCGTTAGAAGTTAACGATCCACCGAATGCAACACTACCACCACTTGCACCAATATTTATCGCTTGTGCTCCGGCGAATAAATTAACTGTACCAGAAGTAACGTTTGTAGTTATAGTTGCAGTACCGGTTGTTCCGTTTCCTAATAAACTCAATGTTGTGTTTCCAGTATTTGCTCCAATATAAGTTGTGGTGCCTGCACCACCGATATTCATAGTAGTTGCCGCACCAAATGCATTTACAGTGGTAGCGTTGGTATTGAATAATGTCACAGTGCCAGTACTTGCAGTTGTTATAGTTGGGTTAGTGAAGTTCAACACACCATTAACTGCCAACTGCATTTGTTGTACACCATTGTTGTAAAAACTCAACGGCAAATATGTTCCACTTCCATTTATTCCAGACACTAACTGCACATCGGTTGTACCATTGGTAGCAATTAAAATTTTGCTAGCATTAGTCGGACTACTGTTGTTTAATGCTTGCCAGCTAGCGGCTCCACTAGTACCGTTTGGTACAGCATAGATACCAGTTGATGCGTTAGTAGTTTTAGTAGTAAATAGTGTTCGGTTAGCAAATGTGGCATTATCAAAATCGCCGGTAATAACTGCACTAGTGCCTAATGTTAAACTTGTCAGTGTTCCTACGCTAGTTAAACTAGATGACACAATCGTGTTAGGTAACGAAGTTCCGGTAATGTTTGCACTCGATATAGTTCCATTGATTGGATTAGTTACTGATAATGAAGTAGCAGTTAAACTAGTTATGTTGCCAAGTGTAGTGATACCAGCCGCACTAGTGATTGTAGTAGGTAAAGCTGATCCAGTGATACCACTAGCCGCAACACCTGCCGCAGTAGTAACTGTTCCATTAATTGTCCCGCCTACAGTTAAATTTCCGCTCACTGTTAAACTTGTTAGTGTACCAAGACTAGTAATATTTGGCTGAGAAGCATTAGTAACAGTTGCGGCTGTACCGGCAGATCCTACAGTTCCCCATACAAATGCACTTCCACTCCAACTTAAATATGTACTGCTGACAGCTGGTGCAGTTACATAAGCAATCGTTCCTGAACCTGTTTGATAAACTAATTGATTCGATGCACCACCTGCTAGCGTAGTTGCTGTACCGGCATTCACTGAATTGACAGCATTGGTAGCATTAGAAACCGTGCCACTGACATTCGATGCACTAATTGTTCCACTAATTGTACCAGTGACAGCTAAATTTCCAGTAACAGATAATCCATGCAATGTGCCAACACTGGTTAAACTTGAGTTAACTACGTTAGGTGGTAATGTTGTTCCTGTTAATGCACTTGATGGTGTTGGGGTAGATAATAGGGTAGGATAAGAAAGAGTATTCCACGGAGTAATGCCGTCACCGAATTTCCATTTAAGTGTATCTTGTTCGATTCCTGTTTCACCTGCACCTAATATTGGATTGACTGCGGTCCAATTGGCCGCTGTATCTCTTCTTAATAAAATTTGTGTTAATGTTGTCATTCCAAATCCTTACGCCATTGCCGCGGCCAATGCCAGCGCCAAAGATCGAATAGTTGTATTACCAATTTTAAGATTGGCAAAAGTAGGTGTTGCTGTAGTTCTTAAATCTTGAGAACTATTAATAGTTACTGTTGTGCCACTCACACCGACTGAGATTCCGCTAGTACTAGCAAATGTCAAACTACCACCAGCTGTATTAAAAGAAACAGGAGAACCTGATGTTCCTGTAATGGATAGTGTTGCATTAGCTGTTGGAAGATATGTAGTTAATGCAGATGTAATAGCACTATTTCTATTAGTGACTTCTGTACTTACAGCACTAGAAATAGCAGTATTTCTATTAGTAACTTCTGTACTTACAGCACTAGAGATAGCAGTATTCATACCAGTTGTGGTAGTATAACTGCTTAAACTAGTACTTAAACTAGTATTAGTTACATACGACTGTAATGTAGTTGTTAACGCTGTTGTAAGAACATAATTAGATAAAATCGTATTTAAATTAGTTGTAGTGGTATAATTCTGTAAGGCTGTTGTAACGGCATTATTTGCATAAGTTTGAGTAGCCATAGGATAGCCACCAACAGTTGATCCATCCATCAAACGGATTGTTTGATTAGTTACATCGTAAACTATGTCCCCGCGGTCATAGGCTAGTTTTGCTAAATTAACAGCGTCATACCCGTATAGTTTAACCGAGTGTTGGGTTTTGCTCATAAATACCAGTCCTTATAACTAGTATTTACCGTTTTTACTCTTTGTGGTAATATTGATAATTAACGGTGGTTTCGTTTTCTTTATGCACAGTTGCACCATTTTTTAAGTGAAAACGACGAGCCATAGGTGTTTGCGGACTTAAGGTAACAATATTTTTAACATCTTTGTATTCGCCTAAAATCCATTCAGCGGCTCTTTTTAACAGTTCTGCACCGGCACCGGGTGCATAACTCCATATGGTATAAAATACTGCTGTATCTTTAGTCTTGTCCATATTGATTAAATCTTCTTCAGTTGTAGGAATATCTTTAAGCCATTGCAAACAAGTAGCGGCTAGGATTTCTTCCCCTGCTTTTAAGATTAAAATTTCAGCGGCATCATTAATGCGTTGCTCTAATGGAATATGAGGACGTACTGGATCATCTTTAACTACACGAGTTAAAGGGTCTGCGGTTGAGCGTAGATGATATAGTTCCATTATATACGTACTTATCTATTCTGTCTAAAAACCATCAAATATCATCAGACGGAAGATTATTCAATAGATCTCTTAATTTACTACTTGCAACTTCTGCACGAACTTTTGGTACAGCAAGTCCATCTGTTGGGTTTTCTTGAGCTACCGTTTGACGATTCTTAATAGTGTTAAGTAATGCACTGCCAGCACTTTGACTGTTGTTATTTCCATAACTATCTTCCTCGGATAGGTCGCTGATACGCAAACTGTCAATATTGAACTCCAAGTCAATCTTTTGACCAACACCGCTTGAACTACGTGTCTTCATCAGCTGAATTTGATAGCGACCACGCTCACGCATAGCACGACTTGTAAAGATACCAAACACATTATCTGCTGTCTGAATCTTACTCAATCCACCTGAAATATGACTGTGATCAAACTCAACTTCTTCCACAGCACCGCGATTTAACTGTGCCGCAGTAACAAACACACAGTTCTTTTCCATAGCTAAATTGCGTAATTCTTCTGACACATATTTGTCTTTGACAAACAAGTTTTCAGCACTAATTTTCTTACCCATAGGCATTAACAAGTCCAAATAGTCAACTAACAACACATCGACTCTACGTCCTAATTTAATTTCATATTCTTTCAAATACGCCCGAATATCGTTTGTAGTTTTACCGCTTGGCATATATTTGATCTGATATGTACCAGACTTCTTACCTACCATTTTGACCTTCATTTCAACATCATCTAAATTCTTAAACACATCCTTAGTAGCCATACCTGTTACCATTGCATCCATACGCATAGCAACGAGTTCTTCTGAAAGTTCTAGGGTTAAGTAAACTACATTCATGCCTTTTTCTGCAAAGTTGATACCTAAGTTTGCTAAGAATAACGACTTGCCTGCTCCTGATCCGCCTGCAAAAATATTCAACTCACCACGATTAAATCCGCCGAATAATTTGTCATCGACTGCTTTCCAGCCAGTCGATACTTGACCATTTTTGTCTTTAATCTTCATCAAACGTGTGCGAGGATCCAGCCAGTAATCTGTACCTAAATCTCTCTGCAGACCAATTTGTACCGCTAACTTGATCTTTTCTTCAACACTACCGTATTCACCTTTTTCTAACAAATCGGCGCTTTCTAAGATTGCTTTTTCCAAACCTTTATGTCGAATGAATGTTTCAAAATCATTAAGTAGCCAGTCATAGTGTTCATCACGCAAATCATGTGGCACTTTAAAATTGCTACCAGTGGCGGCATTGATAATCTCTTCTGTGGGCACTACAGAATGTTCTTCAATGTACTGATGCATAAATTCAGCCGCCGGCTGCAATCTACGATCAAACAATGTATGATCAAAAATGCCCTGACATCTACTAAACGTGGCGGCATCTGCCAACATCATTTCTAGATATACTTTTTGTATATCATATCCGTAATCTGTATTTTGTTTCATATTGTATTATACACTTTAATTAAACACTTTAACACCGTAATGGCGTTCAAAGCTCTTTGCATCTGCATGATCATTCACCATAGGTTTACCCTTAATGTTTAAACTGGTATTAAGTAACATCGGGCATCCAGTTCGAGCATACCATAGCTCTAAGAGTTTTCTGAACGGCGATCCATCGTTTGGAACAGTTTGTACACGTGAACTTCCATCACGATGCACGACAGCAGGATAAAGCTCAGGATTCCGTAAACGGGCGATGACTTGCATATACCTACTATTATGCCAATTACGAGGCATAGTAAAATACTCATCAACAAACTCCTCGAGTATTGCTGGAGCAAACGGTCTGAATTGTTGTCGTTGTTTGATTGCATTTACCTTATCCTTTATATCTATATCGCGGGGATCCGCTAATAAACTTCTATTACCTAACGCTCTTGGACCAAATTCTGCACGTCCTCGAGCAACACCGCATA
>Ga0316220_1002404_pt1 | contig 17436 bp, 18 predicted proteins | sample TBH18005metaG_FD_203632 | JGI IMG/M metagenome (GOLD analysis project Ga0316220, IMG submission 203632) | Freshwater microbial communities from Trout Bog Lake, Wisconsin, USA - TBH18005 | ecosystem: Environmental > Aquatic > Freshwater > Lake > Hypolimnion/Profundal zone | place: USA: Wisconsin...
CTCAGAAGGCTGGTCTGCGAAAAATTGGCTTTGTAACAGAACCGCAGCCCTAATTTGGTACGGTCAACGCCCTTATGCGAACGGCCGGTTTGGAGCAGGCCAAATCGAAAGTCGGCTGACCGCTTTGTGCCTTCTGGAGTCAGCTGCGGGTCCTGAATCCTATGACTGGTATCGCGGCAGACCTGACTTACAACAGCATAGCGCGAAGGGACGCCGCCTGCTTGCAGCAGCAACAGCCAATCCAGTCAACAGCCCTCAGGAGGGCCAAATCTTGGCGCGGCAATTTCTTTCATTGATTGCGCTCCAACCGCCCACTGAATGTGTTGGCCCACAGGCCGGTTTCCTCTACCGCCGTCTTTGCTGCCAGGCCGACAGGCTCAGCGCCAGCAGCAGCACCAGCCCAGCGGCGGCGGCCTTCTCGTTTGGCTCCAGGCCCATCAGGTTGAAGCCGTTGGCCACCATGCCCAAAAACAGCGTGCCCAGCAGCGTGCCCAGCACATGCGGCCTGCCGTTGGCGCGCAGCGAGGCGCCTATGAACACCGCCGCTATCGCGTTGAGCAAATAGGCGTGGCCGGCCATGGGGGTGAACATCTGCATGTTCGCCGAGGCGATGGTGCCGCCCAAAGCGCAGGTGGCAGAGGCGAACACAAAGGCGGCGAAGACGATTGCGCCGACACGCATGCCGGCATGCTGGGCGGCACTTTTTTGCATGCCGATGGCATGGATGCGCTGGCCCAGGATGCTGCGCTCCAGCAGCACAAAGTAGACCAGCAGCACGGCGCCGGCCAGCCACACCTTGACCGGCACGCCCCCGAGCACGCCGACGGCCAGGTTCTGGAATTCCAGCGGCGCCTCGCGAAAGCTGATGGGGCCGCCGCCATGGGTGAAGATGCGTTGCACGCTGCTGCCGATAAAGAAGGTGCCCAGCGTGGCCAGAAAAGGGCTGATGGACAGGCGCACCACCAGCAGCGCATTGAGCAGACCCACCAGCACGCCGCCGGCTATGCCGGCCAGCACGGCCAGGTACCAGGCCAACTGGTAGTCCTTTAGCGCCACGATGGCAAAGGCTGCGCCCATGTCAAAGGCAATGCAGACCGACAGGTCAATGCCGCCTATGGCCACAATCAGCGTCATGCCCAGCGCCAGGATCAGCAGCAGGGCGCTGCCGTCCACGATGTTGCGCAGGTTGTCCCATTGCAGAAACGGCGGCACCAGCCAGGCAAACAGCACAAACACGCCGCCCAGAGTCAGGCAGGACAACAGGGCCTGCGGCGGGCGGGGCAGCGCGTGGCGCGCAAGCCTTGGGGTTATCAGGTTCACAACAGACTTTCTCAATCAACAAGGCTCAGGCGGCGGACTTGCGCGCCAGGGCCGAAGACGCCACCACCAGCAGAATCAACGCGCCCTTGATGCAGCCGGTCCAGAAGATGTCCACGCCGATCGACTTGAAGCCCACCGACAGTGCCGACACCAGCACCGCGCCCAGCACCGCACCCCACAGCGTGACCACCCGGCGCGGTGAAAAGGCCGCCCCTAGGTACGTAGCCAGCACCATTTCCAGCAACAGGTTTTCCTCGCTGCCGGGCGTAAAGCCCGAGCCCCTGGCCAGCAGCAACAGGGCCGCGCCGGCCCCGGTGGCCGCGGCCAGCACAAAGGCCTGGGCGATGAAGCGACGCGCGGCGATGCCCGACAGCTCGGCCGCGTCGCGGTTGCCGCCCACAGCCTGCAGGTTCATGCCCCAGCGCGTACGGTGCAGCAGAAAATAAAACAGCAGCACCGCCGGCAGGACCCAGAGCACGGACACCGAGACGCCGCCCAGTTCCGCATCGCGCAGGTAGACGATGAGCGGCTCCGACAGATTGATGCGCCGGTTGTCCACCACCCATTTGGTGATGCCCAGCGCCGCCACCGAGCTGGCCAGGCTGGCCAGCAGCGGCGTCATGCCGACCAGCACCACCAGCGTGGCCACCACGCCGCCCACCAGCAGTGCCGCCGCAAAGGCCATGGCAACAGCCCATGCAATGGGCGTGCCGTGGTGGGCCACCTGGCTGGCCACAATGCCTGCGGCCAGCACGGCCGAGGCCGGAATCGACAGGTCAATGCCACCGGCCACCGCGTCGTCGCCACAGACCATGACTACCGTGGCCAGGCCCAGGCAGACCAGCACCGTGGGCAGGCTTTGGCGCAGGATCAGATTGAGGGTGTAGGGCTCCAGCAGCACCGGCGCCTGCAGCGCCAGGTAGAGCAGCAGGGCAGAAAATATCACCAGAGGCAGGGAAGGCAGGGCGTGGCGCTGCAGCGCATTCAGGGTAGGCATGGGCAGATCAAAAAAGGGACAGACGCTCAAGCCGCAGCAGCCTGCGCGCTGCCGGTGGTGAGCGTCATCAGGCTGGCAATATCCAAAGAGGCCGCAGGGTACTCACCAACCACCTGGCCGCGGAACAACACCACGATGCGGTCGCACAGCCCCAGCAGTTCGCTCAGGTCTGAAGACGAGACGATGACGCCCACGCCGCTTTCGGCCAGGCCGGCCACCAGGGCATAGATTTCTTCGCGCGCACCCACGTCCACACCCAGCGTGGGCTCATCAAGCAGGAACAGGCGCGGGCCGGCAGCCAGCCAGCGCGCCAGCACCACTTTTTGCTGGTTGCCGCCACTGAGCAAACGCGCCGGCGTTTGCACGTTGCGCGGGCGGATGTCCAGCGCCTGTGCCTGCTGCGCGGCGCGTGCGTTGGCCCGGCGCCGGTTCAACAGGCCCAGCGTGGCGCATTGCTGCAGCGAGGCCAGGTTGATGTTGTCCGCCACCGCCATGTCCAGCACCACGCCATCGTGGCGCCGGTCGCGTGGCACCAGGGCAATGCCCTGGGCCACGGCATCGGCCGGGGATTGCAGGCGCAGCAACTTGCCGTCCAGCCGCAGCGTGCCCTGGGTGGGGCGGCGCAGGCCAAACAGGGTGTCGGTGAATTCTTCGCGCCCGGAGCCCAGCAAGCCGGCAATGCCGACGATTTCTCCGCGCGCCACCTGCAGGTCGATTTCGCTGAACTGCGCGCCATCGCCCAGACCGTTCACCTGCAGCAGGGGCGCGCCCACTGCCGCGCGGCGCACGGGAAACAGGTTGCCGATCTCGCGGCCAATCATCTGGTGCACGATGGCATCGGCACTGGCCGCAGTCACCGCCTCAAAACGGGCCACGTCACGACCGTTGCGAAACACGGTGACGCGGTCGCACAGGCCGGTGATTTCTTCGATGTAGTGCGACACATACAGGATGGCCACGCCCTGCGCGCGCAGGCCGCGTATAGCGGCAAACACCTGCTCGGCCTCGCCGCCGGGCAGGGGTGCGGTGGGCTCGTCGAACACCACCACGCGCGCCGCGCCGTCGATCAGCGCGCGGGCAATCTGCACCAGTTTGCGCTCGGCAATGCCGAGGTCGCGCACCAGCGCATCCGGATTGATCTGTGCGTGCAGAACGTCGTTAAAAAACTGCCGGGTGCGTTTGCGCATGGCGCGCCGGTCCAGCCCCCACAGGGCTTGCAGCTCCTGCCCCATGTAGACCGATTCGGCGACGCTGAAGTGCGGCACCAGATGCAGCTCCTGGTGGATGAAGCGCACGCCCAGCGCATGCACCAGGGCCGGCGTGAGCGCGGGCAGATCCTGCCCGTCAAGCTGCACGTTTCCGCTGTCCGGCGCATAGACGCCGGCCAGCACCTTGATCAGGGTCGATTTGCCGGCCCCGTTCTCGCCGACCAGGCCGTGGATCTCGCCGCGCGCCAGCACCAGGCTGGCGCCGTCCAGCGCCTGCACACCGGGAAAGGCCTTGCAGATCCGGCCCAGTTGCAGCAACACGGGCCCGGGTTGGGTCCCGGTTGTCATGCCTATTTCAGGACGCCATAGCCAAGCTGCTTGTACACCGCCTTGGCCTGCTCGGGTCCCTTGACCGGGATGACGTCGACAAAGGTCTGCGGCAGCAGCGCTTCGCCGGCAAAGAAGCGGGCCACATTGGTGGCAGCGGTGGAGCCGATCTTGCGCGGCTGCTGCGCCACATTGCCAACAAACGGGCTGCCCGGCTCGGCCATGATTTTCAGCGTGTCGGGGCCGGCGTCCAGCGCGGTGACCTTGATCTCGGTGCGATGCGCTTCCTTCAATGCCTGCACCACGCCGATGGCGGGCTGGTCCCAGCAGCTGACGTGGATCGCGTCAATGCTGCCCTTGGGGAATTTGCTCAGCAGGTCCAGGGTCTTCTTGCGCGCGTCTTCGGGCGAGTTGGCAAACTCTTCGGCCAGCTCGGGCTTGAGGATGCTGATGCCGGGGTAATCCTGCAGCACGTATTTCCACAGGCCGGTGCGGATGCCGCAAATGCGCAGTGCGCCTTCAAAGGCGTTGAACACCGCGACCTTGCCCTTGCCGCCAATCGCGTCGGCGCCAAAGCGGGCAATGGTGGTGCCCATATAGTAGTTGTCGGAAGTGGTGTTGTTGATGGCCAGGGGCGAGAGATGGTCCACGGTGAAGACCGGGATGTTGGCCTTCTTGAGCGCCTGGAATTTCGCTTCCACCGCACCGTCGCCCAGAATGGAAATCACCGCATCGACCTTGTTGGCCAGGAGGATGTCGTGGTTGTCGGCATGCACCTGGTTGTCGCGCCCGCCGTCCACCGGCACCACGGTGCCGCCGAGTTGCTTGACGGTGTCGAGTGCGCCGTTGAAGGCTTCGCGGTCCCAGAAGTGCTGGGTGCCCACCACGGCCACGCCAATGCGTTTGCCCTTGAGCGAAAGTTCGGCCGCGTGGGCACTGGCGGACAGGAGCGCGGCAGCCGCGCACAGCACGGCCAGGGCGCCGGCCACTGCGGTGCGTGATGAAGATTTATTTTGGTGTTTCATGGTCCCAGTCCTGCGAGTTGAAAATTGATTTGCGGATGCACGGCTTGCACCGCTGTAGGGTCACGAATGTAGTTCTGCGCGCAGCGTTTCATAAGCGTTGAATTCGCATATGCATAGTTGAAATGAGGCCATGGTCTGCGCGCCTTTTCAGCCGCTGCGCACCTAGACTGCACGCTTCGCGCAGCAGCCCCCTGCTGCACTTCCCCCCGTTGTCAGCCACCCGAGTTGAAACCAAAGTGCCCCAGTTCGATGCCGTCTTTGTGGGCCTGACCACGCTGGATATTTCCGGCCGGCCCGTCACCGCCATCCCCGAAGGCGGTGGTGTGGCCTTTATTGAAGAGATACGCCTCAACCCGGCCGGCACGGCCGCCGGCGCGGTGATGAACGCGGCCAAGCTGGGCACACGCTGCGCCACCGTGGCTTGCGTGGGGCAGGACGAGAAGGGCGACTTCATCGCCAGCGTCTACCAGCGCCTGGGCATTGACTGCTCCATGCTGCAGCGCAGCCCGCGCAGCGCCACCTCGGCCACCATCCTGCCGATACGACCCGACGGCAGCCGCCCGGCCCTGCATGCGCGCGGCGCGTCAGATGATTTGTTTGTCGCCGACGCGCAATTCGACGCCGTGTGCGACGCCCGCTTTTTGCACCACGGCGGCACCGGCCTGCTCAAGGCCATGGACCAGGGCCAGAGCGCGCGGCTGTTGCAGCACGCCAAACAGCGCGGCCTGGTCACCAGCTTTGACCTGATTGCGCCCACGGCCCACACGCGCGAACTTCTGGACACGCTGCTGCCGCATGTCGACTATTTCATGCCCTCGATGGAAGAGGCATTCTTCCTTTCCGGCGCATCGACGCCGGCGGACGCCGCCAGTTATTTTCTGCAGCGGGGCGCGGGCACTTGCATCTTCAAATGGGGTGCGCAGGGCTCTTACATCCAGACGCCCACCGCGTCCTTTCGCGTGCCGGCCTTTCGCGTCGACGTGTCCGACACCTGCGGCTGTGGTGACAGCTATTGCGGCGGCTTTATTGCCGCACTGGCCCGGGGCTGGAATCTGCGCCAGGCCTGCACCCTGGCGTCGGCCACCTCGGCCCTGGTGGCCAGCGGCCTGGGTTCCGATGCCGGCGTGGTGGACTTTGAACACACGCTGGCCTTTATGCACAGCGCCCCGATTCTGGAAACCTGAGTCGCATGCCAGCCAAAGTACAGACACCCCACCTGCCCCATGCTGAGCAGCCCAGCCCGCTGCTGCTGGCGGTGGACGCCGGCACCACGGTAATCAAGGCCGTGGCTTTTTCGACCGACGGGCACGAACTCGCCAGCGTGGCCCTGGCCAACAGCGTGCAATACGGCGTCGGCGCCCGCGCCGAACAGGACATGTCCCGCACCTGGCAACTGGTGGCGCAAGCCCTGCAAGAATTGCAGCAGAAGCTGCCGCGCCTGGCGCGGGATGCCGTGGCCTTGGCCCTGACCGGCCAGGCCGATGGCACCTGGCTGGTGGACGCCGCGCATGCGCCGGTGGGCCCGGCCATCCTGTGGCTGGACGGACGCAGCGCCGAGGTACTGGCCACGCTGCAGCAATACGGCGGCGCGCAAGATGCGGCGCGCAAGACGCGCACCCGGCTCAATACCTCGCAGCAAGGCGTGCAGCTGCGCTGGCTGCAAGACCACGAACCCGAGCGGCTGGCACAGGCCGCCTGGGCCCTGCATTGCAAGGACTGGCTGTTTCTTTGTTGCACCGGCCTGGCGCGCACCGACCTGTCTGAAGGCACTTTTACCTTTGGCAATGCCCACAACTTGGCCTACGAACCCGATGTGCTGCGCGCCCTGGGCCTGGAGCAGCAGGCGCATCTGCTGCCCGAGATGGTGGACAGCCTGCGCTTTCACGCGCCCCTGAACGCGCAGGCCGCGCTGGCCACCGGCCTGCCGCAAGGCCTGCCGGTGGTGCTGGCACCGCTGGATGTGGCCTGCGCCACCCTGGGCAGCGGCCAGCTGGCCAACGGGCTGGCACACGGCGTCTCGGTGATTGGCAGCGCCGGCATCCACACCCGGCTGTATGGCGCGCTGCGCGACATGCCCAGAACCCAGCCCAAGGGCTATCTCTGGCCGCTGGCCAGCAGCGGCATTTACCAGGCGGCCATGTCACAGATGGCCGCCGCCCTCAACATCGACTGGTTTGCCGGCCTGCTGGCCGAAGCCGCCGCCCTGCTGGGCGCGCCCGCGCTGCCCACCGCACAGCTGCTGCAGCGCATGGAAGCCGCCGCTGCCAGCGCGCCCCCGGGCGCGGCGCTCTACCACCCCTTTATTGCCGAGGCCGGTGAACGCAGCCCGCTGCTGGCACCGCTGGCGCGCGCACAGTTCAGCGGCCTGACGCAGAGCACCAGCCTGGCCGCGTTGTGCCGCGCCGTCTACGAGGGGCTGGCGTTTTCCGCGCGCGATGCGTACGAGGCCATGGGCAGCATCCCCGCCGAGGTGTGCCTGATCGGCGGTGCGGCGCGCAGCCCGCTATTGCGCCAGGTGTTTGCCAATGTGCTGCAACGCCCGATACGGTTGGTGCAGCGCGAAGAGGTGGGCGCCGCCGGCGCGGCCATGGTGGCGGCAGTGGCGCTGGGCCTGTACCCGGACCTGCACAGCGTGTCGGCCCGCTGGGTGGAATACAGCCCGCCCGATGTGCGCATTCTTCCCGACGCCGACGCGCCGGCTTACGACAAACTGTTTCACGCCTACCGCAGCGGATATCTACATAGCGACACCTACTGGAAAGCCCTGCACCAGGCCCGCAGCCCCACACCATGACCCACGACCAGAATCCCGCCCTGACCATTGCCATCATTGGCGACCGCTTCATGCGGCCCGCCTTCTTTCAGGACGCATTGCAGACCCTGCCCAGCGTGTTGCAGCGCCAGGCGCGCTTTCGCCAGCTGGAGCTGCCTTGGCCGGACCTGCCCGCGGTACACGGCCGGCCGGGCAGTGACATAGAGGGCCTGAAGGAGTTGATCGGCACACCGCAACAGGTGGCCGACTTTGTGGCCGACGCCGACATCCTGGTCAACCACATGGGGCCGGTCACCGACCGCGTGCTGGCCCAGTGCCCGCAGCTGAAATTGATAGCCGTGTCGCGCGGCGGGCCGGTGAACATCGACATGGCAGCGGCGCGCGCCCATGGCGTGCCGGTGGTCAACACGCCGGGGCGCAATGCCACAGCCGTGGCAGAGTTCACCATCGGCATGATCCTGGCGGAGACGCGGCTGATCACCATAGGCCACCGCGCGCTGGCGCAGGGCGAATGGCGCGGCGACATTTACCGCGCCGACCTGACCGGCGAAGAACTCAACGCCCTGACCGTGGGCCTGATCGGCTACGGCCAGGTGGGCAGCAGGGTGGTGAAGCTGCTCAAGGCCTTTGGCTGCCGCATCCTGGTCCACGACCCCTATGTGGAACTGAGCCCGGCCGACCTGCAGGACGGCGTGCAGGCAGTGGGCTTTGAGGCGCTGCTGCAGGCCTCGGATGTGGTCAGCCTGCATGCGCGCGTCACGCCCGAGACGCAGCAGTTCATCAACCGGCGCGCCCTGGCGCTGATGAAGCCGGGTGCGTATTTCATCAACACCGCGCGCGGCCCGATGGTGGACTACGCGGCCCTGTACGACGCCCTGGCCAGCGGCCATCTGCGCGGTGCCGGACTTGAGACCTTTGCCCAGGAGCCGCCGCCCGCCGACCTGCCGTTGCTGCGCCTGCCCAATGTCACGCTGACTCCGCACATCGCAGGCTCCTCGCTCAAGACGGTGCGCCACACGGCGCAGATGGTGGCCACCGAGGTGGACCGCCACCTGCGCGGGCTGGCGCCGCTGAACCCCTGCTGACGCAGCGCGATTTTTCAAAAATAGATATGAGAAACCCTTCGTTCACAAGCCCGGCTCCGGTGCCTACATTCGGAAACACAAGACGCCGCAAGCGCTTGCGGCCTTGCCACTTCCAACCACCTTCCGGAGCCATGTCCCCATGAAAATTTCTTCCCTGCTGACCGCCCTGCTGGCGTCCCTGATCACGCTGACTGCTGTTACGTCGCACGCTGACCAGCTGGCCGACATCAAAAAAAAGGCGAGATCGTATTTGGCACGCTGGGCATTGACGAGCCCAACAGTTCGGTAGACCCGCAGACACGTGAATTTGTCGGCTACGAGATTGACCTGGCCCGCGCCGTCGCCAAGGACCTGGGCGTCAAGGCGGTGTTCACGCAGGTGGCCGTAGCAGCGCGCATCCCTGAATTGCAGCAAGGCCATGTGGACATCCTGGCGGCCTCGCTCACGCACAACAAGGAGCGCGAGTCGCAGGTTGACTTCTCGCTGACCCACTTTGTCACCGGCTCCAAGGTGCTGGTGAAGAAGAGCAGCGGCATCAGCCATGTGGCTGACCTGGCCGGCAAGAAGGCCCTCACCGTTAAGGGCGGCACGCAAGGCCCGAATCTGCTGCGCGTGGTGCCCAGCGCAGAGATCGTCACCTTTGAGTCCACACAACAGGCCTTCCAGGCGCTGCAGCAAGGCAAGGGCGTGGCCTACGTCAATGACGAGTCGGGCCTGCTGGCCGACTTTGCCAAGTTGGGTGACAAGAGCAAAGACTACGCCATCCTGCCGGAAAACCTGAACGTGGAGCCGCTGGCCTTTGGCATCAAGAAGGGTGAGACCGCTGTCAAATTGGCGGTGGACGCCTCGCTGCAGGCGCTGGAAAAATCGGGCGAAGCCGACAAGGTGTTCCAGAAGTGGTATGGCCCGCAATCCAAGCTCAAGCTGTTCCCCAAGCGTGACTTCAAGATCGACTCCGACAAGATCTGAAGCGGGACCTGCCATGTCTGCTGCCACCCTGACCCCGCCCCCTGCCGCCACTGCCCCCTTCAGCAGCCAGGGCCTGCCGATTCTGGATCTGAGCGACTTCAGCTCGGGTGACGCCGCGCAGCGCGCAGCCTTTGTAGAGCGGCTGCGAGAGACCGCCTACGGCGTGGGCTTTTTCTACCTGCGGGGTTACGGTGCCAGTCCGGCGCAAATCCAGGCGGTGTTGCAGGCATCCCGTGATTTCTTTGCCTTGCCTGCCGAACACAAGGATGCCATCCACATGGCCCGTTCGCCGCACTTTCGCGGCTATACGGGCGCGGGTGACGAGATCACGCGCGGCGAGCGCGACTGGCGCGAGCAACTCGACATAGGCGCCGAACGCCTGCCGCTGCCCCAGGGTGCGGACACCCCGGTCTGGGCGCGCATGCAGGGCCCCAACCAGTGGCCCGAGCTGCTGCCCCGGCTCAAACCAGCCCTGCTGGAGTGGCAAGACACCCTGACCGATGCAGCGCGGCAACTGCTGCGTGCCCTGGCCCTGGCCCTGGGTCAGCCACAGGACCGTTTTGAGGCCGCCTTTGCCGGCACCCCGGTACAGCATTTGAAAGTGATTCACTACCCCGGTCGCGCCGACGGCGAATCCACCCAGGGTGTGGGTGCGCACAAGGACTCCGGCTGCCTGACCCTGCTGCTGCAGGATACCCAGCCCGGCCTGCAGGTGTGGGAACGCGATGACCAGGCCGCGGACGCCGGTCGATGGATCGATGCGCCCCCGATTCCCGGCACCGTGGTCATCAACCTGGGCGAGATGCTGGAGATTGTGTCCAACGGCTTCCTGCGCGCCAATATCCACCGGGTGGTAAGCCCTCCAGCCGACCAGGACCGTCTGTCGGTGGCCTTCTTTCTGAGTCCGCGTCTGGATGCGGAGTTGCCTGAATTGGTGCTACCCCCGGAGTTGGCGGCAAAGGCACGCGGCGTGGACCGTGACCCGAAGAACCCGCTGATTGCCCACACCGGTCGCAACCTGCTCAAGGGCCGCTTGCGCTCGCATCCGGAAGTGGCGCAGCGCTTTTATGCCGATGTGCTGGAGGCCGAAGGCCTCAAGCCCGGTGCCGTGGCCAGCGCCTATTGAGGCCACCACCTGCTGCGCAAGCGGAGGGGCCGAGCAGCACATGGCGCTCGGCCTCAAACACATCGATGCTCACACCCTGCGTGGCGCGCACGATGCGGTGGCGCGTCTGGTATTCGAGGCTGACGTTCTGGATCTGCAGCAACGCCCGGGGGAATTCGGTCACGTGGTCGACAGCCATCAGTTGCCTGGCGCAGCAAAGGCTTCTTCAAAGAAGTAATCTTTCCACGAGGTGGCCTTGTTCTTCAGCACGCCCAGCTTGTAGAGCGCGTCGGCATACACATAGGTGCGGTAGGGCGAGACGGTGAAATCGTTCTCCGGGTCGTCCAGGATTTTCTTCACAAAGTCCAGCGGGAGTTTGGATTTCTGCACGCGGATAAAGGTCTCGGCCGCCTTGGTCTTGTTCTTCTGGATGAACTGCGAGGCCTCGGTCAGCGCGGCGTAAAACGCCTTGTAGGTTTTCGGGTTTTCGTCGTGGAACTTCTGCGTGGTGTAGAGCACGTTGAAGGTGGCCGGGCCGCCCAGGATGTCATACTTCTGGTCCTGCACCACGTCCAGGATCAGGTAGGCGATGCCGAACTGTTGGGCAATGCTGATGTGGCCTTCGGCGCGGGCGCTGCCCGCAGTGGCGGCGAGTGCGGCGCTCAGCAGCAGGGGGGTGAATGTTTTCAGGGTGATCATGTTCGGGTGTTCGCAGGTTGCGGGTAAGGAGTGCTGCCGACTCAGAAAGGCGTATCGCCCTCGATGGTGGTGCGGTACAGCTTGCGGCGCAGTTCGTCGGGCGTGCCCGCAGCCAGATGCGTCACCGAACGGTTGTCCCAGAACACCAGGTCGTGCGGCTGCCACTGGTGGCGGTAGACCAGCTCTGCAGAAGTGGAATGCGCAAACAGGCGCTGCAGCAGCGCATCACTGGCCTCGGGTGACAGACCGACGATGCGGGTGGTGAAGTGCTCGCTGACGAACAGTGTCTTGCGTCCGGACTCCGGATGCGTGCGCACCACCGGGTGTACAACAGGCGGCACGGCATCCACTTGTTCCTGCGTCAGCTTGGGCCGCCAGGGGCTCTTGGCGCGCAATGCCTCGTACTGGCACAAGTAGCTGTGCTCGGCCTGCAGGCCGGCCAACTCTTCCTTCAGATCGTCCGGCAGGGTTTCCCACGCCAGGTGCTGGTTGGCAAACAGCGTGTCACCCCCTTCGGAGGGCAGCTCCTGCGCATGCAGCATGGAGCCCAGGCTAGGCTTGGCCACATAAGACAGATCGGAATGCCAGAAGATGCCGGCATCGCCCAGTCCGATGGGTTTGTCGTTTTCCTTGATGTTGGAGACGATCAATATTTCCTCGTAGCCGGGCAGCTGGAAGTCCTTGAGCACATGGATTTGCAGCGGGCCGAAGCGCTTGCTGATGGCAATCTGGTGCTCTGGCCGTATGCGCTGGTCGCGAAACACCAGCACATGGTGCTGCAGGTGGGCTTGGTGGATGCTGGCGAACGCGTCGGCCTCCAGCGACTGCGACAAATCGATTCCGATGACCTCTGCGCCCAGGGGGCCGGGCAGTGGTCTGATTTCAAATGCTTGGGCCATGCGGCGCGTTTCCCATCGTTAAGCCTGCCAATGCGGCAGATCTGTGGATCATGAATCGGGCATGGCTCCGCAACAAGGAAGGCTTTCTGCCTTGCTTATGCGTTTTCCGAGTTAGCAGCTTCTGCGTTTGGTGCAAACGCTGCCGAAAGCTCACTTCAGCTTGAACAGCTGGGCCGCATTGCCATACAGCAACCGGTCCACCACGCTCTCCTTGAAACCCAGCGCCAGAAAGTCGTCAATCGTCTGGCCAATTGGGCGAAACGGATACGACGAACCGAACAGAAACTGCTCACCCAAAAAACTATTGGCCGCGTCCACATAAGCGCTGGTGCCGGGCTGGAACAAATACATATCGGGCACGATGTGCACATTGGCATAGCGAAAGGCCACGCCAATGATTTGCTGCACATTCGGCCAGTAGCCGTGGAACACCACGATGGGCAGTTGCGGGAAGGCCTGTGCCACTTTGGCCAGCGGCGCCGGGTCGTTGAAGCGCAGGTCGGGCGTGGTCGGGCCGCTCATCAAGAATACTGGAACACCCAGGGCCGCGCAGCGCTCGTAGATGGGGAAGTAGATCGGGTCATCCGGGTGGCGCAGCGGTGCGCCAAAGCCCGGCTCCAAATCAATGCCGGCCAGGCCTAGACTGGTGATGGCGCGGTCCACCTCGGCCAGTGCGGCTTCTGCACCCAGCAGGTCCGGGTCTACCGAGCCGATGCCGATCAGATCGCTCTGGCCGTGCACAATCTGGTGAATCAGGTCGTTGCTCAGGTGCTGCCCTGGCGTGTGGCGCCCCACCACCGCGGCTTTGGCCAGACCGGCATCACGCACCTCGTCCAGAAAACCCTGCGGCGTGCGCGAGCGGGCAAAGTGTTCGTCATTGCCCACGGTGCCAACGCGCCGGTTCAGCCAGCGCGCGGTGTCGGCTCCGGCCGAGCCGGGCGTGGCGCCAAAAAAGTCATGCAGATAGGCCGGGCGGCAGCGCAGGTCGATGACCTTGTGGCCGGACACATGCACGCGTTCAGGCGCGCTCATGCAGGAACGGCTTCGGCTTGCGGTTTGGCGCTCGGTGCGGCGGCCGCTGATGTGGCCCGCACATCAAACACACCACCGGTTTGGGTCTGGCCCAGCAACGTGACCGGCTTCTTGCCGGGTAAGAGCGGGAACACCAGCTCGGCAAAGCGGATCGACTCTTCCAGATGCGGATAGCCCGACAGCACAAAGCTGTCCACGCCCAGGTCGATGTATTCCTGCAGGCGTGCCGCCACCTCCTGCGGGTTGCCCACCAAGGCGGTTCCGGCACCGCCGCGCACCAGGCCCACACCGGCCCAGAGGTTGGGGCCGACCACCAGCTTGTCGCGCTGGCCGCCATGCAGCTCGGCCATGCGGCGCTGGCCCACCGAGTCCATGCGCGCGTAATTGCTTTGCGCGGCTGCGATGTCTTCATCGGTCAGCTTGCTGATGAGCTTGTCGGCAGCGGCCCAGGCCTCGGCACTGGTCTCGCGCACGATCACATGCAGGCGCACGCCAAAGCGCACCGTTCTTCCATGCTTGGCGGCGCGTTCGCGCACGTCGGCAATCTTCTTGCCCACCTCGACAGGGGGCTCGCCCCAGGTCAGATAAGCATCCACATGCTTGGCCGCCAACTCATGCGCGGCAGCGGACGAGCCACCGAAGTACAGCGGCGGGTACGGCTTGCTCACGGCGGGGTTGAAGTTCTGCGCGCCCTGCACTTCAATGTGCCTGCCCTTGAAGTCCACCTTCTCGCCCTGCAGCAGGCGGCGCCACACGGTAAGAAATTCATCGGCCGCGTCATAGCGTTCGTCGTGCTTGAGGAACACGCCATCGGCAGCCAGCTCGACGGCATCGCCACCGGGCACCACATTGAGTAGCAGGCGCCCGTTCAAGGCCTCGTCCAGGCTGGCGGCCTGGCGTGCCGAGGCCGTGGGGCCGGACACCGAGGTGCGCAGCGCCACCAGCAGTTTGATGCGCGAGGTCACGGCGGCCAGGCTGGAGGCCGTGACCCAGGGGTCCAGGCAACTGCTGCCGGTGGGGATCAGCAGGCCGTCATAACCCAGCTGCTCGGCCGTTACCGCAATCTGGCGCATATAGGCATTGGTGGGCGGGCGGGCAAAGTCAGACTTTCCGAGGTAGCGCGTGTCGCCGGAAGTAGGCAAAAACCAGAAGATATCGAGGCTCATAAAAGTTACAGGGTTGGATTGAAATCAGATCGCATGGGCGCGGTGCAGGGCCGACAGCACTTGAGCGCGGGCCGCTGCCAGCAGCGGGTCTGTGCGTTCGCGCGGGCGTGCCAGCGGCACTGCCACCACCTCGCGCAGCGTGCCGGGGTTGGCTTCAAGCACCAACACCCGGTCGCTCAGGTACACGGCCTCGTCAATGTCATGGGTCACCAGCAGCAGGGTGATGCCGTGGTGATTGGCAATGCGAGTGAGCAGTTCCTGCAACTTCATGCGGGTGAAGGCGTCCACCGCAGAAAACGGCTCATCCAGCAGCAGTACGCGCGGCTTGGAGAACAGACCGCGGGCAATCGCCACGCGCTGCGCCTGCCCGCCCGAGAGCTGCTTGGGCAGCGATTGCTCGTAACCGGCCAGACCCACCTCATCGAGCAACTCCGTCACCAGCGCGGTGGTGGCCTTCGAGGCTTGCGGCACGGCAAAGGCAACGTTCTGCGCCACTGTCAGCCAGGGAAACAGGCGCGGCTCCTGAAAGATGAAGCCCACCGCCGGGCTGCGGCCCTGATGCGGCTTTCCGTTGAGTTGAATGTGACCCGCATAGTCGAGCTCCAGCCCGGCGACGATGCGCAGAAAGGTGCTCTTGCCGCAGCCACTGGCGCCCACCAAGCTGACCACTTCACCGGGAGCGATGGCCACCTGCATGGGGCTGAGCACCTGCTTGGGCCCAAAGTATTTGTGCTGGATGTTGACTTCAAGAACTCTGGACATGGCGAGGGCCTGGGGTACGGCCTCAATGGCCGTTGTCATGGGTATCGCGCCATCGCAGCAGGCGTTGTTCGAGCTGCTGCATGGCGCTGTCGCTGAACTTGCCGGCCACGGCCAGCAGCACGATGGCGGCCAGCACAATGTCGGCGCGACTGGTTTCGCGGCCGTCGGTGAGCAGATAGCCCAGGCCCTTGGTGGCCGCAATCAGCTCGGCTGCCACCATGAACATCCAGGCCAGGCTCAGGCCGTTGCGCAAGCCCGTGAACACGGGCGGCAGGGCGGCGGGAAACATCACCCGGCGCACCAGGGCCAGTGGCCCCAGGCCATACATATGGCCCACTTCCATCAGCTTGCGGTCAATGTCGCGAAAGCCGGAGGACACACCCATGTAAACGGGAAAGAAGGCGCCGATGGCAATCAGCACAATCTTGGAAGCCTCGTCGATGCCCAGCCACAGCAGCAGCAGCGGCACCCAGGCAAGCGAGGGGATGGCACGCAGGGCCTGAAAGCTCGGATCCAGTACCGCCTCAACCTGGCGCGAAAGGCCCACTGCGGCACCCGTCAACAGGCCCAGACCGGCGCCCAGCACAAAGCCCGCGGCTACGCGCAGGGTGCTGGCCAGCACATGCGTACCCAGGCCGTTGGCTGCCAGCTCCTGCAGCGTGCTCAGCACATCGCTGGGTGCGGGCAAGAGGTTGCGGCTGACCCAGCCCTGGCGCACTGCCAGCTCACCCAGCACCAGCACCAGCACCGGTGGGATCAAACCCAGCCAGCGCCGCGATGAAGTGTGGGCGCGTGCGGGCGCAGGCACAGGAACGGGGTCGGCGCGCTGCTCCGGGAACAGCGCATCGAACAACATTTCGGGACCAACCGACATCGCTGCAACGGGCTCAGGCGCGGCGGATCAGGCCGTTGGCAAACTTGGTGTCGACCAGGCTGGCAATGGCCTGGTTCAGGTCCGTTCCGGGCCGCACCAGGGCCTCATCCAGCAGGATGGGTGCTGCGGCCTGCAAGGCCTTGACATGCTCCTGCGAAGGCTGCGGGTTACTCAGGTCGGTGCGCAGCTTGATCTGCAACAGGGCCACTTGCAGGCTCACCTTGGCCTCTTCAGAAACAATCTTTGCGGCCTCGGTGGTGTTGGCCAGAATCCAGAGGCGCGAACGCTCGTAGGCGCTGATGACGCGCTTGACCTCGGCGGGGCGCGCAGCCAAAAAGTCTTCGCGCACATTCAGAAAGCCATAGGTGTTAAAGGCCACGTTGCGGTACAGCAGGCGCGCACCGGAATCGAGCTCGGCCGAGGCCATGATCGGGTCCAGCCCGGCCCAGGCGTCCACGCGCCCCTGCTCCAGCGCGGCGCGACCATCGGCATGCTGCAGGGCCACATGTTCGATGTCGCTGCGCTTGAGGCCTACGGTCTTGAGGGCACGCAGCAAAAACAGATAGGGGTCGGTTCCCTTGGTGGCGGCGATCTTCTTGCCCTTGAGGTCCTTGAGCGACTGGATCGGCGAGTCCTTGGCCACCACCAACGCGGTCCACTCCGGGCGCGAAAAAACATACGGCGCGGTGATCGGGTTGCCGTTGGCCTTGGCAAGCAGCGCGGCCAGCCCGGCTGATGAGCCGATGTCGATGCTGTTTCCGTTGAGGTATTCCAGCGCACGGTTGCTGCCGGCGCTGAAGACCCACTTCACCGCAATGCCGTCTTTCTTCAAATCTTCTTCCAGCCAGCCGAAGCGCCGCAGTACCAGGCTGGAGGGCGAGTAATAGGCATAGTCCAGCCGCACTTCTTTCAGGGCTTCGGCAGCGCGTGAAGAAACGGGCAACAGCAGGCCGGCAGTGGAGGCAGAAGCGGCTTGCAACAGGGTACGGCGGTTCAGGGTCATAGGGGGTTCAACCAAAAAATCAGGAATAGGAAGTGGGCTCGGGGAACTGGCCGTCGAGCAGGTAACGGCCGATGTCGCGGTACTTGTAGTCAATCGGGTCATGCAGGGTGTGGACGCGTGCGTTGCGCCAGAAGCGGTCCAGGCCCAGCTTTTGCGAGGTGGCGCGCGCACCGGTCAGCTCGAAGAATTGCG